>Ga0210391_10000261_pt1 | contig 60510 bp, 52 predicted proteins | sample IncBWC12OmetaG_FD_160573 | JGI IMG/M metagenome (GOLD analysis project Ga0210391, IMG submission 160573) | Forest soil microbial communities from Barre Woods Harvard Forest LTER site, Petersham, Massachusetts, United States - Inc-BW-C-12-O ...
TCGCACGCCTTCCGCCGCAAGAAGGAAAGCTCGCTGCATGTCGCGGCGCGGTTGGTGCGCGACGGGCAGGCGGAAGCACTGGTAAGCGCGGGGAACACCGGAGCCGCGATGACCGTGGCGCGATTTGTGATCGGGACGCTGCCTTCGGTCGATCGGCCTGCGCTGGCCGCGGCGTTTCCGAACATGAAAGAAAAGATCTCGGTGATCCTGGATGTGGGCGCGAATGTGGATTCCAAGCCGGCGCAGATCGAACAATTCGCGGTGATGGGCGAAATTTATTACCGCGCGATCTGGGGCGTGAAGCGGCCGCGAATTGCCTTGCTTTCGATCGGCGAAGAAGAAGCCAAGGGCAATGAGTTGACGAAGGAAGCGGCGCTGCGGCTGAAGAATCTGCCGCTGAATTTTGTGGGCAACGTGGAAGGGCGCGACGTGTTCCGCGGCAACGTGGACGTCGTCGTGTGCGACGGATTTATCGGCAATATCGCGCTGAAGCTGAGCGAAGGTCTTGTGGAGCACATCGGCGGAATGTTGAAGAAAGCGATCAAGAGCAGCCTGACGTCGAAGATCGGGTACGCGCTATCCAAGAGCGCGTTCGATGATTTCCGCAAGCGCACCGATTATTCCGAGACGGGCGGTGCGCCGTTGCTGGGCGTGCGCGGTATCACCGTGATCGGGCATGGCCGCTCCAATCCCAACGCGATCAAGAACGCGATTCGCGTGGCCGCCGAGCTGTGCCGCTCGCGCGTGAATGAAAAAATCGAGCAGGAGCTGTCGTCCGCTGCCGCCGCAGTCCCCGCCCGCGGCTAACGAAGGAATCCGCCACCGCCATGAGCAAGCTCGCGTTCCTGTTTCCCGGCCAAGCCTCGCAGTATCCGGGCATGGGCAAGGATCTCGCCGCCAATTTCCCCGAATCGCGCGCTGTTTTCGATGAAGCCGACGCCACGCTTGGATTTCCGCTGTCCAAAATGTGCTTCGAGGGCACCGAGGAGGACCTCAAGCTTACCGAGAATACGCAGCCGGCGATTTTGACCATTTCCGTGGCGGCGTATCGGGCCCTGGCGGCGCGCGGAGTGCAGCCGGATTTTGCGGCGGGGCACAGTCTTGGCGAGTATTCGGCGCTTGTCGCCGCGGGGGCTTTGGAGTTTTCGACGGCGGTGAAATTGGTTCGCCAGCGCGGGCGGTACATGCAGGAAGCGGTGCCGGCAGGCGAAGGCGCCATGGCCGCGATTCTGGGAATGTCGCCTTCGGATGTGGCTGATGTCTGCAAGAAAGCTGCGAACGGCGAGGTGGTTTCGCCCGCGAATCTGAATTCGCCGGAGCAGACCGTGATTGCCGGCTCTGCTGCGGCGGTTAAGCGCGCCGTGGAGACTGCTTCGCAAGCGGGCGCGAAACGCGCGGTGGTGCTGGCGGTTTCGGCGCCCTTTCATTGTGCGATGCTGGCGCCGGCACAGGAACGCCTGGAGCCCCATCTGCGCGCGGCGCCGTTCGGCCCGCTGAAATTTCCGGTGATCACGAATGTGGATGCCGAGGCGATCACGCTGGGCAATGAAGCCCGGGAATCGCTAATCCGCCAGGTGATCATGCCGGTGCGGTGGCTGGAATCGGTGCGAGAAATGATCGAGCTGGGCGTGAATATTTTCGTGGAGGTTGGCCCGGGCAAGGTGTTGACCGGGTTGATGCGGCAGATCGACCGTTCCGTGCGCGTTTTGAATGTGGAAAACGCCGCGACGCTGCAGTCCACAATCGAAAAGATCACCCAGGCGCGCGCCGAAGCGCCGGAAAGTTAGCCGAATGTTTTCGCTGAATGACAAAGTCGCGCTGGTTACGGGTGCGTCGCAGGGGATTGGGCGGGCTACGGCGCTGGCGCTGGCCGAGGCGGGCGCGAAGGTGGCCGTGGCGGCGCGGTCGGCCGACAAGCTTGCTTCGGTGGTCTCAGAGATTGAAGGGAAGGGGGGCGAAGGGCTTGCGGTCACGATGGATGTGGCCGACGCAGCGCAGATCAAGGCGGGATTTCAGCAGGTGCTCGTGAAATTCGGCAGGCTCGACATCCTGGTGAACAACGCCGCGATTACGCGGGATACCCTGGCGCTGCGGATGAAGCTGGAGGATTGGGAGGCCGTGCTGCGCACGAATCTGACCGGGGCGCATTTGTGCATCCAGCAGGCGCTGGGCGCGATGCTGAAGCAACGGTCGGGGCGCATCATTAATCTGAGCTCGGTGGTCGCCCAAACCGGCAACGCCGGGCAGGCGAACTATGTGGCTTCGAAAGCCGGATTGATCGGGCTGACGCGCGCGATGGCTGTCGAAGTAGCCTCGCGCAGCATCACTGTGAACGCCGTCGCGCCGGGTTTCATTGAAACGCCGATGACCGATCCGCTTTCGCAGGAATTGAAGGACAAGATGAAGTCGATGATTCCGCTGGGGCGCTTCGGATTGGATCGGGAGATTGCCACGGCGATCGTTTTCCTGGCAAGCGACGAGGCGGGATATATCACCGGGCAGGTGCTTGAAGTGAACGGCGGGATGCACGCAGGGTGAGTTTCACGCTGTCTAACCGCTCGATTCTTGCAATTCTCCGAAGTCGCGCGTAAGGTTGACCCGGCGATAGGCCCCTAATAGAATGGTCTGGACGAAATTCGGGCGCAACTCTCCTGCGTGCAGCCCAGGTCCAAGATCGCCGACATCGGAGGAAACATCAGAATGGCCAGCGTCGAAGAACGCGTGAAGCAGATTATTGTCGAGCAGCTCGGTGTGGATGAGGGCGAAGTGACTCCCAGCGCTTCGTTTGTGGACGACCTTGGCGCCGACTCGCTCGACACGGTTGAGCTGGTGATGGCGTTCGAGGAGGCGTTCGGTATCGAAATTCCGGACGAGGATGCCGAAAAGATTGCCACGGTGAAGGACGCGAACGAATACATCGAGAAGCATTCCAAGGGGAAGTAAGCTCCCGCCGGATCGTCCTATCCCGAACAGGAGAAGTTTTCGTTGAACCGCCGAGTTGTAGTGACGGGCGTCGGATTGGTATGCGGGTGCGGCATTGGAACCGAGGAAGTGTGGCGCAACCTGCAGGCCGGAAAGAGCGGGATCGGTCCGGTCACGCATTTCGACGCCACCGGTTTTGATTGCCGCATCGCCGGCGAAGTGCGCGGCTTCGACCCGCTGATCTGGGTCGAGAAAAAAGAGCTGAAGAAGATGGCGCGCTTCATTCAGCTCGCCATGGCCGCTTCGGAATTCGCCATGCAGATGGCAGGCCTGAAAATCACGCCTGAAATCGCGGACTCGACGGGCGTTTACATCGGATCGGGCATCGGCGGATTCGATGTGATCGAGCGGGAACATTCGAAATACCTCAACGGCGGCCCCGGCAAAATCTCTCCTTTCTTTATTCCTTCGGCGATTGTGAATTTGGCGGCGGGAAATGTGTCGATTCGCTATGGAGCGAAGGGGCCGAATTCCGCGACGGCTACGGCGTGCTCGGCATCGGCGCATGCTTTAGGCGATGCGTACAAAATCATTCAACGGTGCGACGCGGAAGTGATGTTGGCCGGCGGATCGGAAGCGGCGGTGACGCCGATGGGCATCGGCGGATTCGCCGCGATGCGCGCACTTTCAACGCGCAACGACGAACCGGAGAGGGCGAGCCGGCCGTTTGACGCGGCGCGCGACGGATTTGTGGTGGGCGAGGGCTCAGGGATGCTGATTCTGGAGTCGCTCGATTTTGCCCAGCGGCGCGGCGCGAATATTCTGGCCGAGCTGGTGGGTTACGGAATGTCGGGCGACGCCTATCACATCACGCAGCCTGCCGAGGGCGGCGACGGCGGCTATCGCGTTACGCAGGCGGCGCTGAAGGATGCGAGGATTTCGCCCGACGACGTCGGGTACGTGAACGCGCACGGCACTTCGACGCCGATGGGCGATTCGATCGAGACGGCGGCGCTGAAGCGGGTCTTCGGCGCGCGCGCGAAGAAAGTGCCGATCAGCTCGACGAAATCGATGACCGGGCATCTGCTGGGCGGCGCGGGCGGGTTGGAGGCGGGCATCAGCGTGCTGGCCCTGCGCGATCAGATTTTGCCGCCGACGATCAACTACGAGAATCCCGATCCCGCGTGCGATCTCGATTACATACCCAACCAGTCGCGGAAGGCCGAGGCGGTTTACGCGCTTTCGAATTCGTTTGGGTTTGGCGGGACGAATGCTTCGCTGCTTTTCAAGCGCTGGGACGGGAAATAACGGTCGAATCAAAATGCCGCGCTGAAGAACGCGGCGCTACACCTCGCTGCTAGGCCGACGGGCCTCACCCCTGCGAATCGGGGTGAGCTACAGGGAAAGGCGTTTTGTGAAGATTGGCGTTTGCGTGAAGCAGGTTCCTGCCAAGGACGCTCCTCTTGCGATTGCCGATGCTTCCGCTTGGATTCGTGAGTCTGACATTGGATTCGAGACGAACGAGCCGGATGGGTTTGCGCTGGAAGAGGCGCTGCGGCTGAAGGAAAAGCACGGCGGGGAAGTGGTGGCGATTTCGATGGGCCCGGAGCGCGCCAAGCAGGCCATCAAAGAGGCGTTGGCGAAAGGGGCCGAGCGCGGGATCCACGTCGCCGACAATGAATTCTACAAGCTCGATCCGCTTACATCGGCGCGTTCCCTTGCCGCCGCCATCGAAAAAGAAAACTTCGATTTAATTCTGACCGGATTGCAGAGCGAGGACCAGGGATTTGGGCAGACTGGGGTGCTGCTGGCGGAACTGCTGGGGCGGCCTCATGCGACGATCATTATGGCGATCGAGGCGGCCGACGGGCGGCTGAAATTGAAGCGCGAGCTAGAGGCTGGATGGTTTCAGTGGGTCGAGCTGCCGCTGCCGGCGGTGATCACGATTCAATCGGGCATCAACAAGCCGCGTTATGCCACGCTCAAAGGCATCATGGCCGCGAAGAAGAAAGAAATCGCGACCATCGATCGCGGCACGCTCGGCGTGGCCGACGCGGGCACGCAACGCGTGGAGCGGATTTACGTGCCGCAGAAAACGAAGAAGACGGAATTTATTTCGGGGACTGCGAAAGAGGCTGCGGCGAAATTGATCGAGAAGCTCCGCCACGAAGCGCGTGTGCTCTAATCGGATGAAAATTCTCCTTATCACCGAGCAGCGCGACGCGAAGTGGAACAAGGTCAGCTTCGAGACGCTGGCTGCTGCGCAGCAAATGGCGGGCGTCGAGAAGGCCACGCTTTCCTGCGTGGTGGTGGGCAAGGGCCTTGCGGGGCTGGCTGACGAGCTCGCTGGCTACCAGCTCGATGAAGTTCTGCGGGTCGAGCACGATCTGCTCGAACAGTACACGCCGGACGCGTATTCGATCGCCCTGCGGCAGGTGATTGAGTCGGCGAAGCCGGACCTGGTGCTGCTGCCGCACACGTATCAGGTGCGGGATTTCGCGCCGAAGCTGGCGGCGTCGATGGGCAGGGGGATGATCGGCGACTGCGTAGGCTATCGGCATGAGAACGGGAAACTGATTTTCGTGCGGCAGATGTTTCAGGGACGGACTGCGGCGGATGTGGTGTTCACGGGCGAGCCGCCGTGGGTGGCGACATTTCAGGCCGGGGCGTTTCGCGCGGACCTGGCGGCGAAGCATGCGAGTGGCAAGGCCGCGGTGAAGCCGGTGAGCGTCGAATTGAAGCCGGAGCAGATTCGCACGAAGCCGCTCGAACTGTTCCGCGAGGCGAAGCAGGCGGTGGATTTGACACAGGCGCCGATTCTGGTTTCCGTGGGGCGCGGGATCAAAGCCCCGGAGAATATTCCGATGGCGGAAAAGCTGGCGAAGCTGATGGGCGGAGAAATTTCCGCGTCACGGCCGATCTGCGATGAGGGCTGGCTGCCGATGGACCGGCAGATCGGGAGCTCGGGCCAGACCGTGGTGCCGAAGCTCTATCTGGCGCTCGGAATCAGCGGGGCCATCCAGCACGTCGTCGGAATGAAGGGCTCGCGGACGATTGCGGCGATCAATAAGGATGCGAATGCGCCGATTTTTGAGGTGGCAGATTACGGGATCGTCGGGGATTTGTTCGAAATCGTGCCGGCGATGATCGAAGAGCTCGAAAAGACCGGGAGCTAGGCTGGGATTTTTTAGGCGTTCTTTAGTTTCAGCCTGCTTTTGTTTTCCTCCAGGAAATTCCGCAGGTCCTCCGATTTGTCCAACAGGCGAATCCACTGTTCGTAGTAGAGAGTGACCGGGAAGCGGCCCAGGCCGTAGACGCTGACGCCGCCTTTTTCGCCTACCCGGAATTCGACGCTGCCTTTCGGCCGCGAGCCCGCCTGTTTTTCCAGCTCGGCAATGCGTGCCATCAATTCTTCTTTGGTGGGTTCCGACATTGAATCGCTCCTAAAGAAATCGTGCGAACGAATGATAGCAGTTTGGGGCGAAGGTGGCGAATTCGGCGCAGAGACATGCTCCCTCCGCCGCCGAGATGCGGTGGGCGCAGAGAAAAGCAATGGCGACAGCTTTAGCTCAGTCGCGGTACAGGAAGTCGATCTCGATGCCGGCTACGGCGATCACGTCTCCTGCCGAGAGCACTGTTGGGTGCGTAATCGGGAGGCCGTTTACGCTCGGGGTTTTGTCAACCGCGGCGATTGTGTAGGAACCGTCCTCGCGACGCGTGATCTGTGCGGCGGCCTTGGGCGCGAACCATCCCTTGAGCTTCACGGTCGCCAGACTGGACTTGCCGACGACCGTGAGTTTGTCGTTGAGTGAATATTCCTTCTGGCTGGTGCGGCCTTTGCGGACGACCAGCGTGGCGATCTTCACGCGCGCGGGCGCGACCTGCGCGCTCTCACCGACTGCGGCGATCTTCTGGAGGAATTCGCGGCGCTCTTTCGTGTCGAGCATGACAGTCTCGTTGATTTTGGGAGCGGGCGGTTTCGCGCTGCCGCCGCTGCCGGCGGCGAAGCCGTCGAGGTCCCTCGATTCGGAAACCACGATGGTGTGCTTGCCGATGCCGACAGAATCGCCGGGCTTGAGCGAGACCATCTTCACGCGCTGGCCGTTGACGAACGTGCCGTTCATGCTGCCGAAATCCTCGAGCATCAGGCGGCCCTCTTCGTTGAACACGCGGGCGTGGTAGTGCGACACGGCGGGATTGTCAATCACCAGGCCGTTTTCCGGCGAGCGGCCGATGCTGACTTCGCGCGAGCCGACGGGCATTTCCTTGAGCACCGAATTTTCGAACTTCAGTACGAGCTTTGCCATCTTCGTCCTCCGAAAATCAATATTCCAATTCCATCCAAGGCCGCGGCAGTTACGCCGATTTCGTGAACCATTTCGCGATGCGGGCCAGCGCCCCCTGCGCCTTGGCCACGCAGCGCAGCACGATCACGGTCACGTTGTCCCCGCCGCCGGCTCGCTTGGCGAGTTCGACGAGCTCGGCGGCGGCCGTTTCCGGATTGCGACGCTCTCCCAGCACGGCAGCGATTTGCGCGTCGGAAAGCTCGCGCGTGAGGCCGTCGGAGCAGAGCAGAACTGTGTCGCCTTCCACCAGCGGCACTTCGTTTAAGTCCACTTCGACGGCGGGATCGATGCCCAGGGCGCGGATTAACACGTTTTGCATGGTGCTGGCGTTGGCCTCTTCCTGCGTCATCTTGCCGTTGCGCACCTGTTCGGCGACGAACGAATGATCGTTGGTCAGCTGCTCGAGCTTGCCGGCGCGCAGCCGATAAATGCGGCTGTCGCCGACGTGCGCCACGCTCATGCGGTGGTCGGTGCATTTCACGGCGACGATCGTTGCGCCCATGCCGCGATGACCGGCTCCCTGTTGCGCGGCGCGATACACCTGCTCGTTCGCGAATCGAATCGCGCTGGCCAGGCGGTTCGAGGCCGCGGAAACGCTTTCAACGGGCACGCCCGTGAGAGGCAAATCCGGATTCGCCTCCGACTCGCGATATTGCTCGAGCACAGCGTCGACGGCCATGCGGCTGGCGACTTCTCCTGCCTCGAGCCCGCCCATGCCGTCCGACAGGACGTACAGATTCATATCCGGCGCGATGCGATAGCTGTCTTCGTTATTCTCGCGGACGCATCCGATGTCGGTCCGCGCCCCAAATTTCATCTCCGTGCTCATTCCCTGGAGCCTCCGAAATTTAGTGACTTTGATTCCGTTGACCACCCATGGGGTTTTTTATCAAACGGACATCGGAGAAGCCCTGCGTTTTGAGGTAATCCATGGCGCTTTCGACGCGCTCGGGCCCGTACGGACCGGTGACAACCACGTAGACCTGGCCGGTGAGAGACGGGCGTGGAACGACCGTAACCGGCAGGCCGAGATCCTGGATTTTCTTCGCGGTATTCTGTGCTTTGTCCTCGTGCTCGAAGCGGCCCACCCAAAGGTAGCTGGGCGTATGGTCGTTCACCGGAGGTTGCAAGACGGGCTCGTTTTCGCCGAACCCCCGGCTTGCGGGATGCGGATTCGGCCTCGCAGCTACGGCGGAGTCAGAATTTTGATTCTTAGCCGGCGCGGATTCGTGAGGGGCCGAGAGAGGCGCGGCTTTCGCCGGGGCCGGTGCTTCAGAATCGGTCTCAGCGGATTTGTCAGCGTCCGCATCGGATTTTGCATCGGCAGGTGCGGGCGCTGCCGGTGGCGCCGTGGCGGGAGTCTGATCCGCGGCCGGCTTGGCCGCAGGAGTCGTATTCAGCGCGAAATCGGGCGGGGCCGGTGGAACGGGCGCGGCGGGCGGCAGAAGATTCATCGTGGCCTGCGCGACCGGGTAGTAGTGCCAGCCCGCGTAGCCGCCGACCACCAGCAGCGCGCCGAGCAGCACCCAGGTGACCGGTGAAGTCCGCTTCGGCTCAGCGGCGGCCGCAAACGAAGGCGGCAATGACGGAGCGTGGCTTGAATGGTTGAGCTTGTAATTCACCGCAGCCTGCGGAGCGGCCGGCGCCAGCGGAGAACGCAGCGCAGCTTCGAGCTCGGGAATCGACTGGAAGCGCTTCACCGGCTCTTTTTCAAGGCATTTCAGAATGGCGCGTTCGATCGCCACGGGAATCATCGGCTCGATTTCGTGCGGTGGAATCGGCGATTCGCGCATTTGCTTCAGCGCTACGGCGACTGCGTTTTCGGCCTGGAATGCTTGGGCGCCGGTAAAAAGCTCATACACGATCAGGCCGAGCGAATAAATATCCGTGCGGTAATCGACCGATTTTCCGGCCACCTGCTCGGGTGCCATGTACGCAGGAGTGCCGACCATCGACCCGGTGAGCCGCGTGACGGCCTCCATGGACCGGGCGATACCGAAGTCCATGATCTTGACGTTGCCCTGACCGTCGATCATCACGTTTTCAGGTTTCAGGTCGCGGTGGACGATGCCCTGTGCGTGCGCCTCTTTCAGGCCCGAGCATATCTGTCCGACCAGATCGATTGCCTTGCGCGTGGGCAGCCCGCCGAAACGGTTCAGCACGGAGCGCAGGCTCTCGCCTTCGACAAACTCCATCGAGGTGTAGGCAACCGGACCGATGCGGTTGAATTCGTAGACGCGGCAGACGTTCTTGTGCGTGATCTTGCGGGCGAACAGCAGCTCGTTCTTGAATCGCTCGATCATGGTCTGGTCGGAGGCGATTTCCGACTTTAGGAGCTTGAGCGCTACCACTTCGCGCGTTTCCCTATCGCGGGCTTTATAGACGTTGCCCATGCTGCCCTGTCCAGCTTCGGCAAGAATCTCATAGCGCTGCGACAGTGCAGCAAGCGCGGCAGGACTCAACGAGCCGGTGGGTTCAGTGTCCGGCTTGGGAGTGGGGTCCGGAATGACCGTGTTTGCTTCCGGAACTTCCGAGAGCAGCAGCGTCTTCTGCAGCTCGACGGGGCTGCGTGGGTCACCCGGACGGGAGGTGCCCGCGTGCGATTTGGTCGGATCGGCCATGTCTCTCCACCTTTAGAATAGGCGAGAAGCCGGCCGGCAGGCTCAGTTCACTGAGCAGATGTGAGGAAAGAGTATCCTGTACGTCCTAAGACTCGCGTAACGAGCAGCTTAGGTCGGAGCCGACGGATCGGGCAAACGGCTAGGTGCCTCCGGAAGAACCAGCGAGATAAAAATGTTGCCGGAAGCCGCGCCGTGCATCAGAATTAAATTCGATAGCGCTATTTTCGAATTCACTCGAAACCAGGAGATTCACTTGAGGATATCCGTCATCGGTACCGGTTACGTCGGGTTAGTCACCGGTGCCTGTTTTGCGGGCATCGGCCACGAAGTCATGTGCACCGACAACGATACCAGCAAGATTGAAACGCTCGAAAAGGGCGGAATGCCCATCTACGAGCCTGGGCTCGAGCACGTGATCCCCAAGGCGCGCAAGAACGGCCGTTTGAAGTTCTGCGCCAACCCTGCCGATGCGGTCGCGTTCGGGGATGCTTTCTTCATTTGCGTGGGGACGCCGCCGCTGCCCAATGGCGACGCGGACCTGAGCGCCATCGATCACGTGGCGCGCGTGATCGCGACCGAAGCCAAGACGCCCAAGCTCGTCGTCGAAAAGAGCACCGTGCCGGCGCGAACGGGACAGGAATTGAAACGCGCACTTTCCGCCTACGGCCGAAAATCGAACGTTACTTTCCAGGTGGCGTCGAATCCGGAGTTCCTGCGCGAGGGAACCGCCGTGGGAGACTTCCTGCATCCGGACCGGATCGTGGTGGGCGTGGAAAGCGAACTCGCGGAAAAGCAGATGAAGGAAATCTACCAGCCGGTGCTGGACCGCAAGTTCGATTGCCCGGTTCACGCACCGGAATGCCCCACTGGCCCCATGCCGAATTGGCTGGTCACCACCATTAACAGCGCCGAGCTGATCAAGCACGCGTCGAATTCCTTCCTGGCGCTGAAGATTTCCTACGCCAATATGGTGTCCGATCTGGCCGAGCGTCTGGGCGCGGATATCGGCGAAGTGGTCCGCGCGATGGGAATGGATCCGCGCATCGGGCCGAGCTTCCTTTCCGCGGGCCTGGGGTTCGGCGGATTCTGCCTGCCGAAGGATTTGCAGGCGTTCGTGCACCTGGCGGAACGCTCGGGCGTGGATTTTTCACTGCTGCGAGAGGTGGAAAAGATCAACAAGCAGCGCATCGATGCTTTTTACCAGAAGCTCCGCAACGCGCTGTGGGTGGTCCGCGGGAAGAAACTCGGCGTGCTCGGACTGGCGTTCAAGCCCAATACGGACGATGTGCGGTTCGCGCCGGCGATCGATCTGGTGAACCGTCTGCTGGTCGAAGGGGCGATCATTCGGGCCTACGATCCGGAGGCCATGGGGCGGTCCCGTGCGATTCTGCCTGACATTGAGTACGCAGAGTCGGCCTACGATGCTGCTGCAGGAGCAGAAGCGCTGTTGATTGCCACGGAATGGGATCAGTTCAAGAAGCTCGATTGGGAACGCATACGGGACTCGATGGCGCGGCCTTTGATTGTGGATGGGAGGAATTTGCTGTCGCCGCAGGAGATGATCAAGCTCGGGTTCGAGTATCGGTCGTTTGGGCGGCCAGACTAGTCGGGTTCCCCGGGGCACGCCGATTTTCCGATCGGCGTTCTTGTCTCCATCCTTGTGGCTGCGCCAGCGGTTGGTTGCGGCCTCGCGCAAAATAGCGGCAGCGAGCCGCACTCCACCTCGAACTAGCCGCAGGGCTCGTTTTCAGGTGAGCATCCTGGCCGGCGGCGTCCGGCAATGGCGCTAGCCTCTTGCCGTTGCTACCTGTTTCTTGAAGTGTTCGTAGGTGATCTTTAGGCCTTCGTCCAGCTTCACCTTCGGCTCCCAATTCAGAATGCGCTTGGCCTTGGTGATATCCGGGCAGCGCTGTTTGGGGTCATCCTGCGGCAAGGGGTGATGAACGATGGGCGCGTTGGTGCCGACCAGAGCGCGCACACGTTCGGCGAACTCCAGGATCGTGATTTCCGTCGGATTTCCGATATTGGTCGGTTCGTGTTCGTTCGACTCCAGCAGGCGGTAGATTCCTTCGATTAAATCTCCCACGTAACAGAAGCTGCGGGTCTGCTTGCCGTCGCCATAGACGGTGATCGGCTCGCCGACCAGCGCCTGATAGAGGAAGTTCGGCAGCGCCCGTCCATCGTTGAGCCGCATCCGCGGCCCGTAGGTGTTGAAGATCCGGACGATCCGAGTATCGACGCCGTGGTAGCGGTGATAGGCCATGGTGATGGCTTCGGCGAAGCGCTTGGCCTCGTCATAGACGCCGCGCGGACCGATGGGGTTCACGTGTCCCCAGTAACTTTCCGGCTGCGGGCTCACCTCCGGATCGCCGTAGCATTCTGAAGTCGAGGCCTGCAGGAAGCGGGCTTTTTTGGCCATGGCCAGGCCGAGCGCGTTGTGCGTGCCAAGCGCACCCACCTTCAGCGTCTGAATCGGGAACTTCAGGTAATCCGGCGGGCTTGCCGGGGACGCAAAGTGCATCACCACGTCCAGCGGCCCCGATACATCGATGAATTTAGAAACGTCCTGCTGCGCGAACTTGAATCGCGGATGCGTGAGCAGGTGCTCGATATTGGAATTGGCACCGGTGACGAGATTGTCGAGACAAAGCACGTCCCAGCCCTTATCGATGAAGTAGTCGCACAGGTGCGACCCGAGAAAACCTGCTCCGCCTGTGATGACTGCGCGCAAGGGGGATCCTTTCCCACCAGATTTGGCTTCGCCCTACCCATTGATTATCGCTGAAATCGAACGATGGAAGAAGGCCGGGCGGGGCCAGATGTCCTGTTTTCGCCCCCTCCCACGGGCAAAGGTTACCTGATACGCCATTCTCGCCGGTCATTTCCAATCTGAATCCTCGGATTTTGTGGTCTAAATGAGAAGAACAATCCTTCTGAGCCGGGGCTGGGTGATTCGTCGATGCGAGGAGTGGCGATGGTGAAGAATTCGGGCATCCCTTCCATATTCTGTCTGGCAATGTTGATGTTTTTGCAGAGCAACAGTTGCACGAGCTGCGCTGGTATCCCGTCGGACTACGACAAAGTCATCCTCCACGCCACTTCGACCAAGCTCAGTGCCGGGCAGTCGACGACGATCACCGCGACGGTTCCAAAGGACACGACGGGAGAAGGCGTGACCTGGGTGTTCACGCCGGGAACGAACGCCCCGACCCCGCCGGGAACGTTTACGGTGAACAGCGTGACGTCGGCGACGTACGCGGCGCCGACGACGGCGGTCGCAGCGCAATTTACCGTTTCGATTCAGGCGACTTCGATCGCATTTCCGTCGGAAGTGAATACGATCACCCTCACGATCGCGCCGACGGCGGCGCTTGGAATCACCACGACTTCACTGCCGAACGGGGTCGAAGGCCAGGCGTACCCTTCCACGCAGCTGCAGGCCACGGGCGGAATTCCCCCCTACACTTGGTCGTTGACGAATGGCACCACGCTGCCCGCGGGACTCTCGCTGAGCATGGGTGGTCAGATAACCGGCACGCCAACGATGCCGGGTGTTTACAACACGTTTACGATTCAGGCGGCCGACAGCGAAACGCCACCGATGACCGCGACAACAATGGCCGGGCAGCTGAGCATCACGGTAACGAACCTGCTGAGCGGAAACTACGCGTTCGAATTGAGCGGATTCAACGCCGCGGGTCCGTATATGGTCGCGGGAAGCTTTGCAGCCGATGGCGTGAGCAAGATTTCCGGCGGGTTTGAAGACGTCGATTCCATCCAGAACGGGCCATCGAACGGTGCGTTCACGGGCACTTTCACGCTGACGAGCGACAATCGGGGACAACTAGTCTTTTCCTCTCTCGCCGGATCACCGACATACGATTTCTCGATTGACTCAACCGGTGCGCACGGCCGCATTGTTGAATTTGACTCGACCGGAGTGCGCGGCTCGGGCCAGATCGAGCTCGAGAACACGGCCACGTGTGCGAACAGCACTTTGTCGGGCCCCGGACCGCTGGGTGCGAACTGGGTCATCGGAGTTTCGGGTGCGACCGGAAACTTCAGCGGTGTAACGCCCGGTCCCATGGCCATGGTGGGCCGCTTTACCGCCGAGGTGCCGACCAGTAATTCGACGCCGGGAAATATCGATACGGGCGAAGTGGACATCAACGATCCACAGACCGTGTTCACAATGAGCCCCACCTTTTCGGGGACATTCGGCGTCTCGCAGCAGGCCGCCCGCTGCGCCATGAGCCTGACGACCCCGGCTTCGACGATGGACTTTGCCGTGTATCCGATTACGACCACCAGTGGATTGCTGACCGAGGCGTTTGTGGTGGAAACCGACACCTTGAGCGCCAGCGCGCCGTTCGTGACCGTGGGGAAAATGATTCAGCAGGTTGGTTATCCTTTCACCACACCGAGCAATACGATGTCCGGGCCTAGCGTCGGCGGTCTGTTTGGAAGCGTGATACCCACGGGACAGACCCTGTATCTGCCCTACGTGGGTGTTTCACAACTGAGTCCGAATGGCGGCTTGGGATTCAATCTACAGCTGTTCGAGAACATCGGTGGAAGCACCGCGAGTTTCACGGGCAGCGACATTTCGATATCGACGGATAACAACGATTCGTTTGGACGCTTCGATACCAGTCTCGTGACTCCGATCTCGCCGGTTTTCTACGTGATTGGGCCGAACGAAGCTTTCTGCATCTTGGAAAATCTGCAATGGCCGGTGCTCGGAATTTTCGAGCCCCAATCGACCGGCGGATTCACGACCTCCGGTATCGCGGGAACGTATGCGGCGGGAACGGCGACGCCCAATACTTCCCTGACGACTGATTTTTCGGGTGTGGCGACGCTCGCGACGACGGGAGCGACCACGGATTCGATCACGGCCACCGAGGACATCAGCACTTCGGGCGGGACCACTGGAGGTCAGGCCGTCACCGGCACGAATACTTTGAGTGGCACCGGCGCGACCGACGGCACCGGATCTGTTTCGCTGAACTTGCCGCCCGGGTTCACGGGCCAATCCATCGTGGTCTCGTCAACGAAGATCGTCCTGATATCGACGACGCCGGGCGATGTGAATCCGGTTTTGGTTATCTTGGGGAATTGCGTCAGCACCTGCGGCGAAGACTAAGGTTGTCAGGCGGCGTTGAGGCCTTCTGGCGCGGTTTCTAGTAGGCCCAGCGCATCAGCACGGCGCCGGTCGTATAGCCCGCGCCGACCGCGATCGTGAGCACCAGATCGCCCTTGCGCAGCCGTTTCTGTTCGACGGCGTCCACCAGGCCAAGAGGAATTGTCGCGGCAGTCGTGTTCCCGTAGCGGTCGATATTCACCAACACTTTGGAATCATCCACTCCGAGCCGTTCCTGCATGGCGCGAATGATGCGCAGGTTCGCCTGGTGCGGCACCACCAGCGCCAGATCGCGGCTGGTCAGCCCGTTGCGTTCCAGAATCTGGCAGGCAAGCTCGCTCATGCGCTTCACCGCGTATTTGAATACCTGCTGGCCTTCCTGATGGACGTAGTGCATGCGTTTGTCGACCGTTTCATGCGACGGGGGATGCAGCGAACCGCCGGCGGGCATATAGAGATTGCAGCCGCCCGAGCCGTCGATATCGTGGAGGAAGTCGATGATTCCTTCGGCTTCGTTCGTGGCCGGCTCCAGTAGCACGGCGCCTGCGCCGTCTCCGAAGAGCACGCAGGTGGCGCGGTCCCTGAAATCGAGGATCGACGTCATTACGTCCGCCCCAATCACCAGCACCTTTTTGTGCGAGCCCGCGCCTACGAACTGCGCGCCCACCGTCAGTGCATAGGCATATCCCGAGCATGCGGCGGAAAGGTCGAAGCCCCAGGCTTTCTTGGCTCCCAGGCGATTCTGGATCAGGCACGCGGTCGCGGGAAACAGCATGTCCGGGGTCACCGTGGCGACCACGATCATCTCGATTTCCTCAGGGCGGATGCCCTTGGCGGCGAGCAGTTTTTTTGCCGCCTCCGTGCCCAAGTGCGACGACGCGACCCCCGGTTCGGCGAAATGGCGCTCGCGGATGCCCGTGCGGGTGCGGATCCAGTCATCGGTCGTGTCCACCATCTTTTCCATGTCCGCGTTGGTGACCACGCGCGGCGGCACGAAGCCCGCCACTCCCGTAATTTTTGCGGCAATGCGATGGCTCATCAATTCTCCGTTGTCGCGCAAACCTTGCGATTCTATGCAATCCCGCGCTGCGGTTACAAGCAAAACACGCTTTTTGTGGCGCCGGCGTTTCACCGGCCGTTGGGTGTCTGCGGTGTGGCGTCACACAAAGATTTTCACCGGATTCACTGCTGATGCATCATGGAAGCATGTTCCCGGAAGAGAGAACGCGCTGGATATGCGAGCGGGCGCGCGCGCTGGGCTTTGATCTTTGCGGCATCGCGCCGGTGTCGGCGGACGAGGTTTTTCGGGAGCTTGGCCACTTGCCGGAATGGCTCGCGCGTGGTTATGCCGGTGAGATGAACTATCTCCGCGATCCTCGCCGCGCCGATCCGCGGAGCGTGCTGGAAGGAGTGCGCAGCCTGATTGTGGTGGCGACGAACTACAATTCCAAGCCGCAGTCGTCCGATTTTCCAGAGCGTGCCGACGGCGGATCGGCGCGCGGCTGGATTTCGCGCTACGCGTGGGGCGACGATTATCACCATGTCATTCAGAGGAAGCTACGATCGCTGATCGGCGAAATGGGGGAGCAGTTTCCCGAGCCGTTCGCCGCGCGTGCCTATACGGACACGGGACCGATCATCGAGCGCGTGGCGGCCAAGTATGCGGGGCTCGGGTGGCTCGCGAAGAATACCTTCTTGATCAACGCGCAGCTTGGCTCATGGCTCTTTCTCGGGGTGATCGTGACGACGCTCGATCTCGCGCCGACCATGGCTGCGGGCAGAGCCGCGCCTGCCGATCTCTGCGGCAGCTGCACGCGGTGCCTGGACGCCTGCCCCACGCAGGCATTTCCCGAGCCCTACGTGCTGGATGCCCGACGCTGCATTTCCTACCTGACCATCGAGCTGCGCGGCGCGATTTCCGAGGATCTGCGCCCGCCAATGGGCCGCGCCGTCATCGGCTGCGATATCTGCCAGGATGTGTGCCCGTGGAATCGCAAGGCGCCGATCACAAACGTGCCCGCGTTTCAGCCGCGGGAGATCACAGAAGCCGGGAAATCCCTCGCCGCTCCCGAACTGGAATGGCTGGGTTCCCTCTCGCAGCAGGAATTCAGCGCGATTTTTCGAGGCAGCGCGGTGAAGCGTGCGAAATGGCGCGGTCTGGTGCGCAATGCGTGCGTGGCGCTGGGGAATTCCAGCCTCGCGGTCGGAGAAGAACAGCACGCGCGCGCCCTGCGGCTGCTCGAGCGGCTGGCGTCCTCCGACGACAGGTTGATTTCCGAGCACGCACGCTGGGCACTCGCCCGATTGACCCAAAGCGGAACGCCCCAAACTCGTTCCGCCATCGAAAAACTCTCCCTTTCCAGTAAAACAAACTGAAAAACTCAATAGACGCATCTTGCCGTTTTTGCGATACTTTCTCGTTCCCCTGGTGAACGGCTTTCCTTTCGGGAACGAGCCGTTCTAATCAAGACTCAGGACTGAAATCCGATGAATCGAAGGAAACAAGTAATTGTTTGTGCGGCTGTGGTGATGGCCGCGGCGTTTTCCTCATCGCTTCTGATGTCGCGAGAAAAGTCGGCTGCCGCGGAACAGAAGAGCGCGGCCCAACCCCCGGCGCAGAGCAATATCGACCGCGGCCGCTATCTGGTCGAAGATGTCGCCATGTGCGAGGAGTGCCACACGCCCCGCGATATGAACGGAAATCTCGACGAGTCCCGCCGGTTGCAAGGCGCGCAGATCTGGATCATGCCCGTGCACTCGAATCCGAACTGGGCCAATAACGCGCCGCCACTGGCGGGCTTCGGCGAATATAGCGACCAGCAGGGCGAGGACGTCCTGGAACGCGGCATAGGACCGAATGGCGAGACCATTCGCCAGCCCATGCACATCTATCACATGAACCATGCGGACGCGCAGGCCATCATCGCCTACCTCCGCTCGCTGTCGGCCGCTTACCCCCAGTAGAGACTCGGCCGAAGCGGCCGGCTGCCATCGAATCCGGTTTGAGCCTCTGGGCATCTTAGCCTCCTACACCGCTTACCCGAGCGCCTCCCAAGTGGACATCAATAAAGGACTTAGATTACTACCCCCGGGATTGTTCGGAGGCCGTAACACGCCAGCAATATTTAGGCGATACTCTTGCGCGCCTCCCAGGGGCGAGCATGAGTCAAAAAGTCATTCCCGACGCGCAGCGATTTTTTAACCGCCACCTTTCCTGGATGGAATTCAACAAGCGGGTCCTTGACGAGGCGCATGACTCGTCGAACCCGCTGCTTGAGCGCGTGAAATTCCTCGCGATCACCGCGAGCAATCTGGATGAATATGTCGAGGTCCGGCTCGCCGGGCTGATGCAACAGGTCGAGCACGGAAATCGCGAGTTAAGCGCCGACGGCCGCACACCGGATCAATCGCTTGCCGAGCTTACCGAAAAGATTCAAGCGTTTGTCGACGAGCAGTACGAATGCTGGCGCGAGGATCTGGTCCCCTCACTCCACGAAGAATCGGTTCGTGTGCTGGGGCGGGGCGACCTGCGCCCCCAGGCGCGCGAATATATCGAGCAGTTCTACGAGAAGACGGTCGAGCCGCTGCTGACGCCGGTCACCGTCGATCCGGCGCATCCGTTTCCGCACGTGCTCAACAAGGCGCTCTGCCTGGCGTTTCTACTGAAACAAAAACGGCGCGGGTCGCAAATTTATTTGGGAGTGGTCACTGTGCCGCGCGCGCTGCCGCGGCTGGTGCGGCTGCCGTCCCCCAAGGACAGCATCGAATTCGTGTTTCTGCACGATGTGGTGCACGCGTTTGCCGACCGGCTCTATCACGGCTACGAGATTCTTTCGGCCGCGGCGTTTCGAGTGACGCGCAACAGCAACCTCTACATGGAGGAGGAGGAATCGCGCAGCCTGCTTGAGTCGGTCGACCTGCAGATCCATCGACGCAGAAAGGGATCCGCGGTGCGCCTGGAAATCGAAGCGGGTGCGAATCAGGAAATTGTCGAGCGGTTGGAGGCGAATTTCCGGCTCTCTCCCTCGCAAGTCTATCGCGTCGACGGACCGGTCAATCTCTCGCGGCTCATGAATCTTTACGAGCTGACCCCGCGGCTGGATTTGAAATACCGCGCGTTTTCGCCGCGCGAGGTGCATTTGAAGCCCGGAGCTTCGTCGGTGTTTGAGCTGGTGCGCAAGCGCAACTTGCTGCTGCACCATCCCTACGATTCCTATTCGACCGTCGTGCGGTTCATCGAAAGCGCCGCGCAGGATCCGGACGTGCTTTCGATCAAGCAAACCCTCTATCGCACGAGCGAGAATTCGCCGATCGTGCGCGCACTGATCGACGCGGCGGCGCGAAAGGAAGTCGCGGTCGTGGTGGAGCTCAAGGCGCGGTTCGACGAAGCTTCCAACATTCGGTGGGCGCGCAACCTGCAGGAAGCGGGTGTGCAAGTGTTTCACGGCGTGGTCGGGCTGAAGACGCATTGCAAGCTGGCCCTGGTGGCGCGGCGCGAGCCCGACGGCCAAATTCGCCGCTACGCGCATCTGGGCACGGGGAACTACAATCCGTCAACGGCGCGGTTTTATACCGATCTGAGCCTGCTCACCAGCGACGCGCGGCTTACATCCGCCGTACACCACGTCTTCAACTATCTGACGGCGCATTCGGAGCGGTCGCAGTATTCGCCGCTGTTCGTCGCGCCGCTGAATCTGGGCAAAAACTTCCTGGGCCTAATCGAGCGCGAAACCCAGCATGCCAAGGCTGGGCGGCCGGCTTTCATTTTCGCGAAATTCAATTCGCTGCTCGACGAAAAAATCATCCAGGCGCTCTACCGGGCGTCGCAGGCGGGCGTGCAAACCGAGCTGATCGTGCGCGGGGCGTGCGCTCTGCGGCCGGGCGTGCGCGGGCTCAGCAGCCGCATTCGCGTGCGCAGCGTGATCGGCCGTTTTCTGGAGCACAGCCGCATCTTCGTCTTCGGCAATGGCGGCAAGACGGAGCTGTTCCTCGGCAGCGCCGATTGGATGCAACGCAATATTTACGAGCGCGTCGAAGTAATTTTCCGGATCAAAGACCAGACGCTGTGCCATCAGATTTTTTCCGAGGTCATCACGCCGTATCTGGCCGACAACTTGAAGACGCGCATCCTCCAGCCCGATGGCAGCTATCTGCGGCTCCACGAAGCCCGCAAGCTCGCGCATCTTCGCAACGGTCACCGATTCAACGTGCAGGAATTCCTGATCGAGCTGACCGAGGGCCGCCAGACGCTCGACGGCGTCCCGCCAGTTTCGAATTATGCGAAGCTTCGGCTGCCGAACCTGGCCCGGCCTGACTCCGCCTAACGCAGGTTCTACGGGAACGCCAATCCCGCTTTGCGCGCCAATCCCTTCTGTATAATCGCGGGCGATGTTCGAGCGAATCGCGCAACTCACGAACTGGCTTCTCGGTCCTGAACACCCGACCGAGGAGCGCCCCGGGCACATCTGGGCACGCTGGATTTTCCTTCGTTCGCTCGCGCTCTGGTATTTTTCCGCGTTCTATTCCCTCCTATTTCAGATCCAGGGCCTGATCGGGCCCCGCGGAATTCTCCCGGCGGGCGATTTCTTGCAAGCCGTCGCGGCGGCGCTTCACGGCTGGCGATTCTGGTATGCGCCTTCGCTCTTCTGGTTCGGTTCGAGCGACGGCGCGCTGATGCTGGTCTGTTGGATCGGCGCGATCGCTTCCCTGATGCTGTTGTTCAACATCGGGCCCCGTGCGTCGCTCGTCGTCTGCTTCGTTTGCTTTTTGTCGTTCATCAGTTCATCGCAGGATTTTTCGAGTTATCAGTCTGACGGCATGCTGCTCGAGGCCGGATTCATTAGCCTGTTTTTTGCGCCGCCGGGATTTCTGCCGGGCCTCGGCCGCGAAAATCCGCCGTCGCGCGCCAGTCTGTATTTGCTGCGGTGGGAATGGTTCCGCATCTATTTCGAATCCGGCGCGGGAAAACTGCTGGGCGGCGACCCTTCGTGGCGGGACTTCTCGGCCATGAACGACTATTACCAGAACGGCCCGCTGCCCACCTGGATCGGCTGGTACATGCAGCATCTGCCGCACTGGTTTCACGCCTCGACGGTGATTCTCACCTTCGCGATCGAGCTCGTGATCGTCTGGATGGTCTTCCTGCCGCGGCGATTTCGCGTCCTTTGCTTCTGCATCATCACGCCCTTCGAGTTGGGCATCATCTTTACCGCGAATTACGCATTTCTGAATTACCTTGTGCTTTCGCTCGGCATTCTGCTGCTCGACGATCGGGTGCTCGCATGGGTGCTTCCGGCACGCGTGAAAAGGCTGATCGATCGCAAACCGGTTGCGGTGCCCGGCGCCCAACCAGCGCCCGCGGGTTCGCGCGCGAGCCTGCGCGAGCAGCTCCGGCCCGTACGCATGACGATCGCGGGCGTCTTCCTCGGCTGGGTGTTCTACGCGACCACCGCGCTGCTGATCTGGAAATTTGAGCCGGGCGTGCCGCTGCCGGAAAAGCCGGTCACGGCACTCGATCCTTTCCGTATCGCGAATCGCTACGGATTGTTCGAGAGCATGACGCATGAGCGCTACGAAATCGAATTCCAGGGCTCGTCCAACGGAGTCGAGTGGAGTTCCTATCCCTTCCGCTACAAACCGCAGGATCTGAACCGGCCGCCGGGGATTTACGCGCCGTATCAGCCGCGGTTTGAATGGAACCTCTGGTTCGCGTCGCTCGGCACATGGCGGCAATACCGCTTCGTTGTGTTCACCGAGGAACAACTGCTGCTGAACCAGCCGGATGTTCTGCAACTCTTTGCGGCAAATCCATTCGCGGGAACGCCGCCGAAGCAGGTCCGCGCGGTGATGTATCGTTACTGGTTCACCGACCTGAAGACAAAGCGCGAACAGGGACTCTGGTGGCGAAGGGAGCTGTTGGGCAATTACGCGCCGGTGCTCGAGCGCGAGAGCGACGGCAAAATCGTGCTGCTCGATTTCAATACGGTCGAGCCCCAGCCCGAGTGATTCCTGGGGCCTCCGCCTTTGACTTTTGCTACGCAGCCGCAATTCCGTTAGCCTACTGGTGAGCCAACCCGTACCCCCGCATGAGACGCCAGCACACCATCGAGAATCAGCCGGCCCGCGATCCAAACGTCAGCGCCGCGGAAGTAATCGCGCATCTCGCTACGCTTACCGAGGCGGCCAGCATCCGCCAGATTGCGCACGGGATGGATTTGAATCATCGCGGGCGCCGCTTTCTTCCGCGCGTGATCAAGCAGCTCAAGGGGAGCGGCGACGTCGAGGAACTCTATGGCGGGCGTTACCGCCTGTCCGAGCAGGGCCGTTCGCCGCGAGCAAGTTCCCGTCGCGCAGCCGCCGAACGAGGGTCGCCGCAAACCATCCCGGAGCCAGCTTCGCGCGCCGTCGCCGGGCAGACTCCCGCTGGGAAAGCGGTTTCGTCGCAGCCCGTCCGGGCGCGGGATCCGAATCTGATCGCCGGGCGCATCGTGGCACACCGAGATGGCTACGGTTTCCTCGTGCCCGATCACCCGATTCCGCGTGTCGACGGCGATCTGTTCATTGGCCGCGACGGGTTGGGCGATGCGATGAACGGCGATCACGTGCTCGCGCGCGTTGAGCGGCGGCGGGCCGACGGCCGGGCGGAAGGCCGCGTGGTTCAAATCGTTGAGCGCGAACACGTGTCCATCGTGGGACTTTTCCGCTACGGCCCACACGGCAATGTGGTGCTGCCCTACGACACGCGCATTCCACACGAAGTCGCGATTCCTCCGGGCGATGAGCTCACGCCCGAATTGCGGCAGAAGCTCGGCGCCGATGCCAAGGGCGCCCCGGTCTCGACGCGGCGCGCGCGGCTGCCGGAGCTCGATGGAGCCGTGGTGAACGTCGAAATCACGCGCTATCCAAGAGGCGGCCTCGCGCCGACGGGGCGCGTAATCGAAATTCTCGGCCGACCGGGCGAAATCGGCGTCGACGTCGAGATCATCATCCGCAAGCATCACCTGCCGCACGTTTTCCCGGACGAAGTTCTGGCGCAAGCGCGCTCAACCGAACAGCAGGTGCCGGAAGCGGACCTCGTCGGACGCCGCGATTTTCGCAATTTGCCGATCGTAACCATCGACGGCGAAAGCGCGCGCGATTTCGACGACGCCGTGTACGTCCGGCCGCTCCCGTGGGGCCACTTCGAGCTGCAAGTGCACATCGCAGACGTGGCGCATTACGTGAAGCGTGATTCGCCGCTCGATCGCGAGGCGCGTCTGCGCGGCACCTCCGTCTATTTCCCGAATCGCGCCGTTCCCATGCTGCCGGAGGAGCTCTCCAACGGCATTTGCTCGCTGAATCCCAAGGTCGATCGCCTGGTGATGAGCGCGATCCTGGAACTGGACGCGAGCGGCAAGATGGTCGGCTCCGATTTCACGGCCGGCGTGATCCGCTCGGCCGAGCGCATGACCTACACCAATGTGAACAAGATACTCGAAGGCGATCGGGAGATGACTGCGCGCTACGCGCCCCTGGTCGAAAACTTCAAGAGCATGAAAGAGCTGGCGCTGCTGCTCAATCGCCGCCGCGTGGAGCGCGGCTCGATCGATTTCGATCTGCCGGAGCCGGTGATCGAATTCGACGAATCCGGCCGGATGCAGAGTATCGTGCGCAGCGAGCGCAATTGGGCCCATCGGCTGATCGAGGAATTCATGCTGGCGGCGAATGAAGCCGTCGCGGGGTATCTCGACGGGCGCGGTGTTGCATCGCTGCATCGCGTCCACGAGAAACCGGATCCGAAGCGCGTGCTGGAGTTCGAAGAGCTGGCGCAGGCGTTCGGCTATTCACTCGGCGTGGACGATCTTGCGGAGCGCCGCGTGGCCGTGCGGCACGGGTTGGTACGACCGCAAGCGCGCCACGATCGGGGTGAGAAAAACCGCGGCGGCCGCGGCAGAATGCGGCCGATGAGCGTCACCCTGCCTGCATCCGACGAAGTAAACGTTACGCCCCAGCATTATCAGCGGCTGACGGCGAAGATTGCCGGTAAGCCGGAGGAGCGTATTCTTTCCTACCTGATGCTGCGTTCGCTGAAGCAGGCGCGCTATTCCGCCGATGTGCTGGGCCATTTCGCGCTGGCCGCGCAGGAATACACGCATTTCACATCGCCGATTCGCCGCTATCCGGATCTGATCGTGCATCGCGCGCTAAAGTGGGCGCTTGAAAATCCGGATGTCGCCCCGGTGCGTATGGCCAACCCGAATGCGAAGCCGGGGCAGGATCAGACCGTCGCCGCTCTCGGTCCGTATCGCCGTGGGGAGCTCGAAGGCATCGCTTCGGAAAGCTCGGAAGCCGAGCGGCGCGCGGAAGCTGCCGAGCGCGAGCTGATGGAATGGAAGACGGCGCAATTCATGGAAAGCCATCTTGGCGAGGAGTACGACGCGCTGATCGTTTCGGTGCAGAAGTTCGGATTTTTCGTAGAGCTTACGGAGATTTTCGTCGAAGGGCTGGTGAGCATCGACCGCCTGGAGGAATCGACCGGGCAGCGCTGCGTCTTTCGTGAGCGCGATCATACCATCGTCACCGAGCCGCATCGGGGAAGCCGGCGCGGCGGCGGAGCGCAGAAGACTTTCCACCTCGGTGACCGCGTGCAGGTGCGCGCCGAACGGATCGATCCGATTCGCCATCGCGTGGAATTCGCGCTGATGTAGACCGCGACTTTCATCCTGAGCGGAGCATCTCTGTTGCAGTCGAACGAGCGGCGAGGAGTGCCATGAAACCAACGGTAGGGCTGATCGGATTGGGGCTGATGGGCGGGCCGATGGGGCTGAATCTGCGTATGTCGGGCTTCCCGCTGGTTGTGTGGAACCGAACGAAGTCGAAAGCGGAAGAGCTCCTAGCGGCGGGCGCGAAGCTAGCCCCCGATCCGCGCGGCGTGGCCGAGCAAGTGGATGTGCTGATCACCATGGTCAGCGATCCGGCGGCGCTGGAGGAAGTGCTTTTCGGCCAGAAGGGCGCGAATTCGGGAGCGCTAGCGGCGCTACGGCGCGGCACCACGCTGATCGATTCCAGCACGGTGTCGCCGGACCTGGCGCGACGCGTGGCGGCAGCGTGCGCCGAGCGCGGCGTCGATTTTCTGGATGCGCCGGTGACGGGCGGGACGTGGGGTGCGAAGAAGGGCGAGCTGGTTTTCATGGTCGGCGGCGAAGCGGAAGTGCTCGAGCGCGTAAAGCCCGTATTCGAAGCGATGGGGAAGAAATTTCCATTGCTCGGTCCGAACGGCGCTGGGCAGACGGTGAAGCTGGGGATGAACCTGTTGCTTGCTCTGCAGGTGGATGCGTTTGCGGAAAGCCTGGCGCTGGTGACGTCGGCAGGAGTGCCCGCGGAGAAATTGATGGAAGTGTTCCAGTCGAGCATGGCCCGCTCGGGCGTGCTCGACGTGAAAGCGCCGATGATGGTGAAGGGCGAATTCCCGGCTAGCTTTCCGCTCCGGCTGATGCACAAGGATGTGCGTCTGGCGCTGGAACTGGCGCGCGAGCGGGGCGTGGAGCTGCCGTGCGGGGCGGCGGCGTACGAGACTTATTCCGCGGTGCTGGGTTCGTCCAAAGACGACCCGGATTTTTCCGCGGTGATCCGATATTGGAAGCACTAGCCAATTTTCGGTCCGCTGATTTTGGGAACGGGTGAGGGAGAAAGCGCGGTCTGGAGGCCATGAAGCCTCGATACTGGCGGATATTCGGTCTGGTGCAGTTCGTCGGCGCCGCCGGCGGGCTGGGTGGCCTGTATTGGCTGCAAGACCCGATTGGCTGGGGCCTTTCGCTCCTAGTGCTGCTGCCGGGGACGCTGGTCGCGTGGCCGTTCTCGAAGCTCGGCCACGCCGGCACCGATTGGCCGTTCTGGACGGTCTATCTGATCGCGGTGCCGGTGAATGTCGCTCTCTTCGGCACGCTGTCTTTCCTTGTTGGATTGAGACGAAAATCGAAATGACCTACCGTTGCATGAGGCCCATCGGGACTGGTTGAAATGCACCAGTGGCGCGTGAAAAGCACCACCGCTTGGTGGTGCTAAGATCCCCCGCACTCGGTCTCTTTGTCCGCAAGCTATTGAATCGACTTTTGTTAATTGGCTTGCATCGAATGAACAGATTGGCACTGGGGCTGCATCCAATCTGGTGTGGGAATGCTTGCTTGCGCTGGTACGCCGGGTGTCGGACAGCGATTTTTGGGGCTGGTTTCTGCGGTTGAGTCGCCGGCGATGGGAAAAGGGAGCTGACATGAAAGTATCTACCCTCTCGAAAATTTCGATGGCATTTGTGGCGACCGTGGCCTTGGCGTGCGCACCGAATGCGGCATTCGCGCGCGGAGGCGGGCACGGCGGCGGTGGCGGCCACTCAGGCGGTGGACACGGCAGTGGTGGCGGATCTCATGGCGGCGGAGGGGGAGGCGGCTTCCACGGAGGGGGCGGGGGCTTTCACGGCAGCAGCTCGTTTCATGGAGGCAGTTCCTTCGGAGGTTCTCGCGGAGGATCATTTGGTGGGTCGCGCGGCGGGTCGTTCGGCGGCGCAAGAGGTGGCTCATCGTCCAACGCGCGGGTCGGCGGCGCGGGGCGCGGATTTGGAAGCAGCGGCGCGGGACGCTCGAGCAGTGCACACGCGGCGATTGCGGATGGCAATTGGCATTCCTTCGGCAGCGGCAGCGCGCACTCGGGAGCAGCGTCGGGGGGCAGCCGCGGAGCCCAGAGTTTTGGCGGTTCGCGCGGTAGCGCGACGAACTCGGCGCGTGCCGACGGCGCGTGGCACTCGTTTGGCGGCGGCCGCAGTGGGGCAGGCAACGCAGTCGGCTCATCGCGTTTCGGAGGAAGCTCCACATCGCATGGATTTAGTTCGACCTCGCGATCGTTCGCCGGCGGCTCGACTTCGCGCGGCATCAGCGGTTCGAATACGCGGAGCTTCGCGTCGAGTTCGCGCGGACTCGGTTCGACGGGATCGACGTTCGCCGGACGCGGCGGCACGGGCACTTCGCTCGGGTCGCGCTTCAATGGAGGCGGCGCGTTCGGAAATGCCACGTTCTCGCGCGGCGGTGGATATGGATTTGATCGGGGCGGATTCGGTGGGAATGGCTGGCGTGGTGGGTTCGGAGGCTTTGGCTGGCGCGGCGGATGCTGGGGCTGCGGTTTCGGATGGGGCTTGGGCTGGGGCTTCGGCCTTGGCTGGGGTCTAGGCTTCGGGTGGGGTGGATGGTGGAACCCGTGGTGGGGACCGAGCTACGCTTGGTATCCGCCCTACGCCTACTCGCCTTATTGGGATTGGCCCGGTTCCTATCCCTCTTACGACAATGGTCCGTATGACCCGCCATACGGTGGCCCGTACAACGCCCCGGCGGCTGCGCCTGAAAACGACAACGACTCGACATATGGCCCGTACTCGAACAACGGGTATACGAACGCCGAGCCGGGCACGCCTTTGGCGGTTGAGTCCGAGGACAACAATCCGGTCACGGCCAATGTGGCCATTTCGGCGCCGACCGTTTTGGTGTATCTGAAGGACGGAACGATGCTAGTGGCGAATGACTACTGGCTTGACGGCGGGCAATTTCACTACACCGTGAAATATGGCGGCGAGAGCCAGATCGCACTCGATCAGGTCGATGTGCAAAAGTCCGTCGACGAGAACGCCAAGCGCGGAGTGAAATTCATGCTGAAGGCGCGGCCGGCGATGGCGTCGACCTCTGCTGCGGCGGGTGCTGCCACCAAGCCAAATACAAAGCCAGCGGTTTTGCCTCCGCCCCCGGTGCTCAGTGCCCCGCCGGTTGCGCATAGCTTGCCGGCGGCGGCCTAGAATTTTGTGAGTGTCGCTCCGATTCGCTGCGGTTGAGAACAGCGTCAAAAGCTGTTCCTAGATTGTGCGCTTTGTGTCGTCGGGAACGGTATGACACACAGCACTTCTCCCATCGTTGTTGACCTGCCCGTTCAATCTGTCCGCTTCCCCGTGCTTACAAAGCGACATTCGGCGGGAGGATCTTCAGGGCCAGGTCGCGGACTGTGCGCAGGCCCGCGGGAGCGGCGAGAATCGCGGGAATTGCGTTGACGGCTACGGAGGCAGTGGCGATATCACCAGGCGTGCCGCCGGGAATCGTCATCGTTAGGTTCGGCTCGCCGCGCACTTCGACGGTGTCGGCCGGCTGCTTCGCTCCCACGTACATTTGAAGCTCCATGAAGATTTTGTCCTCGCCTTCCCAGATTCCGCGAGCGATTTGATGTACTCCGGCGACTTGTCCGGGAGAGACTTCGAGAAATTCCGTTTTCACCGTTTCCGTGGCAATCACAGGCTCGATCGTTTCGGTGATTTCGTCGAGCGCGAAGCCCAGGCCGTCGGCAACCAGGGCGATCGATTCCGGCAAGCCGTGATGCTTGATGATGCCGGAGGCGACGCGTGCGCGGAATTCGTCGGGCGCCATGCCCGCGCCGATTTTCTTCTGAAGCGGGAAACGGCGCTTGGAGGCGTCGACGATGCGCGTGGCTTTGGCGAAATCGACACGCTGCGCCGCCGCGGAAAGCACCAGCAGCAGCTTGTCCATCACAAAGCCTGGATTTACGCCCGTGCCGACGATGGCGACGCCTTCCTGTTTCGCGGCCGCATCGAGTTTCGCCGAAAGTTCGGGATACTTTCGAAACGGGTATGCAAGCTCCTCGCAGGTGGAAACCACGCAGCTGCCCGCGGAGATGCATTCAATCAACTCCTCGGTCACATCGGGCAGATACGAGGACGTGGTGTGCACGACGACGTCGACGGGCTTGGCGAGGACGCTTGCAGCCGCGGGGGAGACGGCGATGCCCCAAGGCGCGTCCCTGGCTCCGGCGATTTCGCCGATGTCGCGGCCGGCTTTCGCGGGGTCCTTGTCGATGGCGCCGACGATTTCGAGCGAATGTTTCTGCCGCATCAGGCGGAGGATCGAGGCGCCGATGGGGCCGACGCCGAATTGCACGACGCGAATCTTCTTACGCACGGGACCGTCCTTCAGCAAGACATGAGTGTCTAAACTACGAGTTTGCGCAACGAGCCGCAACGGGAAATCGGTGCGAAATCTTCGCCGCCGAAAAGCTTATTCGATCGATAGACGATTTGCGAACGGGGTTCGAGGCTTCGTGGATCCCATCACGCCGAGCGCTGCTGCGGAAGCAACATCGGGGCGGAGCGGCCCCCCCAATGGGTGCGGAGATCGATGGTCAGAAAGACGCCGGCGGGAGACCGGCGCGACTAGAGGCGAGTGCGGGTAGCGCGGAAGTATTCGCGCAGGGTGGTGATGTTGGGGCCATAGGACCCGATGCGGCCGGCGTCGACGGGCAGACCAAGGGTTTCGGCTTGTTCGATACTCAGGCCGGCATCATCGAGCTCGGCGAGGCTGTAGCCTTCGACAGGCACGAGGCGGTTGCGTTGCGAACGATCGAGCGGGCGCGGCGGGCGCTGCATGCGCGAGCGCTTCGTCACAATATCGAAGAAATCATCCCAATCCCGACGGTTCCACATCGCAGCCTCTCTTCCTCAGTACGCTCGATGGCACCTGATTGGATGCGGCATGAGCGCTTTTCGATAGCGACTTTTAGCGCCACAGTCCAAATTCCCGGCCGCGCAGGAGCGTGTCAAATCCTAACCCCGCCCGCCTTCGAAAGTCGCAATTCCATGGGGCCCTTGTCCATTCGGTTAGTGCATTTTAGGCATCACCGGGACCAAGGCTGTAAAAAACGGGTGCCGAGGCGCTGCCTGGCTACACGCTATCGGCTGCCGCTGCTATAATTTCGGCAGGGTATGGGCCCGTTGTTACGCGCTTGTTTGAATCGCGAGAAAACAGCATGAGTAATCCCGTCATCGTCGTTCACTATCACGAACTGTGGCTCAAAGGTGGAAACCGCCGTTTCTTTCTGGGAAAGCTGCACACCGCGCTGCGGCAGAGCCTACAGGGAATCCCGGTCGAGCGCATTGAGCAGCCAGGCGACCGCTACATCGTGCGTCTGGGCGACGGAGCGCCGCTCGAGGAAGCCGTAAAGCGGCTGGAGCGCATTCCGGGAGTGGCTTACTACGCCGTTGCGCGTCCGGTCGCGCGCACGATGGAGGACTTGTGCGCCGCGGCTTGGGACGAGATCGACGCGCTGGAATTTAAGTCATTCGCCGTGCGGGCCAAGCGGAGCGACAAATCGTTTCCGCGCACGTCGATGGAAATCGAGAAAATCGTGGGGCGGTTTCTCCTCGACCGGTTCCGTGCGGCCGGGCGCGATCGACGCGTGCAGCTGAAGGATCCCGCCGTGACCTGCCACATCGAGGTCACGCCGGGACCGCTGTTGGTATACGCGCGAAAGATTCCGGGCATCGGCGGCCTGCCGGCGAACACCGCGGGCCGGATAACATGCCTGCTATCGGGCGGATTCGATTCCGCGGTAGCGGCGTACCAGATGATGAAGCGCGGAGCGCATCTGAGTTTCGTGCATTTTTACGGGGCGGGGGCACGGCCGGGTGAATCGTCGCTGCATATTGCGAGCGGACTGGCGCGGGCGCTGACGCCGTATCAGTTTCGGGCAAAGCTCTACCGCGTGCCGTTTGAGGCGATCCAGCGCGAAATCGTGCGGGCCGCGCCGGAAGGCGTGCGGATTCTGCTCTACCGGCGGATGATGCTGCGGATTGCAGAGGCCTTCGCGCGGAGGGAGCGCTCCCTGGCGCTGCTGACCGGAGACAGTCTGGCTCAGGTAGCGTCGCAAACGCTGCGGAACCTGGCGGCGGTCGACGCTGTGGCGCGGATGCCGGTGTTCCGTCCGCTGATCGGCACTGACAAAGTGGACATCCTGGCGACCGCGAAAAAAATCGGCACGTATGAGATTTCGTCCGAGCCGTTTCACGATTGCTGCCCGGTCTTTATGCCGCGTTCACCGGAGCTGAGCGCAAGTCCCCAGGAGCTGGATCGCGCCGAGGCGAATCTGGATGTTCCAGGGCTGGTGATAAAGGGGGCCCGCGGCGCGACGCTGGAAAAGTTTGTTTTCGCAGGCGGGCGCGTCGAGGCGAGCGAGCCGCAGGCGGTTGTGCCTGTGGATCGTAGTCGCGTGGCCCTGGCGTGACGCCAGGCGCTGAGGGAGCACGCTTCGTCAGCCGGGGGCCGAAGCCAGCTACCGCACCTGAAATGGGGTGACTACAGTGGCGGCCGCCATGGCGAACATATCGGACAGCCATCCCCTGTGAGGCCCGTAGGCAACGTGACGTTCGTCGGAGTCGGAATTGATCCCTACCTGTCGCGCCCGTAGCCGCCGCGATCGCGTCCTCCGCCGCCGTGACCGCCCCGCCCGCCGCCACCGCCGTGGCCTCCGCGTCCTGCACCGCCACCGCCGCCATGGCCGCCGCGCCCGCCACCACCGCCTCCGCCTTCCCGCTGTGGACGCGCTTCGTTGACCACCAGCGCGCGGCCCATAAACTCCCGACCGTTGAGCGCGGCGATTACTTTTTCAGCTTCGGCGTCGTCCTTGATCTCCGCGAATCCAAAACCGCGCGGCTGCCCGGTAAAGCGATCGCGAAGGAGAGTGAGTGAATCCGGTTGCACGCCTGTCTCCGTAAAAAGTCCCTGCACATCCTCTTCGGTAGCCTTGAACGACAGATTGCCCACGTACAATTTCTTCACGTTCATCTCCCCCCGGCGCCCGCATGCGAGCGGACGCTTACAGCTAGGCTGAAGAGGCAGGATCTCGGTCCACGGGCGTCCATCGGCGCGACTATTCCCCTCGGACGGAAGCGAGCACCCCAGCGACAGGCACATCTTGCTCGCAACAGGGGCGCACAGTCAACCGTGGTGCCCGGCAAAACCGCCGGGGCTCAAGATGTGGGCAGGTCGGGGCGCGCGGGTGGCGCTAAGTGCGGTAGCTGGAATTGATGTGGACGTACTCGATGGTGAAGTCGCACGTCCACACGCGGGCGGAGGCGCTGCCGGCGTGCAGGTCCACGCGGACGGGGACATGTTTTGCGAGCATTTTCTGGTGAACGGCGCGCTCGTCGAAGGGATGCTCGCAACCGCGGCGGCAGACGGTGGCGCCGGCGATTGAGATATTGACGCGGCTGGGATCGAATTTCACCCCGGAGCGGCCGGCAGCGGCGAGGATACGGCCCCAGTTGGGATCGGCACCGGCGAAGGCCGTCTTCACCAGCGGCGAATTGGCGATGGTCTTGGCGATCTGGCGAGCGGCGTTTTCCGATGCGGCCCCGCGAACTTCGATTTCGATGGTGCGCTGTGCACCTTCGCCATCGTCGACGATCGCGAGCGCAAGCGACGTGCAGACACTTTCCAGCGCGCCGACGAACGCCTTGTAGTCCGGGCCGGATGAGCCGCGGATTTCGCGGGCGCCGGCGTGGCCATTGGCGAGGACCGCGACGGTGTCGTTCGTCGATGTGTCGCCATCGACGGTGATTGAATTGAAGGTGCGGCCCACGCAGGCCCGCAGGGCGCGGTTAAGCAGCGGCTGCGAAATGGCGGCGTCCGTGGCGATGAACGCGAGCATGGTGGCCATGTGCGGCTCGATCATGCCCGAGCCTTTTGCGCAGCCGAGCAGGCGCACCTGCTTTCCGCCTACGCGGCATTTCGCGGCGGCCCATTTGGGGCGCGTATCGGTTGTCATGATCGAGCGCGCGAACTCTTCATACGCGCCGGGCTCCGCGCTGCGGGCTAGCGCGATATGCGGGATCGCAGCGAGAATCTTTTCCACGCGCAGCGGTGCGCCGATCACGCCGGTGGAGCAGACGATTACCTGGGATGGATCGATACCTCCGAGCTCGACTGCGAGCTTTTCGGCCGTCGCGATCGAGGCTGGATAGCCGTCCTGTTTCGTACAGCAGTTCGCGTTGCCAGAATTGACGATGATGCCGCGCATTCGGCCGTGCGATTTGCGCAGATGCTCGCGCGACGCGATCACGGGCGCGGCAACGATCTGATTCGTGGTGAACATGGCCGCGGTCGTTGCCGGCGTATCGCTGATCAGAATGCCAAGATCGAGGCGCGAGCGCTTGATACCGCAGTGGGTGGCCGCGAAGGTGAATCCGGCGGGAATGTCCGAACCGGAAAGGTGCGGATTCACGGCTTGGCCTCGAGTGCGGCTACCCGTGCGCTGAAATCTTCAAGCGCGGCGCGGACGGCACCAAGGGCCGTGCCGCCGGCGACGCCACGGCGGGCCAGTGCGGATTCAAGCGTAAGCACAGTGGAAAGATCGCGGCCGAATGCGGGTGAAAATTCCGCCAGTTTATCGAGCGGCATTTCGCGGATTGATTTCCCTTCCTGTTCGCACGCGCGGAGGACTTTGCCGACGATTTCGTGCGCATCCCGAAACGGGATGCCCTGTGCGACGAGGTAGTCGGCGACCTCGGTGGCGACGAGCGCCGGATTCTGAGACGCCTCGCGAAGGCGCGCTTCGCGAAATTTGGTGGCGGCGAGCGCGGCGGCCGCGATTTTCACCATGGCGAGCGCCTGGTCGCACGCAGCGAAGAGGGGCTCTTTGTCCTCCTGCAAGTCGCGCTGATAGCTCGAGGGCAGGCCCTTCATCGTCGTGAACAGCGCGAACAGGGCGCCGTAGATGCGTCCGGTCTTGCCGCGGATCAGCTCCCATGAGTCTGGATTTTTCTTCTGCGGCATCAGGCTGCTTCCGGTCGAATATTCATCGGGTAGCTCGACGAAGCCGAATTCGGTGGAGGCGAACAGAATCATGTCCTCGCTCAGGCGGGAGAGGTGCATCGCGACCGTCGAGAGCGCGGAAAGGAATTCAATGGCGAAATCACGGTCGCTGACGGCGTCCAGGCTGTTCGCGGAGATGCGCGAAAAGCCCAGATCGTTCGCGAGCGCTTTGCGGTCGATCGGAAAGGCAGAGCCGGCGAGCGCGCCGGAGCCAAGCGCGCACACATCCGCGCTGACGGCGGCTGCGGCGAGTCGGCCGGCATCGCGGTAGAAGGCTTCGCCGTGGGCCAAAAGCCAGTGCGAGAGCAGCAGCGGCTGCGCGTGCTGCATGTGGGTCATGCCGGGCATGGGGATGCCCAGATTCTGCTTCGCGTGCGTAGCGACGGCGCGAGTGAGAGAACCAAGGGTGGCACGCAGATCGCCTACGGCAACCTTCACGTACATGCGCAACTCGGTCGCGACCATTTCGTTGCGGCTGCGGCCGGTGTGAAGCTTAGCGCCGAGCGGGCCCAGCCTTTCAATCAGCGCGGATTCGGCGAAATGGTGCACGTCTTCGGCGGTCGAAGCGTCGAGCCACGCCGAGTCGGTTTTGGCGCGGGCTTCGATTTCGTCAAGCGCGGCGACGATGCGGTGCGCCTCGTCGTCCGTCAGAATCCCGGCGGCAGCGATGGCGCGAGCCCAGGCGCGATCGAGGGCAAGCTCCTGCGGCAGCATGCGTCGGTCGAAATGCCAGGAGCGTTCGAATTCGTAAAACGATGCGTCGGGGGCACGGCCGAATCGGCCGCCCCACATTTTCGGGCCGTCGCCGGCGCTCATCTCACCGCAGCCTCGAGCGGAACCGTGATAGGCAGGGCGAAAAGGTTGATGAAGCCCTCGGCGTCCTTCGGGTTGTAGCCGGTCATGCTGAAGCTGGCGAGGCCGGCGCGATAGAGCGAATAGGGCGACTTGCGCGAGGTGGCGTTGCAGTTGCCCTTGAAGAGCGAAAGGCCGACCGAACCGGTGACGCGCTCCTGCGATTTGGAGAAGAATGCGTCCAGTGCCTCGCGGAGCGGCGTGAACCACATGCCGTAGTAGACCATCTCGGCGTAGCGCAGCGCCAAAATTTGCTGGTAGTGCAGCGTTTCGCGGTCAAGGCACAGCGATTCAAGCTCGCGATGCGCGGTGACCAGCAGGGTGCCCCCGGGAGTTTCGTACGCGCCGCGGGATTTCATGCCCACCAGGCGGTTTTCGACAATGTCCATGCGGCCGACACCGCTTGCGGCGGCGATTTCGTTCAATTTGTCGAGCAGCGCCAGTGGCGCGAGCTTCTGCCCGTTCACGGAGACGGGATTGCCGGATTCGAAGCCGATTTCAACGGTCGTGGGCTGATCGGGCGCCTTGGCGGGCGAAACGATCCACTTCCACATGGCCTCTTCGGGTGCGTTTGCGGGATCTTCCAGGAAGCCGCCTTCGTGACTCAGGTGCCAGATGTTACGGTCGCGGCTGTAGATGTCTCTTTTCGTCTGATCGATGGGAATGTTGTGCGAACGCGCGTATTCGATGGCGTCTTCGCGCGAGTTGATCTTCCATTCGCGCCAGGGTGCGATGATTTGCAGCCCGGGCGCAAGCGCTTTCGCGGCCAGCTCGAAGCGGACCTGGTCGTTGCCCTTGCCCGTGCAGCCGTGGGCGAGCGCGTCGGCACCGACCTTTTTCGCGATCTCGACCTGCCGTTTCGCGAGCAACGGCCGTGCGAAGGAAGTGCCTAGCAAGTATTTGTGTTCGTAGACCGCTCCGGCGCGCAGGGTAGGCCAGATGTAGCCGGTGATGAATTCCTCGCGCAGGTCCTCGATGTAGGCCGCGCTTGCTCCAGTCGCCAGCGCCTTCTTATAGGCGGCATCGAGATCTTCCTGCTGGCCCAGATCGCCGATCATGGCGATGACCTCGCAACCGCCGTAGGTCTCCTTCAGCCACGGAATAATGATGGAGGTATCGAGACCTCCGGAATACGCCAGTACCACTTTCTTCGGCAACGGACTCTCCTTAGGTAAGCAGCGTGTGGAGCACGGCTTTTTGGACGTGCAGGCGATTTTCCGCCTGGTCGTAAATGATCGAACGGGGCGAATCGATGACGCCCGCGGAGACCTCGAGACCGCGGTGCGCAGGCAGGCAATGCATGAAAACTGCTTCGGGTGCGGCCAGGGCAAAGAGTTTTTCGTCCACTTGATACGGGGCGAACACCTTTTCGCGCACGGCGGATTCTCCTTCCTGGCCCATGCTGGCCCAGACATCCGTATAGACCGCCTGTGCGCCCGTGACGGCGTCTTCGGGCGAGCGCAGGACCTCGATTTTGCCGCGCGTTTCCTTGGCGACGCGCTTCGATTCGGCCACGATCTGCGGGTCAGGCTCGTAGCCGGCCGGCGTGGCGATGCGGACGTGCGCACCGGCGCGCGCGCCGATGGTCATCAGCGAATGGGCCATGTTGTTGCCGTCGCCCACGTAGGCGAATTTCAGGCCGCGCAAGTTGCCGAAACGCTCCTCGAGAGTGAAGAAATCTGCCAGCGCCTGGCAGGGATGAAATCGGTCGGAGAGGGCATTAATCACCGGAACATTCGCGTTCGCTGCGAGTTCATCCAGCGTTTCCTGGGCGAAGACTCTCGCGACGATTCCCTGCACCCAGCGCTCGAGGTTGCGGGCGATATCGCGGACCGGCTCGCGCTCGCTGAGCTTCGCCCCGGTGTGGTCGAGAAAAGTCGACGAGCCTCCCATGGACGCAATACCCGTTTCGAACGTCACGCGCGTGCGCAGCGAAGGCTTCTCGAAGATCATCACGAACATGCTGCCGGCCAGCGCGGTCTTGTAGCTCGCAGGATGTGCTTTCATCTCCCCCGACAGGCGGAAGAATTCACGGAGCTGCGCGGGGCTCCACTCGGTGCCGGTCAGGAGGTCCCGTTTTAGTGAAAGTGTGGTTGCGGTGGCAGTCATGTTGATCCCTATCTAGCCACTGCCAGAGCGAGCGGCTGCGATGTGGATTCCGATTTCACGGCGGCGGGGGTCGCGGCAGCGGATTTCGCAGCAGCTTTCGAGACGCGCGTCAAAACCATTTCAAATTTGTGCAGGAATTCGGCCCCGTCCCGCTGCTTGATGATGAACGGCGGGAGCAGCCGGATGATGTGGTCGTGGGTGCAATTAATCAACAGGCCCTGGCGCAGGGCCTCAGCAACAAACGGAGCGCCATCGATTGCAAGATCGATGCCGATGATCAGCCCTTCGCCCCGAATTTCGCGGATGAAATCGAAGCGATGCGCGAGCACTTCCAGCCCCATGCGCAACTCGGCTCCGCGGGCGCGAACATGGTCGAGGAGATTTTCGTCCTCGACGATCGTGAGGAATTCGAGCGCCACGGCACAGACTAATGGACCGCCGCCGAATGTCGAGCCATGGAGGCCGGGTGTGAAAGCCGACGCGAATTCTTCGTTGGCGATAAACGCTCCGAGCGGCAGGCCGCCGGCAAGGGGCTTGGCGACCGTGACGATATCGGGTACGGCGGCGAATTTCTGGTAGCCGAAGCGCCGGCCGGTCCGCCCGAGACCGCACTGAATTTCATCGGCGATCAACGCAGCGCCATGATCCAGGGTCAGCGCACGAGCGCGGCTCCAAAATTCTTCACTGACCAGGTTCACGCCACCTTCGCCCTGAATCGGTTCGACAATCACGGCGCAGACGGTGTCATCGAACTTGGCGTCCAGGTCCGCGACATCGTTGAAGCGCACGAATTCGACGCCCGGAATCAGCGGCTCAAACGGCGCGCGATACTTGGCCGTGGACGTGATCGAAAGCGCGCCCATGGTGCGTCCGTGAAACGAACCCTCCAGCGCCAGGAAGCGGGTTTTCAGCCGCGCGCCGGCATTGGCTTTTGCGTGCGCGAAGGCGCGCGCGAGCTTCAGCGCGCCTTCGATCGCTTCGCTGCCGCTATTGGCGAAAAACACGCGATTGAGGCCGGACCACTGCGCCAGCTTGCGCGCCAGCGGCGCCTGATATGGGTTGTGGAACAGATTTGAGACATGCGTGGCGCGCCCGGCTTCGCGGCGAATCACGCGGACCATCCGCGGATGCGCGTAGCCGGTCGCGTTGACCGCGATTCCCGCCAGGAAATCGAGGTATTCCCGTCCGCTTGAATCGTACAGACGGCAGCCGCGCCCATGCGTGAACACTTCCGGCGGCCGCCGGTACGTCTTCATCATGTAGCGCGCTTCGTCGGCGCGGATTTTCGCGGGCGAAACGCGCTGGGCCGGCGATTTTTTCCTTTTCTTAGGCATGGCTATTGCGCGGCTCCATGTGCGGCTTTGGCATTCACACGAATTACGGGCAGGACCCGGGTTCCGGCGCCGCGGCCCGTGCTGGCGGCTGTCAGCAGCGCGCGTGGCTTGGATCCGCCGACGATGCGCACTTCGGTCACGCCGCCTGCCAACGCGCGTTTTGCCGCTTCGAGCTTGAGGATCATGCCGCCAGAAACTTTGTGCAGGCGAATCAGGTCCTCGATATCGGTACCCTTAAGCACGTTGACCACTTTTTCGCCGTCGAGCACGCCGGCGACGTCAGTGAGGAAGATCAACCGCTCGGCCTGGATGAACTCCGCAGCGGCGGCGGCCATGTGGTCGGCATTGATGTTGTAAAGCTCGCCATCGGCGCCCAGGCCGAGGCACGAAGCCACGGGAACAATCCCTTCGCGCCAAAGCGAGCGCAGAAAGTCGACGTTCACTTCCGTGAGGTAGCCGACAAATCCAAGGCTTCCTTCGCGGTCTTCGACCTGCATCGGTTCGGCCAGAAAGCAGGCCGCGTCCGCCGCGCTGATCCCGACGGCCGGTTGGCCGGCCAGGGAGATCGCGCCGGCGAGCCTTTTATTCAGCAGCCCGGCGAACACCATCACGGCCACGTCGCGCGTCTCGCGATCGGTGACACGCAGTCCGTTGAGGAAGCGGCTCTCGATGCCCATGCGCGCGAGCGTCGCCGTAAAAATCCGGCCGCCGCCGTGAACGACCAGCAGCTCATGGCCGGCGCGCGCGAGCTCAGTGATCTGGCGCGCCAGAACTTGCACGTCTTCATCGCGCTCAAGCAATGCACCGGCAATCTTGATCACCATCCTCATAGCAAACCCGCCGTTTCGGGATAACCGCGCATCCCATTGAGATTTTGTACCGCCTGCCCTGCCGCACCCTTGCCGAGATTGTCGAGGCACGAAACGACCACCAGACGCTCGCCGGAAGGATCGAGCGCAAACCCTATATCGCAGAAATTCGTGTGCGTTACGTGCTGCAACTCAGGCAGTGGGCCCGCCGGCATCACCCGAACCATCGGTTTCCCCGCGTAGAATCTGCGGTAAAGCGCTTCGATTTCATCCATCTTGCGCGCCGGACCGAGCCAGACGTAGAGCGTTGAAAGAATGCCGCGATCGACCGGCAGCAGATGAGTCGTGAACACGAAATTTTCCGGCGCGAGATCCAGATGTTCGGAGACTTCGGGCGTATGCCGGTGTGTGAAGAGATTGTAGGCTCGGAAATTTTCGTTCACTTCGACGAAATGCGTGTCCCGCTTGGGCTCTTTGCCCGCGCCTGTGACTCCCGACTTGCAATCGGCCACGATGCCGCGCGCCATGTTGATCCAGCCCGCTTCGATCAGCGGCTTCAGGCCCAGGATCACGGACGTGGGATAGCAACCCGGATTTCCGACCACGCGCGCTTTCGGCAGTTTGTCGGCATAAAGCTCCGGCAGGCCGTAAACGGTTTGCGCCAAAGCGTCGGCGTCCGGCGCAGGGAGCTTGTACCACTTCGAAAAGGTTTCGGGCTGGCGAAAACGGAACGCGCCGCTCAGGTCCACGATCCGCAGCGAAGGATTCGCAGCCAGAAGCGCGGGGACAAGCTCGAGCGAAGCCTCGTGCGGAGTCGAAAGGAAAGCTACTTCGGCACCGCTGGCCGCAATCGCTTCCACGGAAAGCGGTTTGCAGGGCGCATCGCCCCAGCCGCGCAGCTGCGGGAAAAGATCGGCGAGGCAGTGCACATTCGCGTGCGCATCGCGGAGGTAGAAGGTCGGTTTTTCGATGTGTGGGTGCCGCAGCAGGAGCCGGGCCAGCTCGTACCCTGCGTAGCCCGTGACCCCGACGACGGCGACCCTTGACGGGTCGATCATCGGAGCATTTCCTCCACGCGTTTCTGCACAGCGCTGCAGCCGGAGCGCGAAGAACAGATCACCAGGACGGTATCGTCACCCGCGAGCGTGCCGGCGACTTCCTTCCAATGTTCGGCGTCAACGGCGGCCGCCAGAGGCTGCGCTCCGCTGGGCGGAGTCTTCAGGATGAGCATGTTTTGCGCCGGGCGCAGGTCCAGCAGAAAATCCTTCAGGGCGCGCGCGAGCGTGGGCATCGGCGAGGCTTCTTCGGCTGCGGCGGAAGCCAGCGGCCGGTAGCCGGCGGACGTCTTCACTAGGCGCAGCTCGCGCAAGTCGCGCGACAGCGTCGCCTGCGTCACCCGCACGCCGAGGTGGCCGAGCTGGCGGCGCAGTTCATCCTGGCTCGCCACGGGCTGCCCCGTGAGAACCTTCAGAATCTGCCCCTGTCGAAACCGCTTCTGGACGCCCATACGCTCCGGCATGCTTGATTATGCATACTACTGCATAATCATACACCCGGACATGCGCGCCCTGTCAATAAATAATGTGTCGCGCAAAGGAAAAAGTCGAATGCGAATCGAGGACGAAGAAACGCGCCCGAAGAATCAGCAACGACTCAAAACCAGCCGCTGCGATACGCAAGCCACCAGCTGAATGCGGCAACAGGGATCGTGGCGACAAGCGCCCACCATAGAGGCAGGAAAAGATCGCAGACGAGACCGAGCACGAAGAAGCTAGCCCAGAAGATCTTTCTTTCCATGCGGCTATTTTAACTCGTTGTCCTGCTGGCAACGAATCGGCGCCCTCAGGGGTTTCGGATGTGACATTGCGAAGATACTGACGGGAATCAGCCGAACCACTCTCGAACGCCTGCGTTTTGAATCGAGCTAGGCTCGCGCGATAATGGTAGGCATGAACTCAACCACAGCATTCGCCCGGGATTCATTTCCGCAGACGCCTGAATTCGCACGAAAGCTTGATCGTTTGGCCGAGATCGCGGTCCGCGCCGGCCTCGGGCTAGGTTCGGGACAAGAACTGCTCGTCACCGCCACTCTCGACGCGGTGCCGCTCGCGCGGCTGATCACCGAGCACGCCTACAAAGCGGGCGCGTCCCTGGTCACCACTTTGTTTTCAGACGAGCAGTCGGCGCTGATTCGTTTTCGCAATGCTGCGGAGTCCAGCTTCGACACCGCCCCTTCATGGCTGTACGAAGGCATGGCCAAGGCTTACCAGAGCGGCGCCGCCCGGCTGGCGATCGCCGGCAATGACCCTTCGCTTCTGTCGGCCGAGAATCCTGAACATGTCAGCCGCGCGAATCGTGGGACCTCCAAAGCGTATCGTCCGGCCCTGGAGCTGATTGCGGGCCACGCGATCAACTGGACCATCGTCGCCAACGCGACTCCTCGATGGGCCGCAGCCGTGTTTCCCGATCTGCCGCCAGGTGAAGCGCTGGCAAGGCTCTGGGATGCCATCTTCGCCGCGTCGCGCGCGGATCGGGCTGACCCGCTGGCCGCGTGGAAAGCGCATGACACCACATTACACGCTCGCGCCGAGCGCATGAACGCCAAGCGTTACGCAGCCCTGCATTTCCGCGGGCCGGGCACCGACCTTCGCGTCGGTCTCGCCGACGACCATCTGTGGCTCGGAGGGGGCACCACAGCCAGGAACGGACACTATTGCATTCCGAATATTCCCACCGAAGAGATTTTCACCACGCCGCACAAAGATCGCGTGGAGGGTCACGTAACCAGCACCAAGCCTCTCTCTCATCAGGGCACGCTGATCGAAGGAATTTCCGTGCGCTTCCAGGGCGGCAAGATTGCGGAGGCGCACGCCGCGCGTGGCGAGCAAGTCCTGCAACGCATGATCGAGACGGACGAAGGAGCGCGGCGGCTCGGCGAAGTGGCTCTGGTGCCACACTCGTCGCCGATCGCATCAAGCGGTCTGCTTTTCATGAACACGCTGTTTGACGAGAACGCCGCCTGCCATATCGCCCTCGGACAGGCGTATAGCACGTGTGTGAAAAACGGCGACAGCCTGAAGCCGGCAGAGCTGGCCGCCCGAGGCGCAAACACAAGCCTGATTCACGTCGACTGGATGATCGGATCGAATCGCATCGACGTCGACGGCGTAAGCGCTGCAGGCAGCCTCGATCCGGTGATGCGCGCAGGAGAGTGGGTCTAGCAGAGAAATGGTAAGCCCGTGCGGGCTCGAACCGCAGACCTCCTCCGTGTCAAGGTAGGTTAGCGTCGAATACCGCAGATAGAAGATCAAACAGACGGGCACCGCTTCAGAATCCGCTACGGAAAGCGGTTGCGCCACGGCGAACTGCTTCACCACCCACCTATTGGGACTCTGACTTTCTTGGGTTTGCCGCGGCTTCGTGCCTGTAGTGATCTGCCAGCGGGAACACGGATTTGGATCGTTGCCGGGGTCCGGGACTTGTCACAAACACATCCATCTCAGGCTGGATGAATATCTTCACGCCAACCGCGCTCGCGAAGATTCCCGTGGCAACTAAGGCCATCGCCATTGACCAGGATCTCTCGACACCCCATCACTCCGGTTTCGGCTTTTCACCTTGCTGTTTCTTCTCAGGAGGGGTCTTCGGGTTCGGCTTAGGCTTGGGCTCCGCCTTTGGCGCCGGATGTTGTGCCGGCTTTTCAGCAGGGGACGGGCTGGCCGGCTCCCGTGTCTCGCGTTTCGCGGCGGGTGGCTGCGCGGCCGGTTCAGCTCGGCGTCCCGCAGGTGCAGGCGCGGGTTTCGCAGCCGGTTTAGCTGCGGGCGGATGCGCGGCTGGTTCCGACGGTTGAGCGCGTCGTTCCTCAGGCGCAGCGGGAGCAGGTCTCGCAGCCGATTTAGCTGCGGGCGGTGCAGGCTCAACCGCCTTCCTCGTCGGCTCAGCAGGTTTTGCGGGCGCCGGTTGGGGGCGATTCGGCTGCGCGTTCGGTGCCACCGCTCGCATGGCCGCAGCGGGCCGAGCAGGAATCGCTGGAGCGATCGGTTTACCCGCGGGGATCGGCTTCGTCTCTACAAAAACAGCCGGACGCCCGTGATTGACGGAGGCAAACTGCTGTCGGTTCTGGGCTGCCGTACGCTGCACTTGGATCTGCGTAGTCATTGGAGGGATGCGCTGCTCCCGCGTCGCGGCGATTTCCGTTGGCAGAGGCTGCCGAGTAACCCCTCCCGGACCGTTGTAGCTGACGCGGTTGATCGTCGTGTTGTTGATGGTGACGTTGTTTATAACCGTGTTCGTCACCGTGCGGTTGTAGATGTGAACGTCGGTAATGGTCACGTTGTTCACGGCGCGGTTATAAAAGAAGTGATCACCGCTCCAGTAACCGCCCTGATAGCCAACGCCAACGTAGCCGAATCCGTAGTTAATCCCACCGTAAAAGCCAATATGCGGACCCCAATAACCGTAATGGTAGCGATAACTGCCGCCCACAAATCCCCAGTATCCCGGCGTCCAAAGAAAAGCTGTTTCAGGCGGCCGCGCCCACACTCCCGGCACCCAGTAGTAACCCTGAGAAGCATAGCTCCAATACCCAGGGGTCCACAGATAACCATCACCGGGGCAATCTGGTTGCGAATATTCCGGCAGCGGCGGCGGTGGATCTGGTGCCTGCAGCACCGGCTGGCCGTAGGTATCATTCGAGCCGGAGTCGGAATCGTTATCGGAATAGTTCTGATTTTGGTCGCTTGTGTCGGTCGTCTGGGTGTCACTCGCGGGAGCGAGGTTAGCGGCAGCCGCCGGATCCTGCGACTGATCAGTTGACTGTTGAGACGACTGATCGGTGGCCGGCGAACTCTGCGTGCTGGTGCTCTGGGTGCCGTTGTTGTTGCATCCCCCAATTCCGAACACCAGAGCGACTAAAGCGACCGTGATGAGAGAATATGTTCTGGTCGAAGGCGTCACGTTGTCCCCCGCGAAATTAAGTTTGAGAACGAATCAAGTAACAGGAATAGGTCACAACCTAATCCGAGGACCCCGGCTGGTTGAACAACAATAGCAAGATCGTTTAGAACTTTGCAATACAGCAGGATAACCATCGGAGTCAGTATTTCGCGACGGGCCAGAAGTCCGCTACGGAAGAACTGAAATCGCCTGAAGGGCAAAACCACGAAACGGCAAACCAGGACAGGTCAATAAGTGAAATGGTAGGCCCGCGCGGGCTCGATCTGCAGACCTCCACCGCGTCAATGTAGGCTAGAGCTTCAGCCCGCCAGCAATTTAGTGATCCTTTTGACGCGTCGCGGTCACGGCCTTCACGATTCCGACTCCCAAAAGTACGATCGCGCACACCGCGATCCAGTGCGCGGGCATATGCATCAGGTACGCGGCATAGACCAGTCCACCGATAACAAATGCAAACCCGACTGCGTAAATTCCGAAGGACATAGCACCCCCGTCTTAAGTTCACTGTGGAAGCCTTGGTCCGGGAGCTTGGCTTGCTCGCTTAGCGGCCGAGCCGCCCTGGGCTCACCCTCCCCCGGGATTGCATCAAGACAGTACCGAGCCCTACTCCGACGAACTTGCTTTCTGATCCTTGACTTGCAGGTCGTTCACCACTTGTTGAACGTTGGGCACTTGTGTCGCGACTGTCTCGGCCCGGGCGCGCTTGGTCTCCGAGTTCACTTCCCCCGACAACGTAACAACACCGTTCTTCACCTCATATTTCACCGTTTTATGTAGTCTGTTTTGAATCAGCGCAGCGTCCAGATTACTTTCGATTCCCGTATCCAGATCGGAGTTCACAGTCTTGGCTTCATTTTCGATGCCCACGGGAACCACGGCAATCTGATCTGCGACAACCTGCGCGCCCGCGAACGACTTCGCTATGGAATCGGCTTGGGATTTGTCGCCTTCCGCTACAACCTGACCGCCGAGCGTGACGATGCCCTTGTCGCGATCCTGATGGACCGTGACGTCTTTGAGACTCGCCTGATCGAGTGATTTGCGAATACTGCCTGTGACATCAGGCGACTTGGCGGCCGTCCCGGAGCATCCGGCCAACCCCCCTTGGGCGACCAGTGTCACCATCATTACTGACAATCTAAACTTTTTCATATTTCTCCTTTTCGCAATTCGCGGTCGAATCTCAAACCGCGACAAAACGATGGCTGTCGATATCACCTTTGCACCAGAAACTACGTGGTTCTTGCGCGAACTAGCTCTGGCTCGCGGACCCACTCCTCGAAAAGCGTGGCGCAAATCTTCTGTGTTGGCCCGCGATCTTGTGTTACCGCGATAAAGATTAGCCGCCGCAAGGATGAATGTCTGTCGCGTTGTGGACACCCGCCATTTCTCGCTGGTGTCCACAATTCCGTTCTGACAGCTTGGTGCGGAACGCTTGACGGCTGAGGACCCTGTCCCGGCAACTCGCGAAAAAACGCAACGCGACCTGACTTGCGGTAAGCAGCAGCGTCGCATGTGCGTAGAAACTCGAATACCTGCGCTGTCAGGGCCCTGCGTTGCACCGATATGACCAAATGAACGCCAAAGTGTGCCAAAAGGGGCTGCGTCGCTTCCTGCAAGGTGCCACGATGAGGTGGGAAAAATGCGCATGGATTTCGGCCAAGACGAGTCAGGGGATGAGAAGAAATGACAAGTCACAAGCCAACGGTTCTATTCCTTTCCACTGGCAACGCGACGCGCAGCCTGATTGCCGAGGGTTTTTTGCGTACGCTTACCGGTGACCGGTTTGATGTCGCGAGTGCGGGCGTCGAACCCAGTGCTTTGAATCCCATGGCAAGTGAAGTCATGAAGGAAGCGGGCATTGACATTTCGGGCCAGAAGCTGAACAGCGCTGCGCAATCGCTAAAAGAGCATTTCGGCTATGTGATCGCCATCTGCGATACGGCTAAGGAAAGAAGTCCGATATTTCCCTTCACGCTCCACCTTCGACACTGGAGCATCATCGACCCTAACACCGCAGATGGATTGCCTGAACAGAGAACAGAAATATTTCGCCGTGTGCGAAATGAGATTAAGGACAAGGTCAGAGAATTCATAGCCGATACCGCACAAATGAAGGCGAGCGAACTCTGCATCGGATGACGAATCCGTGGCAGCGGATAGCGGTGTGGCACGGGAAAGCAGGGCGATTTGGAAAGCGTGGGCACGACACGCCTCGATTACGACGACGTGCCGCTAACCCATCCGGCGGACGAACGAAGACAGAAGACCGTCGAAGGGTTCTTGAGAGGCCGCGAGCGGCAAGAGCTGAACCGTGGGAGAATTGTGGGGGCCGCCGAGCGCCGCGGTCATGTGGAAGCCTAGGAGCCCATCCGTGAATGACTTCGCGGTCGAGCAGGAAGACCCTCCGGGAGCTGACCCGCGTCAATCGCGCGCTGGCCACCGCTGGTGGATCGCAGCTCTCGCAGCCGCCGGTGTCTTGTGCGCAATCGCCGCGGGAATTCTTGCTTACCATTTTCCGTTTTCACGGAAGAACGTTTCAGAATCCCTGCTCGAATCTTTTCCCGGTGAACTGAAAATTGACCGCTTCGAGGTCCGCTACTTTCCACATCCGGGCTGCGTAGCTGAAGGCGTCGCGTTCCGGCTCAAGTCGAGTTCTGCGACCGTGCCACCCCTCGTGACCATTCGCAAGTTGACGATTCAGTCCAGCTATTTGAATTTCCTTGTCCGTCCCCATTTGGTTTCGAGGATCGAGCTCGACGGCCTTCACGTAAATGTTCCGCTGCCGATGGATGCTGGGAGTCTAAGTTCGGGACAGGGCACGTCCGTCATAACGATCGGCGAACTAATCGCACACGACGCGGTGTTGGATGTTGCGCGCCACGGCGACAAGACTCCACTGCAATTTGACGTTCACGATTTGAGCCTAGAATCCGCCAGCGCGAAATCGGGCGCGTCGTATCGCGTGGACCTTCGTAACCCCGAGCCTCCCGGTGAGATTCACTCGACGGGACACATCGGCCCGTTCCAAAAAGGGGATTTCGCGGAGACGCCGGCTTCCGGCGAATATTCATTCGATCGAGCGGACCTGAGCGTGTTCAAAGGAATTGCGGGAGTACTTTCATCGAAGGGGAAGTTCGCAGGCTCGCTGGGAAAACTGGACGTCGAGGGCGGCGCGGACATACCGAATTTCGAAGTGCTTCGTAGCGGGCACGCTTTGCCGCTGGGCACGCGTTTTGTTCTTGCCGTCGACGCCACAAATGGCGACGTCGCTATCAACAATCTGACAGCCGTGCGCGGGCGCACGAACATCGCCGTGAACGGCAGCGTGGCGCACCGGGGCGATATGCACGGGAAGTTTACGTCACTCAATTTCGCGGTGCGTGACGGGCATATGGAAGATCTTCTGCCCATCTTCGTGGCGGGTCACGAGCATCCCTCGCCGTTAGCGGGCGAGACGAATTTGACCGCGCAGGTCACCGTGCCTCCCAGGGGCAAGGGGCTCCTCGAGGAGCTTGCGCTCGAAGGGGATTTTGATGTTTCGGATGGCCATTTCGAAAGAACGACAACGAAAGAAAGCGTGGACAAATTCAGCGCCGGCGCTTCCGGAGAGAAGAAAGAAACTCAGGCAAATCCAGCGCCGGCCGATTCCGCTGAGAGCGTCCCTGCGCAGCTTCGCGGTCATGTGGTGCTACGCAGTGAGATCGCCACGATGACCGACCTCTCGTTAAGCATTCCTGGCGCCGATGCAAACATGCACGGCACATTCAACGTAATCAGTCAGAAGATCGACTTTCACGGCACGGTTCGCACCAATGCAGACCTTTCCCAGCAGAGCAGCGGGGCCAAATCGATATTTGCGAAGGTGCTCGACCCGTTCTTCAGAAAGAAGCGCGGCACGGTCGTCCCGGTTGTAATAAGCGGCACCTACCGCGACCCCCATTTCGGGCTCGATCTAAACCCTGTGAACAAGTGACACTCAGCCGCTCGGTGGCTGCATCGCCCATACTCATCCCGCAGACGCGCTGAAACACGATCGGATAATTAACAGACCAGCGAAACCGGTCCGACTGGGTAGTCTGCTCGCACACTCGTGGGCGGGAACGGGAATGCCAAGAGTCAGCATCGCTCCTAACGGTCCCCGATTTCTGGCGATTTTGCCCGCGCTAGCATAGACTCCAGTTCTAGCGCCTGGGCCGGGGCTGGAGCCGGAGCATCGCCTCTCGCGGGCGACGAACGCCGGGCCCGCTTAAGAAGTGACCCGAACCCTTTCTGTTTCACGGTCACCGAATGGTCGTGTCAGTTTCGCACCCGGAGCTGAACATCCCTATCTCGTGAGCCAAGAAGAGCCATCTTATGGATAGCGCAACCGAGTCTCCCGGACGAGGCTTATCGCGGGTCCAACCGGCGAACCAGTCCAGCTTTTTTTCAAGCGAATCTGTGCTCGAAATTTTGAGGCTTATTTTCGCAGGTTGTCCGCTGCACGAGGTGCTAACCATCATTGCGCGGTTGGTTGAATCTCAGGCCGAAGGTTTAATCTGCACCATCTGGCTTCCGGATGAAGACGGCAAGACTCTTCATTGTGCCGCGGCACCGAGCCTTGAGGGATTTCCCGCTCACGTAGGGCGCACAGCCGTTTGTGCAAAGGGCGCATCATGCGGCACGGCGGTTCATCGGAGGGAGCCCGTTTACGTAACGGACATCCTCACGGATCCGCTTTGGGACGACTATCGTCACGTCATGTCGCGCTACGAGATTCGTTCTGTTTGGTCGCGTCCTTTGTTCGGAAAGGACGGCAAGGCCCTCGGAACTTTCGCCATCCTGTACCGCCAAGTTCGCAGCCCGAATGCCGCGGACTTGCAGCTGATCGAGAATGCCAGTCACATCACCGGAATCGCGATCGAGCGTCACAGGAACGAAGAGGATCTGCGGCGCGAACGCGATAGGCTTCGGCTGCTTCTTGAGATCACGAATAGTATGGCATCGAAGCTAGACCTTCGCCGCCTGGTAGAAGTGCTCTCTACGAATCTTCTGAGAGTGACGCGATGCGATTTTTGCGCTTTGCTTTTGCCGCACGCCGGCGGTGGAGGCCTGCGCTTAACGATTCTATACAACCCGGAGCCACGAGGATCCCTATCCGACGGTGCAAGCGTGCCACTCCACGGTTCGATCTGCGGCAAAGCGTTTCGGACCGGCAAGAGCCAGCACTTTAGTAGCCTGGAAGAGGTGCGCGACGATCCAGAAAGCTTCGGCGGTGAAGCCGGTAGGCTTTTCTACGAACGTATCCTGGCCGAAGGTGTGAGGTCCGGTTGCGACCTTCCGCTCATCGGCCGACGTGGAGTGGTGGGCGTATTGAGCGCGCTAAAGCGTGCAGAGAATGCATTCGACGCAGCGGACGTCGAGTTTCTCGAACAGGTATCCCGCCAAGTAGCTGTTGCCGTTGAGAATGCGCTGGACTACGAGACGGCGATCAAAGACAGAGATCAGGAGACACAACAAAGAATCTATCTCGAAGAAGAAATTCGCGCCGAGTTCAAAGAAATCGTCGGCGAAAGTGCGGCCTTGAAGACCGCATTGAGCCTGGTGTCGGTCGTCGCGCCTACGGATTCTAGCGTGCTCATTCAAGGAGAGACGGGCACCGGCAAGGAGCTTGTTGCGCGGGCAATACACAAGTTGAGCACACGGAGCGAAAAAGCATTCGTGAAGTTGAATTGCGCCGCGATCCCTCTGGGGCTTCTTGAGAGCGAATTATTCGGTCATGAAAAGGGAGCTTTCACGGGTGCGATTGCGCAGAAGACGGGCCGCTTCGAGCTCGCTGACAAAGGCACGCTATTTCTTGACGAGGTAGGTGACATTCCTTTGGAGCTCCAAGCGAAATTGCTCCGGGTCTTACAGGAGCAGGAATTCGAAAGGCTTGGGAGCAACCGCACACATGCGGTCGATGTGCGCCTGATTGCAGCCACGCATCGGGATCTACCCGCGATGGTGAAGCAAGGGACATTTCGCGAAGATCTCTATTACCGACTGAAAGTGTTCCCGATTCAGGTGCCGGCCTTGCGGCAACGCCCGGACGATATTCCTAGATTGGCACGCCATTTCACAATTCTCTACGCCCGACGCATGAATAAAAGGGTGGACGCAATCCCGCAGGAGACGATGGATGCGTTGGTGCGGTACCGGTGGCCTGGAAACGTGCGCGAACTGCAGAATTTTATCGAACGCGCAGTGATTCTCTCTCCCAACTCGACCTTACATGCGCCGACTTCCGAGCTGGACCCTTTCACGCCGCGTACGAGATCGGATGGCCCGATGAACGGCCTTGCCGAGGTAGAGCGCGAACATATCGTACGGGCACTGGAAGCAAGCAACTGGGTGATCGGGGGCCGCAACGGAGCAGCTGAGCGGTTGGGCATGAAAAGAACTTCGCTCGTCTACAGAATGAAGAAGCTTCGCGTAAACCGTCCCGCCACAGCTCCACTGAAACGCGGTGCAGCGGGCGGAAGCGGTCACGACTGAATTTCAGATCCACCGACACGACGAATCGTTGACTCGCGACGGTCGATTCGCCAGAAATCCGTCAGTGACGGCCATCCGTCAGAGCTTTGACACTTCCCATCCCGGCGTGTTCGAGTCCCGCTTGACACAACCATCAGACTTTAGAACGAGTTCCGCCAGGTGTCCTCGACTCCCGCGGACCCCGGTTTCTTTGGCAGCCATTGTGCGGTGGCGATCAACGCGCGCTCCCATATTCTGAAGAGACCGCAAGAACCAAAGGAGAAATCGCGATGATTCCGAAGGTCACACTCACATCGGCGTTCGCTCTGCTGTCCCTGGCCTACGGTTTGCAACAATCGGCGGCCTCGCAGGACAGCACGAAGCACAGTAACGAAGCCAAGACCCTTGAAACCGGCACCTTCCACGGAAAAGTCCACCAAACTTCCGGCCGCGCGACGATTTATCAGCAGGCCGACGGAGAAGTCATCCTGCGCCTGACAAATTTCAAGACCTCTAACGGTCCCGACGTCCACGTGATTTTGGTGGCCGTAAAGGACGCAGACGACGATACCAATTTCCTGAAGAACGGCACTGCTCGAGTGGAACTGGGAAAGCTCAAGGGAAATGAGGGCGATCAAAACTATGAGATCCCAAGGAACACGGATCTCGCAAAATTTCAGACGGTCTCGATATATTGCGAGCGCTTCAACGCGAACTTCGGCGCAGCGCCGCTGGAAAAATTCTAATCTTTGCAATTCGGTCGCCGGCGGTATCGGCAGGCTTGAGACTGCTGTCGGCATATCGACCAGGAGCGAACCGTGGACAGCCGCCTGCTTGCATGGCTTTTTGGAAAAAAGTGGATCTTGTTAGGCGTGGGAGTGCCAATCCTCGCGGCCGCTTGGTGGATTTTCCGTCCTGAAAAGCTCTGGGTGAATGTGAAGGTTGACGAGCCCGCCCCTTTCAGCTCGAATGCCGACCCCCAACCTCAATATACCGGGCTGTTGGCTGCTAGAGCTCATCCGACGAGTGGGCGCGCATCGATCTACCAAGGACCTGACGGCAGGCGCGATCTCCGATTAACGGATTTTGTGACCTCGAATGGCCCGGACGTTCACGTCGTTCTTGCCCAGAGCTCTGACGGAAACCTCAAACAAACCTTCGTGAAAGGCCGGCTCGATACGATCGAACTGGGCCCACTGAAGGCGAATCAAGGCGATCAAAACTACGATCTGCCCGACTCCGCTGATTTGAGCAAGTACGACGACGTAGTAATTTATTGTGAACGATTCAATGTCATTTTCGGCTCGGCGAAGCTCGCCAAATTCTAAATTGCTGGTTTGCCCATCAAAGATCGAAGAAGTCAGGGGGGGCTATGAGCGGTCTGCTGTCACGAGCGGCGGCCACAAAACGCGGAGCGGATTCAGGAGCTCCCCAAAGTGGCGTACCTATCACGTCCATTCACAAGGTCGACGCCGATGGCGTGCAAGTGTTCTATCGCGTCGCAGGTGATATGAATGCGCCCGTAATTCTCCTCCTGCACGGATTCCCGACCTCCTCTTTCATGTTTCGCGAACTCATTCCGCGCCTGGCTGATCGCTACCGCGTGATCGCGCCGGATCTGCCTGGATTCGGGTTCACCGAAGTTCCGACCGAGCGAAAATATGTCTACTCTTTCGATCAGTTCGCTCTCACAATCGACGCCTTCACGCGAGCGCTCAAGCTGGACCGCTACGCGATTTACGTTTTCGATTATGGCGCGCCGACGGGCTTTCGTTTGGCGATGGCGCACCCCGGGCGCGTCGCGGCGATCGTTTCGCAGAACGGGAACGCATACGAACAGGGCCTTGGGGACGCGTGGGCGCCGATTCGTAAGTATTGGAGCGAACCGACGGCGGACAATCGGGACATACTCCGTAAAAGCGTTCTGACTGCGGGAGGAACGCTCTGGCAGTACACCCACGGCGTAACGGATCCAGAGAGCATTGCTCCTGAATCGTACACACTCGACACAGCTCTGCTCGAGCGTCCGGGAAACAAGGAGATCCAGCTCGATTTATTTCTGGACTACGCGTCAAACGTGAGGCTCTATCCCAAGTTCCAGGAATACTTTCGCAAGTCGAAACCGCCTTTACTCGCGATCTGGGGCAAGAACGACCCGTTCTTTATTCCGGCTGGGGCAGAAGCGTTTCGTAAGGATTTGCCCGATGCAATGGTTCAGTTCCTTGACACTGGACATTTCGCGATCGAGACCCATGTCGTCGAAATCGCGGCCGCGATGAAGGGATTTCTCGGCAAAACACGCTGACGGAGAACGAAATGGAACGCCGTAGCTTTATGGAATCACTCGCAGCGGCATCTCTGGGAGTTGTATTCGGGAGCTCCTTCACGGAATGCGCAGCGCCGCCAAATGGGGCACTGACGGTTGCAAGTGCTCCCGCACAGGACCGCGAGACCAGCGGTTTTCCCGAGAACTCGACGATCGTTTTGGTTCACGGCGCGTGGGCTGACGGTTCTTGTTGGAGTAGCGTCGTCCTGCCTCTCGAGCGACGCGGTCTGAAAGTGATCTGCGCACCGATCCCCCTCACATCCTTAACCAACGACACGACGGCGCTTAGCTGGGCGCTGGATCGAACCAACGGCCCCGTGGTTCTCGTAGGACACGCCTATGCAGGCGCCGTGATCGCCGCGGTGCGGCAAGATCGAGTGAAATCCCTGGTGTACGTCGCGGCGCTTGCGCCGGATGAGGGCGAGACGGTGGCCAAGGTGTTCTATCGCGACCCACCTCACCCCGAAGCGCCCAGGTTGGCTCCTGATTCGCACGGTCTCATATGGATGCCGGACGACGGCTTTCGTCGGGCGGTGGCGCACAAAGCGTCTGCTGATCGAACTCAAATCGCCACGGCCGTGCAACGCCCCATTGCGGTCGAGTGCATTCAAGAGGCAGGTCCCGTACCAGGATGGAAGTCGAAGCCGTCTTGGTTTCTGCTCGCTGAAGAGGACCGCATGATCAATCCAAAGACCCAGGAGTTCATGGCTCAGCGAATGGGCGCTACAGTGCGACGGGGTGCCGTGGACCATAGCCCGATGTACAGCGCGCCTGATCTCGTGGTTGAGGTGATTGTCGCGGCGGCGCGAAAGAGCTTATCCAGTTAGTGCGTCGGCGGATGAGTGGAGGAAGAACGTCTTGTCGGTTCAATCCGTTTCCATCGTTACCGGCGCCAGCCAGGGTATCGGTCAAGCCACGGCAGTTCGGCTCGCTCGAGACTTCTCAGCCGTTGTCCTTGTCGCCAGAGATCAGACGAACCTCGAAAAAACCGCGCGCGCCATGAAATCCGCCGGTGCCGAAGCTCTGGTCTGTGCTCTCGACCTTCGCGAACCGCAAGCCGCGGAAGCCGTGGTCTCCGAAACGCTCAAACGATTTGACAGGATTGATGCATTGCTCAACATCGCGGGAGCCGTGCCGCCGATTGATCTGTTCGAGATGACGGATTCTCAATGGGACGATGGCATGGCGCTCAAGCTGCACGGCGCGCGCCGTTTGACTACGCGTGCCTGGAAAGAATTGGAAGCGTCGAAGGGTTCCGTCGTTTTCACTTCGGGAAGTGCGGCCCTGAATCCTAAGCCAGAGTTTGCAACGGTTGCGGCGATCAATGCGGCGATTAATGCGCTCGCGAAAGCATTCGCTGAACAAGGAATCAAGGATGGAGTTCAGGTAAACAGTGTCTCGCCAGGTGCGGTGATGACCGCTCGCCGACAATCGTTCTTCGAAAGGTGGGCGCCTGCGCACAATCTCACCGTAGAGGAGGCGATTCAGAAATTCCCGGAAGAAGCGGGAATGAACCGTTTCGGAAAGCCAGAGGATATCGCCGATCTCCTGGGTTATCTCGTGTCTCCTGCGGCCAAATGGTTGACCGGTTCTTCGTTACGGATCGATGGGGGCGAAATTAAGACGATTTAGGCCCTCGAATCTTTAGGCAGCGGCCACATTACTCTGGCGAGCGTTCTAAATTGGTCGAGCGAGGCGGAAAAGATGGAGCGTCGGATGTTCCTGGGCACCCTCACAACCACGTCGATCGGAGTTGTGTTCGACGGTTCACTTCCTCGTCTGGCGCTCCCGGAGAGCGACGCACCAGCGAGCGCAAACGCAACCGCTCGGGCAGACTTCGAAGCCTCTCGCGTCAACGTGGGAGGAAATTCAGTATTTATTCGCCGCTATGGAAAAGGACCGGCCATTCTGTTGGTGCATGGCTTCCCTCGTACCAGCTTAATGTGGCGGTTCCTCGCGCCGAAGCTGGCTGAGGACCACACCGTCATCTGCGTGGATTTGCGCGCCTATGGCCGCAGCGGAATACCGGCTTCCACGGATGACCACTTTCCGTACTCAAAGCGAGCGATGGCCAAAGAATTGGTTGACCTGATGAGCGCACTCGGTTTTCCGACGTTCACTTTGATCGGCCACGATCGGGGCGGGCGTGTCAGCTATCGTCTGGCGTTGGACCATCCGAAAAGCGTGGAGCGTCTCGCTGTATTCGACGTAATCCCCATTCTTGAAGCTTGGAATCGCTCGGATGCGCGCTTCGCTCGAACCTATTGGCCCTGGGTTCTGCTGGCGCAGCAGCAGCCGCTGCCGGAAAGCTACCTTCTCGGCGCTCCGAAGGCCGTGTTCAACAATCCGTTCGGCCAGGGTTCCTTCGGACCGGAAATTCTTGACGAATATCTAGCAACCTTTCGCGATGCTGACCGAATTCACGGGATCTGCGAGGAATATCGGGCGGCAGCCTCCATTGACGTCGAGCACGATCGTGCTGACAAAGCAGCATCCAGCCGAATCGAATGCCCGATGCTGCATCTGTGGGCGAAGGACGGACCGCTCGACACCTTCTACGCGAGAGACGGAGGGCCGCTTGGTATTTGGAGGCAGTGGGCCCCGGGCGCTCACGGACAAGCTATGCAAGGGGGGCATTTTTTCCCGGAGGAGAATCCACACGACACGGCGAATCTCGTCAAGGAGTTCCTCTCCGCCTAGCCCGCGGTTGCGGTAAAGAACGGCCGGGATCAGGCCGCTTCCGCGAACGTTCCTTCATGGTACAGGGGCCATCTTCCGGGCCATGAACAGCAGAATCCCGGGAGATCATCTGAGATACACTTCCCACACGCCGGTTTGCAAAGCGGCGCATCGATGGCATCCACTCAAGTTCAACATGTATTTGTTCTCATATTGGAGAATCGCTCTTTCGATCACATGCTGGGGTTTTCCGGTATTAGCGGAACTGACGCCGTAACCGGAGCACCCACGAAAGTAGACGGCCTGACCGGATCGGAGTCAAATACCTTCAACAGCCAGTCGTTTTCTGTCTCAGCAGGAGCTCCCGACCGGATGCCGGCTGATCCAGGGCACGAGTTCTCAAACGTGCTCCTGCAACTATGTGGTTCAGGAGTTTCCTATCCTCGGGGCGGGCCGTACCCCGCCATCAATAAGAGTGGCTTTGTAGCTTCTTATGTGGAAAGCGGCGGCGGCAGCGGTCCCGGCGCGGTGATGAATTGCTATTCACCGACGCAGCTTCCGGTGCTGCGCGCACTCGCTGCCGAGTTTGTTGTCTGCGACAACTGGCATGCGTCCATGCCCGGACCGACCTGGCCAAACCGTATGTTTGTCCACGCAGCATCTTCCAATGGCCTCGATCACAGTCCGAGCATGGCGGAAATCGCCGCATGGGAAGCCCTTGCAGGCTTCTCCTTTCAGAATGGCACGATCTTCGATGCACTCGTAAAGAAGGGGATCAAACATCGGCTCTACGGAGGCGATGATTTCCCCATGGTTGCCGCCATAAAGGGCATCCATCTCGACGATATTCGCCACTACAGTCAATTTGCCGGCGACCTTCAGCAAAGTTCTTTTCCCTTCAGTTACGTTTTCATCGAACCGAGCTACGACGTGGCCAACGACTACAAGAACGGCATTTCTCAACACCCGCTGGCCGATGTGAACCGCGGTGAAGCTCTAATCAAGGCCACGTATGAGACGATCCGGAACTCGGCGTTTTGGGAGAGTAGTCTGCTAATTATCACCTGGGACGAACATGGTGGGTTCTACGATCACGCGACTCCTTTTGATGCCGTGGCCCCCAGCGTCTCGGACCTAAATTCTGGTCACAACCAAAATGGTTTTACATTCGAAAAATACGGTCCTCGGGTGCCCGCGCTGATCATCTCGCCGTCTATCGCCAGAAATCTAATCGATCATAGCGTATATGATCATGCTTCCATTCCGGCGACGCTCGAATCACTGTTCGGATTGAGCCCCCTGACCAAGCGAGATGCAGCAGCAAATAACCTGATGCCGCTCCTGGCTCTGGCGAGCCCAAGACAAGATGCGCCGACAGTTCTCCCTCCGGTGGTGTCTTCCGAGGCCACGCCGCTGGCGACAGCGACGGCCGAAAGCCTCCCCAATCCCGCTTCGGTATCGCGCCCGGACGATTCGGCCGACGATGGTAATCTACCCGGGATCGTTCAGGGGGCGCTCCGTCAGGACCTGGCTTTGTCACCCCCGGCAGAGCGTCCAACGATAATCGCTCGAGTGGGCTCGATCAAAAAACGAAGCGAAGCCGTCCAGTATCTGAACGAGGTGCGCTTGAAGGTCGCGCCAGTTCGTGCTGGCTTGCATTGAGCCGTACGGAAGGCTTGCCTCCCAGGTTTCAGACGTCCGGAGGACCCGAAAGGCACATCGCAGATGGACCGGGCGCTCGATGCCCGCGTCACGCCGGAATCATGTCAATCGTAATCCGATCATCTGCATCCCATCCGGCGTAGTAGAGTTCGACCGTCAGATCCGGAAAATCTCTCTTCAGCGTGGTAGTCACCCGCCCGAGGTCCTGTTCCTGTCGCTCACGCAGTTCAGCAGAGGCGTGCAAGTGAAGGGGCATCGTCTGGTACCAAGCGCAATCCTGATGCTGAATTAAGATTAACCGTCGAATTCCGTGCCTTTCCACGAAGAATCGGAACCACTTCCAGCTGGCCCATGAAAACTTCGGCAGATATTCGACGAGTGTCAAACTCAGCGGGCCTCCGGGAATCACCATGAGGTCGTATTTCTCATTCAGGTTCAGGGCGTGGTTGAGAAATTCGTAGAAGGCCCCCTGAAATCGATAATCTCCGCAGCAGACCACGAGCACTTCCGTGTCGCCCCGCTTAAGCTTGGAGTTGAGCTGAAAGGTGCGCATCGATGGATTCGCCAAACGCGGAACTCGAACGGTCTATTGCGTCTAGGTCTGCGCCTTGTTGGACTTGCTCTCGACAACCTGGGTGGGTGTCTCGATCAGCTTTCCACCATTGATTCCGAGCTGCGAGAGGACCGTGGGAAGGTCAAGACCCAAGGCCTGCAATTGTTGAAGCAGACCGAATACCAACGCGGGTCCGGTGTGCGCAACACGCCCGATGCCGCCGGTCCCATCGCCATTTGTTCCGCTCCCTTGTTCGATGACAACGACCTTGTCGATGTTTCCGAGCGGGGCCGCCACCGCTCCGAAAATGCCAGCAGAAGCTTGCAAAACGCTCGGAAGCCGCTCGAGGATCGTCTGAAGCTTGGCCGCATCGTTAAATTGCTTCCAAGCCTCCGCCTTCTTGAGGATAGCCTGGGCTTCCGCGACACCTTGAGCTTCGATCGCCCGAGCCTGTGCCAGGCCCATGGCCTCAATTTTGGCTGCTTCCGCCCGTCCCTCTGCTTCAACCGCGGCAGCTCGTCCCATTCCTTCCTGTTTTAGCTTTTCCTGTTGAGCTTCGGCGAGAGCTATCTGCGCGGACTTTGAGCCCTCCGCTTCGAGAATCGCTGATTGCTTGGCAGCCTCAGCGCGCAAGATCGCCGCCTGCCGATCGGCTTCGGCGGCCTTAATCACAGTGGCCTCAAGTTCCTTTTGTTTGCGCTGGACTTCTTGTTCTTGGACGGCTATCTGTTCCTGCGTCCGCATCTTTTCGACTCGCACTTCTTCAACGACCACTTGCTGTCTTGCCTTGGCCTGTGCGAGCGGTCCCGCTTGAGCGGCCATGGCCTTCTGCGTTTCGACCTCCGCAAGGAACTGTGCCTGCTTTATGTTGAACTCGCGTTGAGCTCCCGCAATGTTGGCATCCGAATCGAACTTTGCCTTCTCGCCTTCCTGCATGGCCAGCGCGGACTTGATTTTCGAATCCCGTGTGGCTTCGGCCTCGCCAATCGTGCCGTCGCGCTTGACTTCCGCCGTGCGCTTCTTCCCAAGCGCATCGAGATATCCTTCCTCGTCACTAATCTCCTGGACGGTAAGCACATCCACTCCAATGCCCATTCGTTCCAAGTCCTGAGCCGCTTCTGAGGTCAGCTTCTGGGCGAAGCTTTGTCGGTCGCTGTTCACTTCTTCTACGGTCAGCGTTCCTAGGATGGCTCGCAGATGGCCTTCCAGAGTCTGAAAGATAACCTTCTGGATCTGGTCAGGTGGCATGCCGAGAAAACGCTCCGCCGCTGCGCGGAGCGAGGTGTCGTCACTCTTAATCTTGACGTTCGCCACTGCTTTCACGGAGATCGGCACGCCCTTCAGCGTGTAAGCTCGTTTGATCTCGAGGGGAATCGTAAATACGTTGAGTGAGAGGTAATCCACCTGCTCAAGCAGCGGGAAGCGGAATGTTGCCCCGCCGTTCACGACGCGGTACCCGACCACCTTCCCGTCGGCCGTTTTGCGCTTGCGCCCGCTCAACACGGCCACGGCGTTTGGCGGCACTTTCAGGTAGTTGCGGCTGAAAAGCGCCATGGCCACAAAGAGCGCGAGTACCACGCCGATGACGATGAGGGGAATAAAGAACTGAGTAGGCATTCTCGTTCTCCGTCAAACTTCGAGTTAGTCGGTACGTCGAACCAGAACGGTTTCGCCAACGATGGATTCGATCGTCACCGACGTATGGGCCGGGATCGCTCCGCCATCCACCGTTCGTGCCAGTTTCTCAACTACGTTTTCACCCAATGCACAGCGGATCTGGCCGAGTCCGCCAGCGGGAATCGCTACGCTGATCTGCGCCGTGCGGCCTACGAGTTCCCCCACGCCGACGCCGCTGGAGGCCTGCTGGCCATAGAGAAAGCGAGCAAAAAGGTAAATGATGCCCCCGAATATCAGTCCTCCAATCAGGCCGATTCCTGAACTGATCTCGATCCCGTAGCCCAAATGGACCCCGATGGCTCCAAATCCACCGAACGCCGTAACGAATACACTTAGTACGCGCGGGTTGAGGAAGCTGATGCCCTGGACATCGCCATGTACGTCGCCACCATGCGCGCCGACGTCAGCGTGACCGAACAGTTCGCCAAATAAGAAGCTGACGATCAAGAACAGGAATCCGACGGCTGCAATGGCCAGGAATATCGAGAAAGCCGAGAGACTGACCACGTGGGACATGCGACGAGCCTCCCTGAGCCGAGAGCATGGAACCTAGTGTTCTGCTTCGAAATGCGGCAGATTCTGCCGCAGGGGGCCTCACTCTAGATCGCAGCCACCGCGAAGTCAAGGTGATGTGTTTACTCCAATGATCAGTAACACGTGCGTGTCCTGTTGACCGGTGAGGCTGGTCACCTCGCAAACAGAAGGAAGCCTTCCCTGCGCGTCATATTCAAATTGTTTTCGCTGCGTGTTCTCGCCTGTTGGTGCGGGTCCAACGACCCGATACGTATCATTTCCCGAGTAGGCGTGGGTCAGGGTGCCGCCACCGCCGTCCGTCACGTGGGTGGGCCCGCCGAGCGCGTCGTAGGTCGTCGTCGTGGATGCCCATGTGGGACCGGCCGTTTGCCCGGCTGTTGCGCTGAAAAGTGTATGATGCGTGGTCCGAGCCGCATCGTGGCGCGCGCGGACTTGGCTAATGGATGCTGCCCGAAAGGAATGGAGAATGCGTTTGAGGAACCTATCTACTGCGATTGTCATCTTGTTTTTCGCGAGCTCGCCGCTTTTCGCTGCGCCGGAGGCGAATAAGCTCCCGGCGCATTGCGACCGCGCCTGTCTGATCGGCGAAATGAACGACTATGTTGCCGCGCTCGTCTCCCACGACCCCTCGCGGATTCCGCTTTCGCCGCAAGTCGAATTCGTCGAAAACACGGTCCCCATGCATCCTGGCGACGGCCTTTGGAAAACCGCCGATGCGCCCCCCACGACCTTCAAGGTCTACGTACCCGATCCGGTTTCCGAGGAAGTCGGCTTGCTGTGCGTGATGCGCGCCAATAACGAACCGATCGAAGCGGATTTCCGCCTCA
>Ga0210391_10000262_pt1 | contig 60318 bp, 53 predicted proteins | sample IncBWC12OmetaG_FD_160573 | JGI IMG/M metagenome (GOLD analysis project Ga0210391, IMG submission 160573) | Forest soil microbial communities from Barre Woods Harvard Forest LTER site, Petersham, Massachusetts, United States - Inc-BW-C-12-O ...
CGTAACCGGCCGCGAATCGAGCTGCCCGGCTGAGGCACGAGCCGCAGCCCTTCCAGGTTTCCCGAAGTTAGCTGGAGCGCTTGCCGCGCCATCATTGGTACCGGCGAATTATCTGCCGTTGCGACGATCGTGTAAGCTCCCGGTGCAACATCGCGAATCTCGAAGGTGCCGTCCTTGTGCATCTCCGCGCCGTTCAACATCAGATTGAAATCTTTTGACTGCAGCATGATCGCCGCGGTAGAGCCCGGAGGCAGATTCACCACGGAGCCTCGGATGATGAGGCTGGGGGCGGGCGTGAGCGAAAAATTCACCGGGAAGTCATCGCCGGCGTGCAACTGAATCGGCGCGGCCGGCCCGCGATCTCTGGTGCCGGGATAATAAGTTGTTTGATAAGAAACGGGCACGGGCTTTTCGGAAGCGACGTTTCCGGACACGGCCGAAGTCGGATTGCCGGAGGTTTCGATCAGCGTTCTGAAATCAGGCGGCGGCGTTACCGAGACAAAGTAGGTTCCTGCGGCGAGGCCCGGGATGCGATATTCGCCGAGATCGTTGGTGCGCTCGGCACCAACCTGCTCCCAGTGGCTGCGTCCGGAAACAAAAGACTGGCGCAGAACGGCAACTTGCGCATCGGGCATGGGGTCGCCGTCTTCGTCGGTGACACGACCCTCGACCACTGCCGAGGCCTGCAGACGAATGACAAGATCTTTCAGGTCCTGTCCCGCGCTGAGAGTGAGCACGCGTCCATCGGCGCGGCGACGATGCTTGTCGATTTCCTGAAAGCCGGTGCGCTCGACAAACATGTGATAGCGGCCGGGTGCGATGTTCTCGATGTGAAAGCCGCCGTCGGCGCCAGTGAGGGCAGTGTAGTTTCCGCCGTCGCTCTGGCTCTCGGCGATCAATTCGATCAGCGCTTTTTTCACCGGCTCGCTGCTGGGATCTTTGGTGACGATACCTTGCAGGCTGGCGTGGCGAGGAGGTGACAATGCGGCCTCCTGCGCCAAGACCGCGCTGGCAACCATCAGGAACCAAGATAAAAATGTGAACGATCTCTTCATCGAACCCGTGGGGAAGAAAAGGGAGGTCGTGCCAGATATCATCCGGGAGGATCGGAAGACTGCCCTATTTTAAACCGATTCTCCCCTTGCACCAAGCGTAGAAACAGGAAGGGTACGCATCCCTTAACATTTTATTTATCATATATTTGCAGGGGAGCAGCGAATGCCTGGAGCACAATCCGAAAAAGAACGGGGGCTTCCAGCCGCAAGGCTTACGCTGGCCTATTTAACGCGTTTGCCTCTGGTGGCATTGGTTTTTGTCTGCCCCGCCATTCTCACGGCCCAAACCTCATCGCCGGTGAGTGCTCCGCCTGCGCCGGCGCACTTGACCGCAGAACAAGATCACCAACGCATTATGGATCTGTTGCACATCACTTCTCTGCGGCGTGGCCCGGATGGCGACCCGAAGTCGGCGAACGCGGCAAATTTCGACGAGTCGAAGGTTCGACCCTATTCCCTTCCCGATCCGCTGATGCTGAAGAATGGCAAGAGGGTGAAGACCGCGAAGATGTGGTGGAAACTGCGGCGTCCGGAAATTGCGGAAGACTTTGATCGCGAGGTGTATGGTCGCGTTCCGCGCAACACGCCGAAAGTAAACTGGGATGTAACCGATTCGATAAAAGAAAACATTGGAGACGTGCCGGTCATCACGAAGAAGCTGGTGGGGCACGTCGACAATTCGTCGTATCCGCTCATTCAGGTCAACATTCAATTGACGCTGACCACCCCCGCGAGCGCGTCTGGTCCTGTGCCGGTGATCATGGAACTCGGCTTGAGCCCCGAAGCTTTGGCCGCGATGAGAAAACGCTTTACTGAGGCGCAGTGGGCGGCTTTTGCGGGCAACGGTCCTCCGTGGCAACAACAGGTTTTGGCCAAGGGCTGGGGTTATGCCATTTTGATTCCCACCAGCGCGCAGGCGGATAACGGTGAAGGATTAACTCAGGGAATCATCGGCCTGATGAATAAAGGCCAGCCGCGAAAGCTTGACGATTGGGGCGCGCTCCGGGCATGGGCTTGGGGCGCAAGCCGCGCCCTGGATTATTTCGAGACGGACAAATCGGTCGATGCCCAGCAGGTGGGCATCGAAGGCCTGTCGCGTTATGGAAAAGCGGCGCTGGTGGCGATGGCCTACGAGCCGCGCCTGGCGATTGCTTTTGTGGGATCGTCGGGAGCCGGCGGCGCAAAAATTCTGCGCCGCGACTTTGGCGAGCAGGTGGAAAACATAGCGTCCACCGCTGAATATCATTGGATGGCCGGCAACTTTCTGAAGTACGCCGGACCGCTCTCCGTGACCGACCTTCCGGTTGACGCCCACGAACTAATCGCGCTGTGCGCGCCGCGACCCGTGTTTATCAGTAGTGGCGCGCAAGAGGTAGAAGGCGGCTGGGTCGACGCGAAAGGCATGTTCCTGGGTGCGGTCGCCGCCGGACCGGTTTACCAGCTTCTCGGCAAGAAAGATTTGGGAACCACCGAATTTCCGCCCATGGAAACCGCGCTGATCGATGGCGACATCGCTTTCCGGCAACATAGCGGAGGACACACTACCGGTCCGAACTGGCCGGCTTTTTTGGAGTTCGCTGGGCGGTATCTGAAGAAAGAGGCGATCGGCGCGAAACCTGTTCCAAAACGAAACTCTACTTCAACAAAAGCAAACTAGAGGCTCGGAGCTTTGCCCTGCTGAAGTAAGCTTTGTTCGTGGGCCCGTGGTGTAACGGTAGCACGATACCCCATCAAGGTATTAGGTGAGGGTTCGAATCCCTCCGGGTCCATTCCTTCCTCGTGAAGGAATGTCTCTCAGGGACATGTGGAGAGTTGCTGATGGGGTGCGGCTCTCCTTAAAGTAACTTGATTTGCTGTAAGAGTGGATCGATAATCGTATTCGATACCTTGATGGGGTGCCGACTACCGGCTCTCGCGAACGGCCTCGGAAATCCCGGGGCCGTTTGCATTTTTGGACGTCTGCGAAATCAAGCGCGGCTTTCACACTGCAGTGTCGGCTCTCGCTAGAAGCAATAGGTCGGGACATGCGGTGCTTGTTCAATTCTGAAAACCTCAAATACAAGGAACTCAGAAAAGCTTCTTAAAGTTTATGGCGGGCACACATCGGGCTCCCACCATGCCTTTGCGGTTCTTGCCACATTCCATTTCAACGGGGTAGCCTGGTCGAAATTCCATTGCCACGTCTTCAGAGAAAATTCGGGGGGCTTGTAGGACGACCTTGCTAATTGCACCAAACTCTCTCTTTCTTGCGCATTTAGAGGGGTCGGCCAATGCGAATCGTCAATAGGGTCTACGCTTGTTGGCGTAACACACCTTCGCGGGAACGCGAACAAGGCGTAGTCGTTTACCCGAAACCCAACATACCTAATGTGTGACAAGAGGGCTTTAGTCACGTACAAAGCGAAAGAATCCCCGTTAAAATCTCTCAATGTTTTCACAGGACCTTGGTCAGAGATGTATTCGTTCGTTCTGATGCTTGTAGCGTTGTCATCTTTGGATTGACCAAATGTCATATCCTGCAATACTTCGACCGGGTTGTCGTACCAAACGGAGCTTTGGACTGAGAAGGGAGGCAAGCGGCCTCCTATTCGCAAATTGTCGTAGAGCTTCGGATACGCGATGGAGAACCACAAATGATCCAGTCTCTCCTCGGTTGGGACAGTCACCTGCAATAAGGCTCGAAATGCGCCAAGTTCTTTCATCGAATGCTTTCCGTCTAGCACCACAAAAAAGGTCCCGTTTTTTATGGTGCTGTCACGGTCCAACATAAATTCGACCCGGCCCTCTTTCATCAAAGAGGCAAGCGTCGGCTCATCGCTGGCCTTGGCCTTCTCCCATACGAAATACGAAGCGAAAATGCACAGTACCGCAAGCACCACAGCATCACCATAGGCTGTTACTCTGAAATAAGAAGGCGTCTCGGGTTCAATAACCGTTACAGTCGGGTTCCCTGAAGAATCCAGGATGGGCGACTGCAGTTCGCGAACCGCTGATCGCTCGGTCTCAATTTCCCTAATCACGTCTCTAGCAGCCGCGTATGCATGATGGGCAACAATTAAACTCGCGCCCCATACGATGGGGCCTATTGCATTCCACGTATCGGCTTTCAATACGTTCCTAGAGACGAACCATGCAATGATTGCCGGGACTGCAGCCCAATCCCATTTGTCCTCGCGTACGGTCACCGTAAAATCTGTGATCATCCGCCCAAAGAATCGGAGCGTTATTACGAGAACGTGACGCATAGCGCGGCAATGGTAATTTGCGTCCAATCCTAGGTCAAACGCACAACCCGCCTACATTATTCTTGTTTTCTTATGCTTACGGCTATTTGTTCGGAATGGTACCGGGGCGGCTAAGCACATGCTTATCATGCCTGCTTTCGGCACGCGTGAAACTCATGCCCTTCCCGGTCGTGGCGCTTATGAGGAAAATAGGTTCCTCTCCGGGCTGGCCGCCCGGAGAGGAATGACAAGGGATCTTGATGGATTTCTGCAGACTGCTCTAGTTCAGGAAGTACTGCCGATACAACGTATCCCTCTGCGCGGGCCGGAATCCCGCGTCGCGAATGATGCGGCGCAACTCTTCTTCGGTCGTGCAATTCGTCACACCCGCGGCTCGTACTACGTTTTCTTCGAGCATCACCGAGCCTACGTCGTTGCCGCCGAAGCGCAGGCCCATCTGGCAGACTTTGAGGCCTTGCGTGACCCAGCTCGATTGCACGTTGAGGAAGTTCGAGAGATAGAGGCGCGAGATGGCGAGGACTTTCAGGTATTCGACGGCGGTGGCTTCGTCCCAGTGGCGGCCGCCGAGGGCGGTGTTTTGTGGCTGGAAGCTCCACGGGATGAACGCGGTGAAGCCGCCGGTTTCTTCCTGCAAGTTGTAGAGTTCCTGCAGATGGTTGACACGGTGTTCGTAGTTCTCGCCCACGCCGAACATCATGGTCGCGGTGGTGCGCATGCCGATCTGGTGGGCGGTGCGGTGGACGTTGATCCAGTCGCCGGTAAGGCACTTCAGGCGGGCAATCTTGTAGCGGACTTCGTCGTCGAGAATTTCTGCCCCGCCGCCGGGGATGGAATCGAGTCCGGCATCACGCAGGCGGAGAATGGTGTCGCGAATGCTGAGGCTGCTGTACTCGGCGATGGCGATGATCTCGGAAGCCGAGTAGCAATGCAAATGAATTTGCGGGAAGCGCTCTTTGATGCCGCGCAGCATTTTCTCGTGCCAGTCGATTTTCAGGTCGGGATGCAGGCCGCCTTGCATCAGCACTCCGGTACCTCCAAGTTCGACGGTCTCGCGAATTTTTTCGTAGATGGTGTCGAACTCGAGGATGTAGCCTTCTTTCGCAGCGGGACCTTTCAGCGGACGATAGAAGGCACAGAAAGTGCAGTATTCGGTACAGAAATTGGTGTAGTTGATGTTGCGGTCGATGATGTAAGTGACCGTGCCCTCGGGATGAAGTTTGCGGCGCACCGCATCGGCCTCCATGCCGATGCCGATCAGGTCGTCGGATTCGAACATCTCGAGGGCTTGCTGCTTCGTCAGGGACATGGCCTTTTTAATTCTAGCGGACGAGCAAAGGTTGGTCCAACCATGGGCCAAGAATCGGCGTTGCGAGATTTACTTTTTCTTCATCCGAAGATATTGGACAACCGATATGACCGCACCGATAACAGCCAATCCGATCAGAATTGCCATCGCCGGTTTGTAGTATCGATTGAAGAACCGCAGGATATGGCTGCCATAAAGAAATCCGAGACCGGCTACGATCGAATAGCGAACGCCGCGGCCGACGGTCAGCGCTCCCAGAAACTTCTTGGGCGAGTATTGCATTGCGCCTGCCGCCAATAGAAAAGGAAGAAACGGAAAAGGCGGAGGCATCAACGCAGGGATTGCCACCGCGAAAAACCCCCAGCGTTCGAACGCCTTGGATACTTGTTTGGCTTTCCTCTTCGAGAGCCTGCGCTCCATGGTTTCTTTGCCGCCCTTTCGCGCGACGGCATAGGTAATGTAGCCACCGAGAACCGCGCCGAGCGTCGCCATGAAAGCGTAATACGGCCACGGTTCGTGGTGACGTGCGGCTAACCAGATGGTTAACACGTCCATGCTGCCGGTAAGCGGGATTACAGAATTATCGGCAATGCCCAGTAGAACAAGACCGGGACCACCGAGCCGCCGAAGGCGGTGCCAGATGGGAACCGCGGCCAGGGGATGTAAGTGGAGAAGCATTCAGGTTTGAGCGAGTTTACAGGAACGGTTGAGAACTGCGCCAAACGGAATCGCGCGGCGCAATTGCGCTAGACCAGCGCGGCGTTCGCCGCGGGCAGGAAATACAGTTCGGGCGCAGCCGGCAACACTCCAATCTCGGATGCGTAGCGATAAAACAACTGCAGGCCTTCGCGGCAGGAAGCGTCAAGGTGGTAATAGATGTTTTCGGTAAGGTAGTAGCGCACGTCGGACTCTTTGAGACCTAGCCGAGGCGCCCACTCGCGGCAGATGTGATCAAGATTTTCGGGCGCAACTCCCTGATCGCGCGAATGCTGAAAGATTGCCGCCAGGTCAGCCGACGGCTCGGCTTCATGCAACGCGTCCTGCCGCACCGCCCAGAAGGCGAAGACGAAAGGCTTACCGGTGTAGCGAATCCATTCTTCGGCCAAATCGAGGGTGAAATATTGCGAGCGATCGATTTGCAAGGCGGGATCTCCGATCAGCAATCCCGCGTCGTGGTGGGCAAGCATCTTGTCGATATCGGGGGACATCGCGGTGAACGTTCTGCCGCCGCCCAGCCATTTCTCGAACAGAACCTTGGTCAGCGCGACCGAGGTCATCGAGGAAGTATCGAGAGCCACGGTGTGGATCTTGTCGATCGGAACTTTGCTGACTAAGAGGATGGAACGCACCGGACGGCGTGAGGCAATTGCGACGCCTGGCAACACTATCAGGTTAGGGATTTGCGCATAGGCCGCGGCCGGGATGATTCCGATGTCGGCGGTTCCGGCTTCGAGCGCGCGAGCGCAGGCCGAGGGCAGAGTGTAAGAAATGTCGAATTCGCTCCCTGCCGTGCCGTGCACAAAATCCCACATCAGGGGAGCGGTGTTGAGGTAGGAAATCGCAGAGATGCGCAGACGTCTCATTCCTGTTTTGATTTTAGCAGACCTGATTTTGACAGGCCCGTGTGACAGCTTTCCTTGACACTGCATTCCCTGAATGACTACAGTCCGCCCAGTCCGGATGAAGATCAGGTAAAGGATTGGAGAGAACTTGCCGAACGTAGCGGCTGCACCTGCAACTCACATTCTGGAGTGGCTTGCCATTTCTCTGACGCCGGGCCTGGGACCAACGAAGGCTCGCAAGCTAGTGGAACACTTTGGCAGCACGGAAGCGGTGTTTCACGCGTCGCTTACGGAGCTGGAAGGGACGGGGATTCAGGCGGTTTCAGCGCAGTCGATTGCCACTGGAAAATCGGCGGAGATGGCGCGGGAAGAGATTGCGCGAGCCGCCGAGGCGGGAGTGATCATCCTGTCGCAAGAAGACCACTGTTATCCGCCACGGCTCAAAGAGATCTACGACCCGCCGCTGGTGCTCTATGTCCGGGGCGACCCCGAGGTTCTGACGCAACCCGGAATCGCCATGGTGGGAACGCGGCATCCCACGCCGTATGGGTCGGGGATGGCTGAGCGCCTGGCGTGCGATCTTGCAGCACAGGGGCTCGTCATTATTAGCGGCATGGCTCGCGGAGTCGATACGGCCAGCCATCGTGGAGCGATCTCGGCAAAAGGCAAGACCATCGCGGTGTTTGGCACGGGCGTCGACGTGATTTATCCGAAAGAGAATTCACGCTTGTCAGAACAGATTCTGGCGCTGGACGGTGCGCTTATTTCTGAGTTTGCGCTGGGGACGTTTGCTGCTCCGCAGAATTTTCCCATTCGCAACCGGATCCTAAGTGGCATGTCTGTGGGCGTGCTGGTGGTCGAAGCTGCGGAATATTCCGGAACGCGCATCACGGCGCGGTGCGCGCTGGAACAGAATCGCGACGTTTTCGCCGTCCCCGGCAATGTTACGAACAAGAATTCGTGGGGACCGAATACACTGATTAAGCAGGGCGCGAAGCTGGTCGCGACGTGGGAAGATGTATGGGAGGATCTCCCGCCGGAAGTCAAACTTAGGTTGACCCCAGCGCCCTCGCCTGAATCCGGCGGCGATTCGTCGGCATCTCTATTCCCGGACGAAGGGCTTCCGCCACACGAGAAGCGAATCCTGAGCCTGTTGAAGGCGGACGAAGCCACGCACATCGACGAACTGGTGGAACGATTGGAAAACGAAATGTCCTCTTCAGAGATTTTCGCGGCGCTATTCGAGCTGGAGCTGACCGGCAAAGTGAGGCAGATGCCAGGAAAGAATTTTGTGAAAAGCTTTTAAAAAACAGCTTCTGGCCACTAGCTACTAGCTTCTAGCAAAACGGTCGGTGTGGAGATGGAAGACTTCAAGGACTTGCGAGTTTGGGCTAAAGCGCATGAATTGACTTTAGCTGTCTATCAACGGACGCGCGCTTTTCCGAAGGAAATGTACGGTTTAACGAGTCAGTTGCGACGCGCAGCTGCCTCAATCGGAGCCAACATTGCAGAAGGCTGCGGCCGGCGCTCAGATGGCGAGATGAGGAGATTTCTTCAAATTGCGCGTGGTTCCGCTAGCGAACTGGAATACCACTTCGTTCTAGCTAGAGATTTAAAGCTGCTCGGCAAGGATGAGTTCAAAAATCTGGAATGCAAAGTGCTCGAGGTGCAGCGCATGTTGGCCTCTCCAGTCCAGCGATTGCAGGCGTCCGTTTTGGCTAAGAACTAACAGCTAGAAGCTAGAAGCTTCTCACCCGTAACTTGTTGCTTTCGTCCCATTCGTGCTAGCTTCAAACAAATTCTTAAGAACTGAGGATCCATTGGTAAAGAGTTTAGTCATTGTCGAATCGCCGGCCAAGGCGAAGACCATCCAGAAATATCTGGGAAAGGGATTCAGTGTCGAAGCCTCGCTCGGCCATGTGAAAGATCTGCCTAAGAGCACGTTGGGAGTCGATACCGACGACGAGTTTGCGACGGATTACGTCGTCATTCCCGGCAAAGAAAAAGTTCTGGCCAAGCTAAAGAAGATGGCCCTGGGCATGGATGCGATCTATCTGGCGCCTGACCCGGACCGCGAAGGCGAAGCGATTGCAGCACACCTGGCGGGTGAACTTGATACCAACGGGCACGGGAAGAAAGCAAAGAAGAAAAAGAAGAAAGATGAGGTAGAAGCACCGCCGCGCATTCAGCGCGTTACTTTTAATGAAATCACCAAGCGTGCCGTTCAGGCAGCTTTCGAACATCCGCGAGCTATCGATCAAAATCTCGTAGATGCGCAGCAGGCGCGGCGCGTGCTCGACCGGCTCGTCGGCTATCAGGTTTCGCCGCTGCTCTGGGACAAGGTTCGTCGCGGCCTTTCGGCGGGACGTGTGCAGACCGTCGCGCTGCGATTGATCGTAGAGCGCGAACGCGAAATCAAGGCGTTCGAGAAAAAAGAATACTGGACCATCGACGCGCACCTAGCAACCAGCAAACCTCCTTCATTCGACGCGCGTTTCGTCGGTAAGGGCGAAGAGAAGATCGAAGTTACCAACGGCGAGGACGCGGAAAAGATCCGAGCGGCGCTGGAAAAAGCCGACTGGCTCGTGCGCTCGGTCGAGAAGAAAGAGCGCCGCCGCAACGCCGCTCCTCCCTTCACCACCAGCAAATTGCAGCAGGATTCCTCGCGCAAGCTGCGCTTCAGCGTGAAGCGCACGATGATGATCGCGCAACGCTTGTACGAAGGCGTGGAACTCGGCGAAGAAGGTCTCGTCGGACTGATTACGTATATGCGTACCGACTCGACTCGCGTTGCGCCGGAAGCGATTCAGGAAGTGCGCGAATACGTCGGCAAGGAATACGGCGCAGCCTATCTGCCTGAGACGCCGAATACATATAAAGAGAAGAAGGAAGCGCAGGCGGCGCACGAGGCCATCCGGCCGACCTCGGCGATGCGGCATCCCGATCAGGTCAAGCAGTACTTAAAAGAGGATGAATTCAAGGTTTACAAGCTGATCTGGCAGCGTTTCGTAGCGTCCCAGATCATGCCAGCGGTCTTCGACCAAACCACCGTGGATATCGACGCGAAGAGTAAGACTGAGATGTTCTGGTTCCGCGTGACTGGGTCGGTGCTGAAGTTTGATGGCTTCCTGCGAGTTTACGAAGAATCGAAGGAAGGTAAGGACGAAGAAGACGAAGAGTTGAAACACAAGCTGCCCGCACTGGAAGCTGGACAGAAGCTTACGCTGAAAGAGTTGAAGCCGGAGCAGCATTTCACCGAGCCGCCGCCGCGTTACAACGAAGCGTCGCTGGTGAAGGAGCTGGAAGAACGCGGCATTGGGCGTCCCTCGACCTACTCTGCGATTCTTTCGACCATTCAGGAGCGGCAATACGTCCAAAAGCTTGGTGGGAAATTTACGCCAACTGAAATTGGGCTTGTAGTCACCGATCTGCTCGTGGAGAATTTCCGCGACATTTTCGACGTGGCCTACACCGCGCACTTGGAGGAAGAACTCGACGACATCGAGGAAGGCAAAGAGAAGTGGACCGACACTCTCGCCGAGTTCTACAAGAAGTTCACGAAAGATTTGAAATATGCCGAAAAGCATATGGAGAACATCAAGCGGATGGAGAAGCCCACGGACGAGAAGTGCGAGAACTGTGGCGCGCCTCTGGTGATCAAGTGGGGCAAGCACGGGTCGTTTTATGCTTGCAGCACTTACGACAAAGAGGATCCGAACACCTGTAAGTTCACCAAAGAAAATCCCATCAATCTGCCGGACCTCGATTCAGCCGATGTGCAGGAGACAACACAGGAGGAATACTGCGAGAACTGCGGGCGCGTGATGGTGCTCAAGCGCGGCCGCTTCGGACAGTTCATGGCTTGCACCGGCTATCCCGACTGCAAAACTACGCGGCGGCTTGATCAGGGAAAGAAAGTTCCAGATATTCCGCTCGACGAGCTCTGCCCGAAGTGCGGGCGCAACATGATGATCCGCCACGGACGCTTTGGCGAGTTTACAGCGTGCAGTGGATATCCTGAGTGCAAGTACGTGAAACAGAATTTCATCGGGGTGAAGTGCCCGGAGTGCAAGGACGGAGAACTGGTCGAAAAGCGCGCACGCAAGGGCAACACGTTTTACGGCTGCGGAAATTATCCGAAATGCAAATTCACTTCAGCGCATAAACCGATTGCAGAGAAGTGTCCGAGTTGCGGCAGCGAGTATCTGGTTGAGAAAAATCTCAAGGCAGGTCCAGTGATAGCCTGCCCCAATAAAGAATGCGACTACGAGCGGCCTGCGCCTGTAGAGGCGGCTGCGACGACTTCGGCATAGCGCCGTCGCGGACACGAAAATATTTACCTCGGTTTTCCACCTATAATTCTTTGATGTCACTTGGTTAACTCAATCTGTTCAACTCAACCCGCTCGACTCAATTTACGGAGGGACTGATGTCCAAGAAACCGACCGCTGCCGATGCCCAACTTATTCTTCAGCTCTACGACCTGCGCCGCGAGGCCGAAATCCGAAAGGCGCGGAGTTGGTGGTTGACCACCTTCTGGCCTGAGAATGCCGACGATTTCATCAAAGTTGTCTCGGCTATGGGATCGCAGGAAAATAATTGGCTGCGTCAGGCAGCTAGTTACTGGAGTATGGCTGCGTCCTTTGTGCTCAACGACGTTTTGAACGCGGAGTTGTTCCTCCAGCCTTCTGCGAGTGGAGAGATGTATTTCATCTTCGCGAAAGTCCAGCCTTTTCTTAAGGAACTGCGAGAAAAGATGGACGAGCCGGAGTTGTTCGGGAACGTCGAGAAGGTAATCAACAGCTCCAAGTACGGACGGGAACGCCTGAAGTGGACCCTCAAGCGGGTCGGAATGATGCGGGAGAAGAGAGCCGCTGCGAAAGCCAGCTAAGAACGATCTGATTTTTGCCGGCTCGCAGGGGCGGCTTCTCCGTTTCGCGTCCGGTCCATCTGCTATTCTAGTCGGCTGTGCGGATGATCTGGTGGTTCCTGATCCTTGGCGTAAGTACCCTGGTCGTGGTGTGCGTTGCAATCGCCGTGTACATGCGCCTGCGCCGTCATCTGCGAGAGGCACAAGCGGCGCGTGAAGGAAGCTCCGGCGAGGTCAGCGGGCATCGGCCCGGGCGACATTGAACATTAAAATTCCGCACAACGTTTCGGAGAATAATTTTCCATGACAAAACCGGCAATTCAAACCTTGGGCGCACCGTGGGAACGCGTTTTCGTTTCCGGCTATGCGCGGCAAGCCGCTCTCGTGGTTGGGGGTAGTTTGATCGTGGCGTTATGCGCGCGCATTACGATTCCCCTCCCGTTTACACCAGTGCCGCTGACAGTGCAAAACTTCGGAGTGCTTTTGGTTGGTCTGCTGCTCGGCAGCCGGCGCGGGTTTACCGCTCTCGCGCTTTACTTGGCAGAAGGTGCGGTGGGCTTGCCGGTGTTCAGCCCCATCGGCCCAGGAGGAATCGCGCAGATGCTCGGTCCCACTGGCGGATTTCTTTTGGCCTACCCACTGGTTGCCTGGGTCGCGGGGTATGTAATGGAGCATGGGCAAAAAACTTTCTCTCGTGCCGCGATCGGCGGCCTTCTTGGCGAGGTTGTGCTTTTCACCGGAGGCCTGGCCTGGCTCGCAGTTCTCACGCATTCCTTAGCGCAGGCATTTCGCTGGGGCCTTTATTGGTTTCTCTTTGCCGAAGTAATCAAGATAATGATGGCCGCTGCAATCGCGACACGATGGCATCGCCGTACGGCTGCAAAACAGTAGAAGACGGTAACTCGATTTGGTATTCGAAGGTTGGGTTCAGGAAATGACAGTCATCTCGGAACAAGAAGCGAAACATTCAAGCAGCAATCCTTCCTCCAATGTGCGCGAGATCAACATCGCTCATAGCCCGGATTCCGACGACGCGTTCATGTTTTACGGCCTCGCCACCAATAAGGTCCGCGTCCCAGGATTGCGCTTCACGCACACGCTTTGCGATATCGAAACGCTGAATCAGAAGGCACGCGAAGGCGTCTACGACGTGACCGCCATTTCGTTTCACGCCTATCCTTATATTCAGGATTTGTATGCGCTCATGTCCTGCGGCGGCAGCGTAGGCGAAGGCTATGGGCCCATGATCGTTTCGCCCCGGCCATTTACGCAGAGCGAAATCAAGGAAAAGCGCATCGCGGTTCCGGGCACGCTCACTACTGCTTATCTGGCTCTGCATCTTTTTGCGCCTGGGGTCGAAACTGAAGTCGTGCCCTTTGATCAGATTATTCCGCAGGTGCTCGAAGGAAAGTACGAAGCTGGACTCATCATCCACGAGGGTCAATTAACTTACGACAAGGCCGGACTGCATCGCATCGTCGATCTCGGTCGCTGGTGGCAAAAGATGACAGGTTTGCCGCTGCCGCTGGGAGGCAACGCCATTCGCCGCGCACTCGGCCAAGAACTGATCGCCGCGGTCAACGGCGCATTGCGCGATAGCATTCAGTACGCGCTCGATCACCGCGAAGAAGCGCTCTCTTACGCAATGCAGTTTGCGCGCGATCTTGATTCGCAAACCGCCGACCGCTTCGTAGGCATGTATGTGAATGAGCGAACGCTGGATTACGGCCCCGAAGGGCGCGAAGCTGTGGTGCGCCTCCTCGACATGGGCCATAAGGCAGGGATCATCCGGCCTGAGGCGCGCGTGGATTGGGTTGGATAGGAAGCTTTTAGCTATTGACTCTTAGCTGGTAGCTATTACCCCATAAGTCCGCTTTGCAGTTGTACCGATATCTTCGCGCTCTTAGGACTTTGGCTAAGAGCTAAAAAAACAAAAGCTAAGCGCTTGCTCCCCCAAACCCTCCTCATCGACGCTGACGATACGCTCTGGGAGAACAATATCTACTTTGAGCGAGCCATCGCGAACTTCATTTCATTTCTCAATCACCATGAATTTTCTCCCGAACAAGTACGTGGAGTTCTCAACGATGTCGAGCGTGAATGTATCGTGACGCATGGCTACGGTCTGCACAGCTTTGCCCATGCTCTCGTGCATACGTTTGAGCGGCTCAGCGTTCGTCCGGTCACGCCCGAGTTGCACGCCCAGATACATGGGTTTGCCCATACCATCGCCGACCATCCCCTGGAACTCTTGCCCGAAGTCCCTCAAACGCTGCGGTATCTTTCCACTCGGCATCGCTTAATCCTTGTAACCAAGGGTGCAGTCGCGGAGCAAACTGGAAAGATTGAGCGCTCCGAATTGAAGCAGTATTTCGCGGGAACCGAAATCGTCGCAGAAAAGGATGTTGTCATTTATGAGTCCATCGTCGAGAAATATTCGCTGACGCCCGGCTCCACGTGGATGATCGGCAATAGCCCCAAGTCTGACATCAATCCGGCGCTGGCCGCGGGATTGCACGCGGTTTTCGTGCCGCATGGAAATACGTGGATTCTCGAACATGACGAAGTGAATGCAGTTTCGCCGCCACAAAAATTGCTCATTGTAGGTAGCTTCGCGGAACTGCGCGAACATTTCTAACCTGCCCCGGCGGATCGGCAAAGACCCGAACCACAGAACCGGAATCAGACTCGCCACCTTGTTCGCTCGCATCGCACCAAACTAACCAACAACGCACTCTCGCTGCGCATGTTGGCGCATGGTACGCTCATTCTGCTCAGCGTTCACGCATACTTGAGTGGCTGTGGAAACCAACAATTTCCGCCGGTTGTTGCGCACGATCGAAGCTCTCTCCGAACTCGGGCCGGAGCTGACCGCGGAGCGCGACTTCGCCGAAACATCGCGCCGCATGCTCTCTGCTGTAATGGAGGCCGCGGGTGCGCGAGAAGGTGCGCTTTTCCTTTTCAACGAAAAGCCCACCATGCTGACTTCGGTGGCAGCTGCCGGTTTTGACATGCTGCCCGAGCCGGCCTTCATTCCTCTTCTGCCCAAACATGCTCACGCTCTCAGCGCTGCCCGCCAGCCAATCGTACTGAATGCCTCCACCTATTCGGTATTTCTTAGTTCGAATGGCAACGTGGCTCCCGAGCTGTTCAAGTGCCTGGCTCCCCTGAAAGCGGCTGGCAAGCTTGCCGGCGTTGTCGCGTTAGGGCGGCGTCCAGGCGACGCCGCTTACGAAGACGCGGAACTCGATGCCATGGAACTGCTGTGCAGCTACATTGGGCTGGCGGTGCAAAACCATGCGCTCACCCAAACGCTGGCGCAGCGCGTGACCGAAAACCTGCGCCTGATGGCGTCCTTGCACGGTTTTTATGACACTGCGTTAGAAGCATTCGCAACCGCCATTGATGTAAAGCACGTCAACATTCACGGGCATTCCCTACGCGTGGGGCGCTACGCTGCCGCCATCGGTGAGGCGATGGGCGTCGAGCCGAGTGAAGTGGCCGCATTGCGCAGTGCTGGATATTTGCATGACATCGGGAAGGTCGCCGTCGATCGCCGTCTCTTCAGCAAACCGGCAGCGCTGAATGCCGAGGAGTTTCGCGAGATGGCGGACCACACCGTGGTCGGCCATCAGATCGTCAGCAGCGTGGAATTTCCCTGGCCTAAGATTCATGAATCTGTGCGGTGGCATCACGAGCGCTCCGATGGGTCCGGATATCCTGACGCTCTCGCTGGAGATGACATGCCCATGCCGGTGCGCATCATGGCGCTCGCCGACACTTTCGACGCCATGACCAGCACGCGTCCCTATCGCGAATCGCTCTCGCTCGGCAGCGCGCTCAGCGATCTCGTCCGCATGTCTCCGATGAAATACGATCCCAACGTCGTGCAGGCTTTGCTGATCCAGGTACGGCGCGACGCCGTGGGTAGCAATCGGACTCCACTCGTGGCCGACCACATGGCTGTAAACATCGCTCCCACCGATATCGACCAACTAGCGGCAACTCTGCAGCACAAAGTCTCCCGCGGCAAGATGTATCTGACCTAGCTTCAGATACCGCGCCGGCGGCCCTCGGCGCCCGAAACTCCTCGTTCTTCAGTAACCACGGCCAACAACTTTTTCTTGCCGTCCGGGTTGATAATAGGAAGAGTTCGTGTATTCCTGGCGGGGAGTCCTCATGAGTGTGGGCCGTAACAAGTCCGCAGTTTTTCCCGTTCTTTTATTCATTTCGAGCCTGGCTTGCATCGTTCCGTCGTTGCTGGCAAAGAAGAAAGACGATGGCAACAAAGATCAGGGCAACACTCCGATCAGCCAGGGTGAGCAACGACGCGCCTTGCACGCACTGAATCGACTGACCTTTGGCCCGCGCCCGGGAGATGTTCACGAAGTCGCGGCGATGGGCGTCGACCGCTGGATTAACCTGCAACTGCATCCCGAAAAGATCAACGATGACGCTCTCGACGGCCACCTGCAGGCGTTCCGGACTTTGCGAATGAGTTCGAAGGAACTCGCGGAAGACTTCCCGGACGGACAGGAGCTAAATCAGGTGATGAACGGCAAGAAGTCGATGCCGTCGGATCCGGCGCTGCGCATGGTTTACGAAGTGCAGATCGAACGCCATCAGGAGAAGAAAGAAGAACGCAAGGAGAAAGAAACCGCCGACAAGAACGGCGCCGGGAACATGTCAGGGAAGACGTCAGCGAATGGTTCGTCGATGGCGGCCAATTCGACCGTAGACAATGCCAGCACCGCTCAAAACAATGCTGCGGCAAATCCGAACTCCGACCCCAGGGCTGCTGCCGACGCCGAAAATGCAATGTCGGCTTCAACTCCTTCAACTCCCGCGTCAGCAGCGCCCGCCACGGCAGCGGAAAAAGAGGAAGCGCGATTGCGCGAGGAACAGCTCTACGCCGACCTCGAAGTTCAGCAATTGCCGAACTTTTCTCCGGAACAGCGCTACAAGAAAATCATCAGCATGAAGCTGCCGCAACAGCTCACCCTCGCCGATACACTGCGCGGCGGCAAGGGCCAGGAGTTTCTCGAGGGCATGACTCCGAAGCAGAAAGAAACCTTGCTGGCCATGAACAACCCGCAAGGCGTGGTCACTGGAGAAATGGCGCAGGCCAAGCTTTTGCGCGCCATTTATAGCGAGCGCCAGTTTGAAGAGGTAATGACCGATTTCTGGTTCAACCACTTCAACGTTTTCGTCGACAAAGGCCTTGACCGCATCATGCTCACTGGTTACGAGCGCGATGTGATCCGCCCGCATGTGCTCGGCAAGTTCGAAGACCTGCTCGTGGCAACGGCAAAGAGTCCGGCAATGTTGTTTTATCTGGACAACTGGCTGAGCGTAGGTCCGGATTCTCCGCAGGCTCTGGGCCTTCCGGTGCATCCGAATCCTTACGCGCGCCGCTATCCGCCTCGGCCGAATCCAAACAAGCGTCACAGCGGCCTCAACGAGAACTATGGCCGCGAGCTGATGGAACTGCACACGCTCAGCGTGAACGGCGGCTATTCGCAGCAAGACGTTACCGAAGCGGCAAAAGTATTTACAGGATGGACCATCGACAAGCCAGCAGACGGTGGCGGCTTCAAATTCGATCCCCGCATGCACGAACCTGGCCCTAAGGTTGTGCTCGGGCATCGCATCAAGCCCAAGGGCGAAGGCGAAGGCCTGGAGCTGTTACACCGCTTGGCCACCAGCCCGCAGACCGCGCATTTTATCTCTCTGAAACTCGCGGAACGCTTCGTCGCCGACGATCCGCCTCCGGCTTTGGTCGATCGCATGGCGAAAACATTCTTAAAGAAAAAGGGCGACATCCGCGAAGTGCTGAGCACGATGTTCCATTCTTCTGAATTCTGGGATGACGGAACTTATCGCGACAAGGTAAAGACACCTCTCGAATTTGTAGCATCGGCGGTTCGCGCCACTGGCGCGGAGGTTGACGATGCGTTGCCCCTAACCCGCCAGCTGAACAATATGGGGATGCCGCTTTATGGCGCGCAGCCGCCGACAGGATATTCCATGAAGGCGGAAACCTGGGTAAGCTCGTCGGCGTTGCTCAATCGCATGAATTTCGCGTTAGCGTTAACTAGCGGCAAAGTAAAAGGCATGAAGCTGGATGTGGCTCGATTGACCGGGAACGATCCTGCACCGCTTGATTCGAATGGAACGCTCGTCAAGCTGGAAGCCGACCTGCTTGATGGCGCTGTATCGAAGCAGACCCATGACTCCATCGCTGCGCAGATCGACGCAACGCGAAATGGCGGTCAGCAGAAGCCAGACAATAAACCCGGAAAACGCAAGTCTGAGGATGTATCGCGTTCTCCGGAAGTGAACACGATTGCGGGATTGCTGTTGGGTTCGCCAGAGTTTCAGAAGAGATAGCTACTGGCTTCGAGCGAGCGGCTGTTTTTTCGCGACCGTCACGACAAGCTAGATGCCAGAAGCTAGCAGCCAGGAGCGTTTTCTTATGTCCATCACTCGCCGCGTTTTTCTTCGTAACAGCGCGCTGGCCGTCGTCGGCACGGCAGCGGTGCCCAGCTTTCTTGCGCGTGCCGCCATGGGCGCGGTTGAGCCGGGTACACGTAACAAGCGTCTGGTCGTAATTTTTCAGCGTGGCGCCGCAGATGGCCTAAACATCGTCGTTCCTCACGCCGAGCTGCAATATTATGCGATGCGGCCCAGCATCAACATTCCGCGCAAAGCGGTGCTCGATCTCGACGGCTTTTTCGGACTGCATCCTTCGCTCGCATCGTTCCAACCGCTCTGGCAGCAGCGTCACCTCGCAATCGTTCACGCCTCAGGCTCGCCCGACCCTAACCGCTCCCACTTCGACGCACAGGACTTCATGGAATCCGGCACTCCCGGCGTAAAGGGCACGGAGGACGGATGGCTCAATCGCTCGCTTCGCGGCCTGCCTCGTCCCGCGCAGAAATCTCCCTTTCAAGCCATCGCGATGGGGCCTTCGATTCCCCGCATTCTGAGCGGTCTTGAGCCGGCCATTGCCATGAACAACATCAACGACTTTTCGGTCGGCGGGCGCAATCCCAAACCTTCGCCGGCAGCGAGTGCGTTCGAAGCAATGTATAACCATTCCGTCGACACCGTGCTTCACGGTACCGGCGAAGAAACTTTCGATGCGGTGAAGATGTTGAAGTCAGCGGACCCATCGCAGTACAAGCCTGCGTTTGGCGCTGATTATCCCAAGGGACGCTTCGGCGACAGCCTGCGCCAGCTCGCCCAACTCATCAAAGCGAACCTCGGCGTGCAGGTGGCATTCGCCGACATCGGGGGCTGGGACCATCACGTGAACGAAGGCGCGACCGAAGGCCAGATCGCCAATGTGCTGCGCGACTTCTCGCAATCGATCTCCGCTTTCTGGACCGACCTCGGCGACCTCGGCGAAGATACCGCGGTTGTGACCATGTCGGAATTCGGCCGCACAGCGCGCGAAAATGGCAATCGCGGCACCGATCACGGCCACGCCAACGTGATGTTCGTTTTAGGCGGCCCTGTGAAAGGCGGCAAGGTCTACGGACGTTGGCCCGGCCTCGATCAGTCGCAGCTTTACGAAGGCCGCGATCTGGCGCTGACTACCGATTTTCGGCAGGTGCTCGGCGAGGCGGTCACGCGGCACTTGGGGAACAAGAATCTGAGTGACGTTTTTCCGGGATATGAGAATCAGCCGGGGAAGTTCTTGCACTATCTCGGGTGAACTGACTCGCAAACGCGCTACCTGCGACCGCGAATCGATTCAGTTACGCCGACTTGCTGGAGGCGATACCGAGTGTAATCGATCCAGGCTTCCCCCGCGAAAAATGTGATCGTAAATCCCAGCCAAAACGCAATACCGAAGAATTCATGCGGCGAGACCTTGCGGAAAGCAAAAAACATGCCCACAATCGGTCGTGTCGTGGCCACGCCCAAGCTAATAGCGAAAGCGCGAATCATCCACTCGCGATGCTGGGCCACTTCTTTGCGGCGGATGTGCCGGTAAGCCTTGATAAGGCAAAACAAGAACAGAATGGCGAACAATGTGGTCGCCGCGGTTTCATTCAGCCCGCCAATGTTCATTGTGAAGCTCATCACCAGCGCCGAAATTCCAATTACTAGTCCTGTTACGACAAGAATTCTTCCCAGCCAACGATGAACTTTCAGATGCTTGGCTCGGATACTGGGAGCAAACTGCAGCAGAGCGAGCGCAAGAAATAGCGCGCCCGGAATGATATGCACGAGAGTCAACGCCATGTGCCGGGCAAATCCTATATCCAGGGCCGCAGCCGGTGGATACTTGCCAGCGAACACTTCAGGCCAGAACAAGACCAGCGCTCGTCGCGTTGCGGCTGCAACGCCGATCACAGCCAGAAGAATCACTCCGATCCAAACGAAGCGAGTCGCTCGTTGTTGCAGAGCCAAGAGTCCTCCCCAATGCAATTCCTTACTCTATGAAGACGGCGGAAGGGATGATGTATTTTACGAAGGGATGAAATTTCTCGAAATTGGTGGATGAGATCGGAGCAACAAGTACAATCACGGCCGGGTTAGATTTCAATCAGCACATCGCCGCCTTCAATCTTCAGTGGATATACAGCCACCTTCATGATGGGATCCTGATCGGCGGCGCCGGTCTTTGGATCCCACGCCCAGCCGTGCCACGGGCATACAACTTTACCGCCTTCGATCATTCCCTGCCCCAACGGACCGCCGCGATGCAGGCAGACGTTATCCATCGCGCTATAGGAACCGTTGACGTTGGCGACACAGATCGTCCTTGCGCCGCAAGGAAATTCTTTGGCTTCGTCGGTGGGAGGGAGTTCGGATTGAACCGTTAGTTTGGTGAATGTCGGCATTGGATACCAGCAATTGGCAATTGGCAGTTAGCACTCGGCTCCAATCGATTCACTAACTGCTAATTGCTTTATTTCGGCTGCAAGGTTTGGGCAATCATTACTTGCCTCTTAAACGCTTCCATCATATTTGGATCAAGACGAACTTCCGTAGGCTTCTTCGCCAGCGTCATGGTATCGATTTTGTCCTGCAGCTTTAGCAGTGCGTAGAAAAGATTTTCCGGCCGCGGCGGACATCCGGTGACGTAGACATCCGTTGGTACGATTTTGTCGACGCCCTGCAACACGGCATACGTATTGAACGGACCTCCCACCGACGAGCACGCTCCCATCGATATCACCCACTTCGGGTCGGGCATTTGGTCGTAGATGCGCTTCACCACGGGCGCCATCTTTAGCGTGACCGTGCCAGCCACGATCATTAAATCGCTTTGCCTCGGGCTGGGACGAAACACTTCCGAACCGAAGCGCGCGATATCGAAGCGAGCCGTCGACGAAGCGATCATCTCGATGGCGCAGCAGGCCAAACCAAACGTCATCGGCCAGACGGCCGATTTACGCGCCCAGTTGAAGACGTAATCGACCGTACTGATCATGAAATTCTTTTCAAACTTGTTTTGCAGCCAGCCCATGAAGTGACCTCAGTCGGCACTATTATAGTTCGCGGCACGAGTTGCCCGCCAGCCTGCACTCAGCTACAAATAGACTTCCATGTTCTCAACCAATGGGGCGGCAGTGCCTGATTCCCACCCGGCTCGCGTATGGCTTGATTTATGGAGTCGTATCCGCACGTCGCCTTTCTGGATGGTCGCCATAGCACTTTTCCTGCGCGTGGGCTGGATCGTTGTCGGCCACACTTACAAGTTCCAACCAATAGACAATCACTTCGGTTTTGGCTGGGAGATGGGCAGCATCGGCGCTGCTATTGCCTCGGGGCGCGGCTTCAGCAATCCCTTCGGCCCACTCACTGGGCCAACCGCGTGGGAACCGCCGCTTTATCCATACCTCATTGCGGGCGTGTTCCATATTTGCGGTATCTACTCCCGGACGTCGGCCTTTGTGCTGCTCACTCTTAACAGCGTTTTCTCTGCGCTCACTTGCATCCCGATTTTTCTTATCGCTCGCCGGATTTTCTCTGAGAAAGTCGCGGTCGGCTCCGCCTGGACGTGGGTTTTTCTGCCCTATGTCATGTTCTGGTGCACACGCTGGGTCTGGGAGACGAGTCTGTCGGCTCTGTTAGTTGCCGCAATTTTCTGGCTCACTCTTACTCTGGAAGAACGCGACCGATTGAAACCCTGGGTCGCCTTCGGTCTGCTCTGGGGAATTGCAGCTCTAAACAGCACATCGCTGCTCGCATTCTTGCCCGCCTCCGGATTGTGGGCCTGGTATCACCGCGCAAAACGCGGCAAGCGATCGTTGGCGGGCGTGGTGTTGGCCTCGGCGATTTTTCTTGCCTGCATCACGCCCTGGCTCGTACGCAATTACGAAACTTTCGGCAAGTTCGTCTTTCTCCGCGACAACTTTGGTGCAGAGCTGCGCCTGGGCAATGGCAACGGTGCCGATGGCACCTGGATGGAGTATTTGCATCCCACGCAGGATCTGTATGCCATGCGCCAATATCAAGCCATGGGCGAGCTCGCTTATATCGAGATGCGCAAGCGCGAGGCTCTCGATTACATCCGGGCGGACTATGGGCGCTTTGCTGTCTTGTGCATCAGGCGATTCATTTACTACTGGGCTGGAGCGCCGCGGCCCGGACGAACCTTCTGGCTTGAAGAGTTGAAGAACTCGTTGTTCCTGGCCTCGTCCATCCTGATGTTCTGGGGCCTGGGCCGCGCTCTGCGGCAGTGCAAACCCGCCGCTTGGCTGCTGTTTTGGCTGATCCTCTTGTTTCCAGCGACTTACTACGTGGTCTTTCCCGGCCAGCGCTACCGGCATCCGATTGAGCCCGAGATTACGATCCTGGTGGTTTACTTACTGACCGAGGCCGGCCGGAACCAGACCGTGGACGCCGACCTGCAACGCTCCAGATAAAAAAATGGAACCCCACTGACTCTGCTCTCGTATAAGAATCACAGGGCGAGCTTTTTGAAGCTTGCTTTCTAACTAATTGCAAGCGGCTGCGTCTAAACGGTAACGGAGGAAGCTCATGAACCGCCAACGCCAATTTTCCACCTGGGCAGGTGTCGCGCTGGGAAGCATCTGCGCGTTATTCGTTCTTGCACTGAGCGCCCACGCTGCCGATCACCGCGGAGAATTCACCGAAGAGCTACACCAGACTTACACTCTTACTCAAAACGGCCGCGTGGAACTCGACAACATCAACGGCGCAGTTCACATCTCCACCTGGGATCGGAATGAAGTGAAGCTCGACGCCGTGAAGTATGCCGACCGGAAAGAGCGGCTCGATGAAGCTCACATCGACATCGATTCTGGCAAAGATTATCTTTCAATTCGAACCAAGTATCGCGATCACGACCTCACCTTCAACTGGGGTTCACACAATAACCCGGCGGGAGTCGAATACACCTTGACGGTACCGCGAGAAGCGCGCCTCGACGAAATCAAGTTGATCAATGGCTCGCTCGACATCACCGGCGCGGCAGGTGCGGTGCACGCTTCCTGCATCAACGGCAAACTGGAGGCGCACAACCTTTCCGGGCGCGCCGATCTCTCGACCGTCAATGGCCACCTCGACGCGCGCTTCGATCAACTGGCATCGTCATCCGTTGAACTGCATTCGGTCAACGGCTCGGTGGAATTGACCATTCCTTCGGACTCCAAGGCAGAAATTGAAGCCAACACAGTTTCCGGCGGAATCGAGAACGATTTCGGGCTGCACGTGAATCATCACAACTTCGTCGGCCATGACTTGCGCGGCGAGTTGGGCAATGGTGGCCCACACATTAAGCTCGAGAACGTGAATGGCCGAATCGAAATTCGCCACGCCTCCGATGGCCGCGCTTTAAGCCCGGCAAAGGATTTGAGTCATGGCGATAAGGACGACGATGATGACAGCGAAATCTAGCTTTGAAAGGGCACGGCTTCAAGCCGCGCCGTCATGGCGCACAAAATGATTGCGGCTTTAGCCGCTGGGGTCGTCGGCGGCCAGCGACAACGAATGTCCCTGTCATCTAAAAAGCGCAGCGAAATACAACGCTCAATAAATCGTGTATCCCGGCGCGGGCGTGCGCAGGTCGGGCTTCGAAGCCATCAGCAGCAACGCGCCTTCGCGCTTGAAAGCCCGCAGATCCTCAAGACTACGGAACGACTTCGTCTTGTAATCGTCTGGCGTAGGCGTGTCATCTGGAACGCGAATCGATTCCACATTTTCGAATGCATGCTTCTTCAGCAGCTCCACGTACTGCGCTACCGAGCGTACGTGCACCGGCACCTTCAGCTTATCCACCCATTGCAGCGAGTATTGATTATCCTTGTATAGATTGATCAGGATGAATAATCTTCCCCGCGGCGCTATCACGCGAAAAAGCTCCATCAGCGCTCGATCCTGATCGGCGTAGTAGTAGAACGACTCAACCGACAGCACCTTATCGAAAAAATTTTCCTCCCACGGAATCTGCTGCGCCGATCCCCAGACATAGAGTACGTTATCGAAATCCTTCGAGGCGGTGCGCGCTTCGCGGATCATCTCGTCGGAGACATCCAACCCAACCACCTGCCCGAATCCATCCGGCCCTTCGCCCACCAGCCGCGCCAGCAGCCGCGTCGCCCAACCCGACCCGCAGCCGAGGTCGAGCACACGCTCGCCCGGACGCAGGTTCATCCGCCGAATCGTTTTCGTCGTGATATCGAAGTGGTGCTGCTCCATCTTCGGGCCTTCACCAGCCGCGGCCCAGCGATTGAATTCCTGCTGCAGAATTTCGTCGGGAGTAAGTGATTTTTCAGTCATGCGAAGATTTTATCGCGTCGCCCGAGTGCTGCTGTTGTTCTCAGGTTATCCGTAGCGATCATAGGAATCCAGTTCGCGGCCTGCCCCTCACGCGACCAGGGAGCGGAACAGCACCTCTTCAGCCGGGAGTGCTATGATTTGATTACGACAATTGTCGTCAAGGAATCAGCGACCAGCAGAGATTACTCCACTCGCTGCGCGATTGGTGGTCCCTGTAATAGCCACCGATACTGGATTGTTCCCCGTTGAGGCCGTCCCTACGGCGGTCAAAGTGCCATCACTGTTGAGTGTGTATATCGAAACCGAAGCGCTACTCTGATTCGTAACGTAAGCGAACTTGCCCGAAGGATCGATGATGATGCGCCAGGGTTGTGTGCCTGTCGCGATGGTTGCCGGCGTATTCGGAGTCAAGTTCCCAGAGCCAGGGTCGATGGTGAACATCGAAATTGTGTTGTCATTTCGATTTACGACATAGGCAAACTTGCTGAAGGGGTCCACGGCCACCGATGTTGGGCTGTTTCCCGCAGCGACAGCGGGCGGATTATTTTGGGTCAGGACTCCCGTGACGGAATCGATGGTGTATTGGTAAATGCCATCGGTCATTACGCCTCCGGAGTCATTATTTGGCACGTAGGCGAATTTGCCGGAGGGATCCACTGTGATATCAAAAGGAATCGCCCCTGCAAACACGGTTGCGGGCATTGTCGGTGTCAGGACTCCAGTGGTCGAGTCGATATTAAACATCGAGACTGTGCCGTCATCTTCATTGACGGCGTAAGCGAATTTGCCCGAAGGGTGCACGGTCACGGCATCCGGGCTCGAGTACAACCCCGTCGAGACATCAGCCAAGGTCGAAACAGCGGGCGGCGCGGTTGGGGTCAGCACGCCAGTGGTCTGGTTGATGATGAACATTGAAACCGTATTGTCGTCGCTGTTCGCCGTGTAGACAAATTTGCCAGAAGGATCGATCGCAATTCCCTGGGGAAAAAATCCAGTTGGGACCGTTGCTGGCATGGTCGGGGTCAAGACGCCAGTGCTAGAATCAATGGTATACATCGATATTGTGGCTTCGTCCGATGCATTGGACATAAGATTCGCGACATAAGCGAACCTGCCAGCAGGATCCACAACCATCTGTTCGGACCCAAAAGCATTGGCCCCGGTTGCGACGGTCGGCGGTGTTATCGGCGACAAGTCCCCAGTGCAGGAGTTCACGGTGTAGATCGAAACCGTGTTGTCGCCATCATTTAACACGTAGGCGAATGGTAACGGAGATGCGGGCTTGCACGCAGCTGCAAGGGGGGCGGTAGGAGCGGGAGTAGAACTTCCTCCACCGCAACTGCAATTTATCACGGTCAAGAGGCCCAGGAGCGCAGTCTGCAAATACGTTGCTCTACGTGCCATACGACACCTCGTGAGTCCCCGGCGGACTAAGAGGAAACTGCTCTAGGTGGGCTGACTTCGTGCAGACAACCCAAAAGTGAAAACGAAGCTCACACGTCGGGAAGATTACTCTGAAGTCTGACGCGTGTCCACTCTTTATTAGGAGATCCGCAACTCTTAATCCCATTATTGGCGACACATCGCCATACACAATGCCCAATCGGCTCGTCAGGCGCGGTCGGCCGGCGATCCGAAGAGTGAGACGCCTCGTTTCACCGCTACCGCTCCATCTCCCTCTATGCTACAGTTTTCCCTCCTCATGGCGATATCCGGCGAAAATACTCCACAACCTGAACCCGGCGTGCTCTACTGCCCGAATTGCGCCCAGGAAGTGAACGACCCGCTAACATGCGGCGATTGCTCCGCCGTCATCTGCCGCCGCTGCGGCACGCCGCTCGAATCTCCTGACGAACTGGGAATCGGATGATGGATTCCGCCCCGGTCACATCCATCGCCGAACCCGCTAAATCCGGCTCGCAATCGATTACCGCACAGCCAACTCTGGTCCGCGGGCTCAGCCTGCTCGATTCTGTACTGCTGCTAGTCAGCGGCATCATCGGTTCTTCAATCTTCCTCACCGCCAAAGACATCGCCGGCCCGCTGCCGCAGCCTATGCTGTTCTTGCTGGTATGGGTGATCGGTGGCGTGGTCTCGCTTTTCGGCTGCGTCGCTTTCGCTGAGCTGGGTTCCATGTTCCCTGAGTCTGGCGGCCAGTACATTTATCTCCGCGAGGCTTACGGCGATCTCGTTGCTTTCCTCTATGGCTGGATGCTCTTCGCCGTCGCCAACGGCGGCAGCATCGCCGCGCTCACCGTGGCCGCAGCCGCCTATACGGGCCACGTCTTCCCTATTGTCTCGGACGCGCATGTCGTCATCACGACTGCCGGCATCACCATCACACGCGCCCACATCTTTGCTCTGCTGCTAATTGCCATCGTAACTTATGTGAATGTCGTAGGGCTGCGCTGGGGCGCGCTGCTGCAGAATCTTTCCACCTGGACCAAGTTCGCCGCCATGGCCGCCTTTGTGGTTCTGGGCTTCGCCATCGGCAAAGGCGACTGGTCTCACTTCCAATCGCACGGCGTCGGCCTCACCATGGGCCTTCATCCCACGCAGTTGATCTCGGTCATGGGCGTTGCGCTGATCGCCGTCTTCTGGGCCTACGATGGATGGGTCTACATCACGTGGGTTGCGGGCGAAGTGAAAGAACCGCGCCGAAACGTGCCGCTGGCCATGGTTTTAGGAGTGCTTGTCGTCGGTGCGATTTACCTGGCGATGAACATGACTTACCTGTACGCGCTGCCGCTTGGAGAAATCGCGCAGCATGAAACTATTGCTCACGCCGCTGCGGCCGCGCTGTTTTCGCCGGGGGCGGCGGGCTGGCTCTCGCTGCTGATCGCGGTTTCCTGCTTCAGCGCCGCCGCCACCTGCACGCTCACCGGCGCGCGCGTCTATCTCGCCATGGCGCAGGACGGCGTCTTCTTCAAGCGCATGGCAGTCATCCATCCCAAGTGGCGCACCCCCGCTTTCAGCCTTATTGGGCAAGGCATCTGGGCCGCGCTGCTTACCCTCAGCGGACGCTACGATCAGCTCTACACCTATGTGATCTACGGCATGGTGCTCTCCTACACACTCACCGTGATCGGAATGTTTCTGCTTCGCTGGAAGCGACCAGATCTACCGCGCCCTTACCGATGCACCGGATACCCGTGGCTGCCGGGGATCTACGTGCTGGTTGGCACGGCGTGGACCCTAAATACAATCTTCACTCGTCCAACCGAAGCCTTCTGGGGAACCGCAATCGTTCTGGTCGGCGTCCTAGGATATCTTTATTGGAAGCGCAGCAACCGAAAGGCTGTAACGCAGTCGTAAAGCCGAGTCCCGCATTTGCAGTGCGCAAATTCCTGCACATTGACATTCAACACCAGCCTGTGGGATGTTGTCGGCTCCGATCTAACGCACGGACGCACCCAGCGTCAGTTCGAGGAGCACCCCGATGCAAAGCAAATCCCTTCCAGTCTTACTGGCGGTTTTCACTTCACTGCTCACGCTGGCCACTTACGCCGCGGCTCAAACGGAAGCCGTGCTGCATAACTTTGCCGACAACGGCACCGACGGTTACCAGACCTATTCGTCGCTTGTCTTCGATGCTTCAGGAAATCTATATGGCACCACGCCCAAAGGCGGCACGCATACGAACTGCTACGGCGAAAATATCGGCTGCGGGACGGTGTTCGAACTGTCACCGGCCGTGGGCGGGGGTTGGTCGGAAAACATACTGTACAACTTCGGCGGTAGCAGCAACGACGGCACCAACCCATACGGAGCTCTGATTTTCGATGCCGCAGGCAATCTCTACGGCACGACGGAGGGCGGTGGCACCGGGGTGTGCGACCAGGGCGAAAACTCCTGCGGCACGGTGTTCGAGTTGAAACCGAAAGCGGGCGGCGGCTGGGAGGAGAAAGTTCTGTACAACTTCGGCAGCACCAGCACCGACGGCTACTATCCTAGTGCCGGCTTAATCTTCGATGCCGCCGGGAATCTCTACGGCACGACACCACGCGGAGGCACTTATGGCTTCGGCACCGTGTTCGAATTGACGCACGTCGCGGACGGAAGCTGGACCGAGAAGGTGTTGCATAGCTTCAACGACACGGATGACGGTGCGATTCCCCTCGCCAGCCTGGTTTTCGATCCTGCTGGCAATCTCTACGGCACCACGTCTGACGGCGGATCGTTTCACGCCGGCGGAATCTTCGAACTAAAGCGGGGAACTGGCGGAAACTGGGCGACGAAAGTTCTCCATTTTTTCAACGACGGAGACGGGAGAACCCCCTACGCCAGCCTTATTCTCGACGCCGTCGGCAGGCTCTACGGCACAACCCAGATTGGTGGGCCCAACCATGGCGGTACGGTATTCGAGTTAACGCAAACCGCCGGCGGAAAGTGGGGAGAAACTATTCTGCACGGCTTCGACAATAAGAGCGGCGACGGGTATGAGCCTCTGGCGGGCGTGATCTTCGATAGCAATGGCAATCTCTTCGGCACAACCTTCGTTGGAGGCACGGGAGCCTGCCGCGATGGATGCGGAGCGATATTCGAGCTGACCCCGGCAGCGGGCGGCGGCTGGACGGAAACTCTTTATAGCTTTCCCGGCTACTCAGATGGTTACTGGCCCGCCAGCGGTCTGATCTTCGATGCGAAGGGCAACCTCTTCGGCACGACCGTGAACGGCGGCACTGACACCGGTTGTGCCTGCGGGACGGTTTTCGAGTTCACACCGTAGGCGACATCCGACATTGATAATGTTTCGCTTTCGATTCGTTCTCCATTGATTGTTAGTTGCGATTGCAAGCGGCTCGCGGCGAAGCCATGGGACTGGCTCACTGTAACGCTGCTGTAATACGCAGCTTTGCTGCGGCCCCATCTTGCGATACCTTGGTATAGTCACAACGCATTCGCGACGGCTGTCGCTTTCGCACCTTTAGGAAGAGACCTGTTACTGGGAGAATAATGAGGCGCTCCGCTATCCGCTTGGTTTTTGCCGTGGTCCTCATTTCGACTCTGTTCACCGGCTGCTCGCGCGACCCCAACGTGCGCAAGCAGAAATATCTGGAAAGCGGTGACCGCTATTTTTCCAAAAGCAAATATCGCGAAGCAGCCATTCAATATGCCAATGCGATCCAGGTCGACTCTCGCTTCTCGCAGGCGCACTACCAGTTAGGACAGACCTATCTCAAGCTGCAGGATTACAACCGCGCCTACGTTGAACTGTCTCGCACCGTTGAGCTCGCACCTGACTACTATCCCGCCCACATCGATCTGGCCAACTTGCTCATTTCCGGACACGACCTCAAGCAAGCCAAGACTCACCTCGACGTTCTGTACGACCATCAACCCAATAACCCGCAAACTTACGAGGCATGGGCCAACTACTACGGCGCACAAGACAATCTGGGCGCTGCTATGCAGGAGATGCAGAAGGCCATCGCCGCCGATCCGAACCGGTCAGAGTCTTATCTGAATCTGGCGGTCCTGCAATTACGCGCAAGCTTGACCGATCAAGCTGAGATTAATTTTAAGAAGGCTGCTCAGATTGATCCCAAGTCGATGAATGCGCAGTTGGCTCTGGGAGGCTTTTATCAGTCGCGCAATCGCTTTCCGGAAGCTGAGCAGCAATTCCGGCATGCCATTGACGTCGACCCCAAAGACACATCGCCGCGCGCAGCTCTAGTGCGCCTGATGATGATCGAAGGCAAGAAGGCCGAAGTCGAGGCTCTTCTGAAACAGACCAAGAAGGACTTTCCTGACAATTCGGAAAGCTATCGCATGCTGGGTGATTTCTATTTCGCCACCGCCGATCTCGACAAGGCCGTGGCGGAGTACGGCTCGCTCTACAAAGATCATCCCAGAGATATCCAGGTTAAGAAAAATTACGTTCAAATCCTAATTCTGAAGAACCGCCTCGACGAAGCCACTAAGCTGAACGAGGAGTTGCTGAAAGCGAACCCGCATGATGGCGACGCGCTGATTTTCCGAGGTCAGATTCAGATCCACAACAATGATGCGAGCGGCGCCGTCGACTCGCTACAGGATGCGCTGAAGAACGACCCCGACAACCCGGTCGCTCACTATCAGCTTGGCCTCGCTTTCGACATGCAGCACAACGACTCGCGCGCTGAATCCGAGTGGCGTGAGGCCATCCGCCTGCGCCCCGAACTCACCGATGCGCAGCGCGCGTTGGCGGGCGTGGCGTTACGCCGCGGAGACCTCGATGGACTCACACAAAGCGCTCAGCAAATCATCACCGCTGCGCCTTTCTCTGCCGATGGCTACATCTTGCGCGCATTGGCCGAGATGAACCGTCAAAAATACACGGATGCCGGCGAGGACTTGCGCAAAGCGGCAGAACTGGCTCCGCAAAGCCCAGTGCCGTACGTACAGATGGGAAACCTTCGTCTGCTGCAGAAGGAATACGCGGACGCAATTAAGTCATACCAGCAGGCGCTCGACAGGGATCCTTCGTCGACCGACGCGCTTCAGGGAATGATGAATACTTGGCTCGCGCAGAAGCAACCCGACCAGGCGATTGCCGCGGCCCGCGCCCAGATTGCTAAAACGCCCAACAACAGCGGATTCTATGATCTGCTGGGCACCGCTCTGTTCGAAAAGAAGGACCTAAGCGGCGCCGGGGACGCCTTCCGCGAGGCCATCGAGCTCGACAAGAATAACTCCGACGCGCTATTGAAGCTGGGACAGGTGCAGACCGCGCAAGGATCGGCGAGCCAGGCTCTCGCGACGTACGAGCAGTCGATTAAGGATCACCCCCGCGACATTGCCTTTTACATTCTCGCCGGGGAACTTTATGAGTCGCAGAACAATTGGGATCAAGCCAAGGCGATGTATCAGAAGGCGTTGCAGATTCAGCCGGATAATCCGCTGGCCTCAAATAATCTCGCCTACGTGATGCTGCAGCAAGGCGGGAACGTGGATGTGGCGCTGGCGATGGCGCAGACCGCGCGTCGCGGCATGCCTGATTCGTCGAATGCCGCCGATACTTTGGGGTGGGCTTATTACCAGAAGGGCGTCTATCTCTCTGCCATCCAAATGTTCCAGGAATCATTGCGCCTCAATGAGAAGAAGGGCGTGGCTGACGATGCGACCGTGCACTATCATCTTGGACTCGCTTACGAGAAGAATAAGCAGCCGGTGCAGGCGCGTCAGCAATTAGAGCGAGTATTGAAGATAAGTCCAAACTTCAACGATGCGCGCAAGGCGCTGGCTGAGCTTCGCGGCTAGCGCCGCTCCAGCAAATTAGATGCCAAACCAAGGGCAGGTCCAACTCGTGCATATACCCTCCATTGTGTAGCCGACTTAGCTTTACTTACATTTCGTAACATCGACTTACTCTAAAGTTACATCGATTTACTCCTTGGCATAAGTGACCGTCGTAATGCCTGTTGCTGTTGATAACCACCAATGAGACTCACTTATGAACTAACCTAGGTACGGCAGGGGAACGTTCAGAAGCGGACAACTTCGCCAATATTTGTCAGTCTTTTGTCGAGGAGCTCAGCTAATGCTTCAGCATCTCATACCGCAGAGGGGTGAGACGATCGCGCAGAGCTGGTCGTGCGGCTGTAAAGTTGTAACTACCTGGAGTGGAAGTGTGATGACCAATTGCCCAGCGCCACGCACCGATCCCGCTTGCCGGATGAACACTGACGAACCGATCATTGAAAGGCTGCAGGAGCCCTCCAAATCGACTGGCGAGAGTCTGAAGAAGGAAGGACCGCCAAAGTCCAAAGCCGCGCACGCGGGCAAGTAAAATCAATCCCTTCTCGCAAACGGGCTCAATCGCACTCGAGGCACACATTTTGATAGCGTACCAGAGGCAAATCAGTTGCGAGTGCAGTCGCGCGACCGTCCGCCCTAGTAGACTGGATTCGCCGCCATCCCTCTATGCGTTTAAGGAAGATCTTCCTCCGACATCAGTCTCTCGTTTCCCTCTTTTTATTCTTCCTATGCGGTTCGTGCGCACTCTCCACCGCTCAACGGCCAACCGAATCCACAGCCGCGCCTGCGGACGCCCCTAAGCCTGACACCACCGAGTCCAAGGGATTCTTCGTCCGCTGGGCCGAGTTTTATCGTCAGGACTGGCGAAGCGCGGCGACCGCTTCCGTCGACGCCAATTCGCCCAGTCCAGCCCGACGTGGGCCTCCGTCTCCATTAGATTCGCCGCCATTTCCCAATGCCGATTGGTCTTATGGCGGGTCGCCAGTAATCGGGGAGCCGGATTCGAATAGCTATCCGCTCATGACGGCAATAAACCAGGCAAATAGTCGGACCAAGCTTTATGGCTGGCTTGATCCGACTCTAAACTTCAGCACGTCCACGCACAGCAATGCACCCGAGGCGAATGATGACTATCCCAATCGTCTGGAGATGAACCAGGTCGTTCTCTATGTCGAGCGATTGCCAGACTCGGTGCAACAGGATCACATCGACTGGGGATATCACCTGACGGCCCTCTACGGCACCGATTATCACTTTACGCTCGCAAAGGGTTACCTGAGCGGGCAGTTGTTGAACGATCATCATCAATACGGATTCGATCCCACGCTCGAGTACGTCGACATTTACATTCCGCAGGTTGCCCAGGGGATGAACGTGAGAGTAGGGCGCTTCATCTCGGTGCCTGGAATCGAGGCGCAACTGGCGCCGAACAACTACATTTTCAGCCACTCGCTGCTGTATGCGATTGATCCGTTCACCGATACTGGCCTGATGGCGACGATCAAGCTGACTGACCAGTGGCTTGTGCAACTTGGAATAACTGCCGGGCACGACGTTGCGTTGTGGACATCGGACGCGAAGCCTTCGGGGACGGACTGCGTAAGTTACACGACTAAGTCGTAAACGACAATGTTTATATCTGTGCTAACGGCATCAATGACGGCAAATATGCGTACAACAATTTGCAGCAGTATGACACGACGTGGTACCACAAGTTTTCGAAGACCGTCCACATTGCGAGCGAGAGCTGGTATATGTACGAGCGCGATGTGCCTGCAGTGGGCGGTAGTATTCGGCCAGAAACCGGCGCGAACGCTGCGTATTGCAAGGCAGGAGAGCAGCGCTGCACGGCTCCCGAATATGCCGTGGTCAGCTTTCTGCAGAAGGAACTCTCGGCGCATAACTTCGTCTCGTTTCGCAGCGACTTTCTCGACGACAAGAAAGGCCAGCGCACCGGCTACGCGACAAAGTACTCGGAGAACATCATCATGTGGTGCCATTGGTTCGGCTCGACGGTGCAGTTGCGTCCGGAATTACGTTTTGAACATGCGTGGGATCGGAAGGCCTACGACAACGGGCGGAGGCAGAGTCAGTTCACCGTGGCGAGCGATCTGATTTTTCACTTTTGAACTGAGGCGCAGCGCATACTACAGGGCCTGCGATCAGTCGGCGGCAACGGGCTTGTCTGCCTCGGACGGTCGCGGTCGCGGAGCGCGGTTAGAAGGTAGTCCAGCGTCGCGGATTTTATACAGCAGGGCGCGGTAGCTGATGTTCAAGGCGCGGGCGGCTTGTTTGCGGTTCCAGTGATGATGCTGCAGAACTTTGAGAATGATTTTGCGTTCCAGCTCGCGAACTGCCTGCCGGGTTATCTTCTTCAGAGAAATCGGTCCATCGACGGAAATGTCGGCGCTGAAGAAGTCGGGTTCGTGAGGACGAAGTTCGCCGGAGATTGCGTCTTCGGTACCCAGAATGACGTAGCGCTTCATCAAGTTTTCCAGCTCGCGAATGTTGCCGGGCCAGTGATACTTTCGCAGCGCCGTCATCAACTCAGCAGAAAGCGGTTTCGCGCGCGCGTTAAACTTGCGGTTGTAGCAGTCCAGAAAGTAATTGACTAACTGCGGAATATCGCCAGCACGATCACGCAATGGCGGAATATAAAGATTCACTACGTTGATGCGATAGAAAAGATCGGCACGAAAAGTTCCGTTGGCGATTTCCTCTTCCAGTTTGCGGTTGGTGGCGCAGACTACACGCACTTCAACTTTCTTATCTTCCTGGGCGCCGATGCGGCAGAACTGTCCGTCCTGCAGCAGTTGCAGCAACTTCGACTGCAGGCTCATGTCGAGTTCTGAAATTTCATCGAGGAAGAGAGTGCCGCGATGCGCCATCTCGACGCGACCGGGCTTCATGCCGAAGGCTCCGGTGAAGGCTCCCTTTTCGTAGCCGAATAGCTCGCTTTCGAGCAGTGTGCCCGGAATTGCCGGGCAATTTACCTTGACCCATGGACCAGTCTTCCACGGAGAAGTGGCATGGATCATGCGCGCGATGATGTCTTTGCCAGTGCCGCTTTCTCCCTGGATCAGCACGGGAACGTTAGCGCCCGCAATCTTTGCCAGGCGCTCGCGAAGAGCCCGCATCTCTTCCAGGCCGCCGAAAACCACGCTTTCGGGAGGCATCTCCCCGAGGGGCTGGACGAGTGAACTGACTGGGTTTGAAGAACTCATAAAAGCTGTTACCTAGCTTCGGTTGCGGGGGGATTAAGGTATGACGTGCACCCAGAGAACCAAAACAAAGAGCCAAAACGGGCCTGGCGCGGACCGATACCCGTTCAGGCTAGCTTATCTAGTTGAGGAAAAGCAACTTACTAAAGAGTAGGAAAGCTGTAGGCAGGTAATTAGCTGGATCGGTGGACCGGACAGAATTATTAGAGAGTAGTAGCAAAGCTTTTCACACGCGGAGAAGTGAGTTTCCTCCGACGTGCCTTGGCGGACACCTGAGAATTGACGAGGGGGCGCGAAAATTTCAGGCCCAAGAGGTGGAAACCCTCGGCATGCTCCATGCGCAATACCTTGGCGCGAAGATGGCGGGCACCTCTAGGCAATGCTGCCAAGGCAGCGACCGGGGCGCTCGGAATCTCAAGAGAGACCCGCGTCGAGAACGGGAGGGCGCGGCGAACCGCTAACAGCATGCCGCCAGCAGAAACGTTGAGCGCGGTGGCAAATTCCAGAAACTCCTTATCGACATCGGCCCGGCTTCTGACAAAGACCGGGATTGCCAAAGGCAAGCGGGGCCACTGTCGCCGTTCCCCCGCTGAAGTCTTCGCGTCCACCTACACCTCTTCCTAAAGCCAGCTTGATCCAGCGTATAAAGCATCTGAGGGGCCAAATCCTTAGAGAGAAGTAAAACCTAGGCAGGAACTCGGTGAAAAACCCAATGGACCCGACAGTTTCGGGCCGAAGCAGCCTAACGGCAGCTAAAACGCGGGCTTGAGAGCACTCTAGCGGTAAGTAAAGCACAGAGCCGGATGCGCTCTTGCACGAATTCAAGCCCGCGGAGTGCAAGATTTTGCCACACTTGGGTAATCGGCGTGCATTTTTCGTTGACAAGGAAAAGTGGGTCGCATACGATTTTTGTACAGCATTCTTCCCTAAATAGGCGAGTGCATCCTCCCTCTGTGTTAGACCTTTGAACCATTCCCCTTATGGCTACCGTGCAAAAGAATATGCGTGTCTCCGAGACTGGGTCCGCCGAAGGGAAAACGGGCGCGCCGACCCCTTCCGTTCAAGTAGCCGAGGTACCCGACTCGGATGATTTGACACAGGCTTACGCCGCTCTTCAAGCGCGATTTCAGCGCACTACGAATGCTCTGGGATCCGCCGCGCACGATCTGAAGACACCCCTCGCCATTCTGAACGGCTACGTCGAATTGCTGCAAACCGAAAAGCTCGGGCCACTGAACGCTCGCCAGCGCGAAGTGCTGACTGACATGCAATCGAGCGGCAAGCGCCTGCAACAGTTCATTCAGGATTTCCTCACCTACAGCGCTCTCGAAACCGGCGGGTTGAAGATGCACTACGAGGTGGGCAACATTAACCAGTGCCTGTCCGAGGTCTGCCACTTGTGGTCGATGCGCTTTCAGGAGAAGGGATTGGCTCTTTACTTTCTGGCCAACGACAAGCTGCCGGTGTTTCCCTTCGACTCTCCCAAGTTGGAGCGAGTCATCTCCAATTTGCTGGAGAACTCTTTCAAGTTCATCCCCCAGGGCGGAACGGTGTGGTTGCATGCGGAGCCCTACATGTGGGAGCGACGCGCAGCGGCGCAGCCGGCATCCGCAGGCGAACGGCGGCGGCAGGACAATCCGCAACCGAATTCGGTGAAAGTTAGCGTCTCCGATACTGGTCCGGGAATTCCACCGGAATTTCACCTCGAAGTCTTCGACGATTTCTTCCGGCTGCCGGGCACCGAGAACCAGGAAGGCATGGGACTCGGTTTAGCCATTGTGCGTCGTCTGATTAATGGCATGGGCGGAAAAATCTGGGTGGAAAGCGAACCCGGCTCGGGCTGCAAATTTTCGTTCCTCATCCCCTTCAAACCTTCCCCGAATCTTGCAGGTAAAGGAAAGAATCGATGACCGACACCGCCAAGATTTTACTGGTGGACGACGAACCCGCGATGCTGCGCTACATCCGAACGCTGCTCGAAGTGGACGACTACAACGTCGAAACCGCGTCGACCGGCGAAGAAGCCCTGCAAATTGTAGAGAAGGGCATGGAGCCGGATCTGGTGTTGCTCGATGTGCTGATGCCGGGAATCGATGGACTCGAAACGCTCGAGCAACTTCGCCAGAAACGGCCCGGCGTAAAAGTTGTGATGCTCTCCTGCGTGAACGATACGCGCAAGGTGGTGCAGGCGATGCGCCTGGGAGCACAGGATTATCTGACCAAGCCTTTTCAGAAGGCGGAACTGGATGCTGTCATCGATCAGTGCCTCGGCCAGGGAAAACAAGAACCGGTCGGAGGCGATGTCGAAGAAGTCGGTGAGGACGTGTTCTTCATCGCCGCAAGCGCTCAGATGAGGAAGATCCGCTCGCAAGCCGCTCTCGTGGCGAATGTGGATATTCCTGTACTGTTGCTCGGCGAAAGCGGCACGGGCAAGGAAGTGCTGGCACGGCTGATTCATAAGCTCTCGCCGCGGGCGCACCGCACGTTCCTGAAAGTGAATTGCGCGGCTGTACCGGCCGATCTGCTGGAAAGTGAACTCTTCGGTTATGAGCCGGGAGCATTCACCGGAGCCACACACGCCAAACCGGGCAAATTCGAACTGTGCAACAAGGGAACGATTCTGCTCGACGAAATCGGAGAAATGCCGCCGGCCTTACAGGCCAAGCTGCTGCACGTGTTGCAGGACCAGAGCTTTTCGCGGCTCGGAAGCCGTTCTGTCATTAAGGTGGACGTTCGCATCCTTGCGGCCACGAATATTGATATTCCTCAAGCTTTGGCTACGAAGCGGCTGCGCGAAGACCTGTATTACCGGCTCAACGCATTTACTTTGCAATTGCCGCCGTTACGCGAGCGCAAGGAAGAGATCCCTGTTCTTCTGAAGCATTTCATGACCCGCATGGCCGAACGATACGCGCGGCCTCAACTCCCGCTTTCCCCGCCCTTGCTCGCAGCCTGCCAGGCGCATCCGTGGCCGGGAAATCTGCGCGAGCTCAATAATTTTCTAAAGCGATATTTAATACTGGGAGACGAGAATCTCGCAGTGGCAGAGTTACAGCCTCGCAACGACGGAAACGGCGGCGGACGCGGAGACTCAGGCGCGAAGACAGCTGAAACTGGTGGGTTGAAGTCGCTAGCTCGCAACGCCAAAGATGAAGCCGAAGGGGAAGCCATCCGGCAAGCGCTCGAGCAGACCAATTGGAATCGCAAGCAGGCGGCGGCACTGCTTCAAATCAGCTACAAAGCTCTGCTCTACAAAATTCGGCAATACGGAATCGCTGAAGCCAAGAGCCATCACAAGCTTTCAGCAGGAGCGTAGGACTTTTTCAAGTTCGTTATCCGGAAGCCGAACCCCGAATACCGTACCCCGGTCTCACTGCACGGTCAGATTAAACGACGCACTTTGGGTGAACGAACCCGAAGTTGCCGTCATCGTCATGCTGTAATTGCCGGCGGGAGTTCCGCTGACTGTGGTCGGCGTTTTGCCGCCACTACAGGCCGGTTGCAGCAGCACGAGCGCAAAAAGCAGGGAAAGGGCCAAACCTCCCAGCAGCCACCGTCTCCTTCGTTTGCCGCCAGCGCCTACACCAATGAAAGCCATCCCCGGAATCATGAGCCAGAATACGTAGAACGAACCGCGGTTAATCTTTAAGGCAGCGCCGTTCACGGGACGGACCGTCGTTGTTACATTCAGGGAAGTCGAAGCGCTGTTGGTGGTGGTCAGGCTGATGGAGTTTGAACCGAAGTTGCAGGCCGCGCCTACCGGGGCCGAACTGCAGCCGAGACTGATGCTCGATGCATACACCGGATCGGCCGTTATCTGGACCGTGTAAGGCGCTGTATTACCGGCGGAAACTGTCTGCCCGTTGGGAAGAACCGACACTGAAAAAGTCGTCGCCGTGAAGGCGAAAGTTTCTGTGTTGTTCTTCGGGTTCGGATCGTTATTGTTGACCGACGACACGCTCACGATTGGAGCATAAAGACCCGCTTGAGTCGGCGTCACGGTGAAGGTCACCAGCGCAGGTGACCCAGCCTGCAGGGCAGGAATCGTACAGGCGATCGAGTTGTTGCTGGGCGTGCTGCATGTGCCGGAACCGACTGTGGCGCTGGTGAAAGGCGCTCCAGTACCGGAGACGATAATGTTCGAGGCCAGGTCAGGCCCCTGATTCGTGACGGTAAACGTAATGGTGACAGGATTCCCCGCCGCCACAAGATTAGCCGGCAGCACTGGTGCGACGCAGGTGATGCACAGATCAGCCGCAGTTCCCAGCTTTACGACAAACGCATCGGGCGGCCCTCCGGCGGTGCCGTTGCCGTTGAGCAGGCTCTGCACGGGCTTGTCTGTCTGCAGCAAGGCATTCGAGGTAGTGTCGCCGACAATATAAGTGTTGAGGCTGGAATCGACAGCAATGCCGGTGCCGCGATCCGTACCGTTGCCACCGAAATATGTAGCAAACGAAGCCTGGGTATTCTGGCCCCCAAGCGTTGTCGTCTGAATGTGAGCAAAAAAGGCGTTCTGTGGACCGTTGAGCGTGCTCTGGATGGGGTTGTTCGGAAGGGTTGCAGGGAAATCCGATGATTGCGTCCAACCCGTGACCAGCGCCCCACTGGCTGTATCAACCGCGGTGGCCAAGCCGCTGTCGTTCGCGGTTCCACCCAAGTAGGAGAAATAGCCAAGACCTACGCTGCCCGCAGTTCCAGTTGTGCCCGAGGCCGGTAGCGAGAACCGCGCCACATATGCATCGGTATCGGCAGTGGGACCGCCAGTCGTCGTGCACGCCGGAGGCGGCGTGACAGGAGGAGTGTTCAGACACTGCTGGAACGCTCCACTACCGGTCGGTAGGATGAAATCGCTCGAGTTCGTCGTTCCCGTCAGGTAGACGTTCGCGGAATCAATCGTAATTCCTGCGCCAGCCGTCAAGCCACCGCTCGGGCCGCCGCCCAGATAAGTTGAGAATAGCAACTGCGCGGACCCGGTCTGCGCATTGTTGGGATTAATCTTGGCAACGAAAGCATCGAACGGATAAGGGGTAGTCGTCGGCGCGGTGCACGCCAGGGGATAAGTAATAATCGTCGGCGGAGGCGTATCCAGGCATGGCTGATAGGCATTCACGATAGGGAAATCGGTGACTTGCCCGCCGCCGCTACCCGCCTGGCTTTCGCCGCTGTTGAAGAAATTCGTGGTGCCGTTGAAATAAATGTTCCCAATTGTATCGACTGCAACGCCGCCGCCAACTACAACCGGCGAAGCCGGGGTCGCACCACCGAAATAAGTGGAATAGGCAATGCTGGCCGTACCCACGTTGTTGGTATTCACTTTGGTTACAAAGAACTGCGTGGCTGCACGGGGCGCCGTTTGATACGGCACAGGCAGATAGGTCGCGGGAAAATCGTCGGGAGTGGGTGCGATGGCGCCTGCATCGTTGGAAGTCGTGGTGCCGGTGATGAAGACGTCTGCATTCGTATCAATCGCCATCCCGCTGGCTTGGTCGTTTCCGTTGCCCGAAAGATAGGATGAATAGCCAAGCTGGGATCCCTGCGTGTTGAGAACGCTGACAAATATTGACGTGCAAGTGATTCCAGAACACTGCGAACCCTTGGTCTCGGGCGCAGTCTGGTAAGGCACTCCGTTGGTGGGGAAGTCTGTAGAAGTGGTGTTGCCTACAACGTAAACCTTGCCGCTGATATCTACGCCGAGTCCACTGCACGGGAAGGCAAAGGTGTATCCCGGATATGCAGGACACAATGTGTCGATTCCGGTGCCGCCCAGAAAAGTTTCATACACCACCGACGGCCCCGAGGGGTCGATCTTGGCGACGAAGATATGGCTCGGACTTGACGAGGTAAGCGACAAGGATGTCGGTATCAACGTCTGAGCAGTCGCGACAGGAAACGAGGTCTCGGGCGAGCCCTGAGTCGTGCCGGCGATATAAATGAAGCCGTCGCCATTCACGGCAACCGCAGGCGACGTTTCCGAACCGCTGCCGCCGAAGTAGGTGGAGAACTCGAGCAGCGGATCGATTACCAGCTCGCGGCTGCGATCATAAGAGCCCACTTCGAACCCGACGCGGTTGGCAGCGCGGAGAACAAATCGACCGTCGACCGGTTGTTGATGATCTCCAACATTCTGATAGATACGCGGCGTGCGCAAGCGAATTCGTCCTTCGCCCTCATTACCGAGAAGAATTAAATCGCCGTCCGTGAGTTCGAGTTTAGCCGCGTCATCAAACTGCATCTCGGCTTGCGTCGGATTGGCGCCGGGTGCAACTTGAAAGTCATACTCAAGCCGACCCTGGCTTCCGTAGAAGGCCAGGTCGATTCCCGGGTAAACGCTCTTGTAGTGAACCCCGGCATATTGCGCCACGCCGGTATGCCACTTGCGGGGATCGTTGCCGAGGAGGTAGTTCGTTTTGCCGGGAAGAGGACCGGTCGCATCAAGGGTCGAGGCAGGGTTGCCGCCCACCAACGTCATATGTACAGCCTTTTCGGTTTGCGCAGCGCTGGCTGTCTGAAGCACAAGCTTTGCCCCGGTTTCATCGAGGAGAAGAGTGTAGCCCGCGCCTCGCGCGAGAAACTTCACGCTTGGGTCAGCCTGGCCCTGGTTCGCCTCGAAGATCAAAGGCAGCCTTGCCAGGATGGAGTGCGCGTCCGGCTTCGTTTCAGAAGACCGGAAAAAAGACCGCGACAGCGAAGGCGGAGAGAACAAAGATCCGGAGGCCGTTTGATTCGGAGAGGCCGAAACCTGTGCGGCGTTCTGAGAGTAGCGGCGGGAATTCGACCCTAGCAATAAACACGCGGCCACTAACAGAACACACGCTGCCGCGAGGGCGCGAACCAAAACCAACCTGCTTCCCGAGCTTCCGCCCGACAACGCACGGCCATTTCCCATTACGCTTTTCCTCCGAATGCTTTTCCTGTGAAACTTCATCAGATCATTTTGGAGAGTAGAGACGCCACTCGGGTCAGTTCTTACCCGGCGCCGGCGAAACCGCCCGCTGCTGACATGTCATTAAAAACTGGCGGAAAATAAACACCTACTTAAACATCTGAGCGATGGCCAAGTCAAGCGAGGCTCCGCTCTTAGGAGCCCTACAAAACTTGTCAGATGCGTTGGATCAGGTGGAAAGATGCCGCAAGGTTGCTTTTGCTTAAAGAATACGGTTCGAAAATGAGGACCGCAAGATCGATAACGTTGTTCTTGGGAGCAGCCCTGACGCGCCAGAGACTTTCCCGAGTAGTTATGCCAATACTGCTTCAGGGCTGAATACCACCGCCGATTATTAGAAAACAGTTCACTCCGCTGGGCGGCAAACTATTGGCACAACCACTAGCACAAAAGTGGAATGAAGTGAATTGCAGATCGCAGCATGTTGGCGATTTCTGCAAACAGTTGCATTCCGCGAATGCGGCGATCACAAACCTCCGGACAGAATCTTCAAATTCGCCGCTGTTTCCGCGGATAAAGAAGCCATCGCACTAAGCACCATCTGGCACCGCGATTGCTATACATCCTCATAGAATCTGCACGGTGGTGTGCCTCCCCGGGGCTGTTCGCAGTCTTCAAGAGCATTTACCGAATAAGTTCCATGGTCTTTTTGCTCTTGCAAACTGGCGGCAAAGCTATACATTTAAGCGTAATCAGGCCTGCCGAGCGGCCGATATCGCGACCTTGGCCCCAGCCTGCCAGTTCGTTTGATTTTCGTACCGGGCCGTGTCTTTCTGATTTTGTTTTTCTGAGGAAGAATGCTTTCGGAAAATAAGCAACGGATACAACCTGAATCTCAGGAACGGCGCATGATGCGGCGCTTTGATATGCGCCTGCCGGCAGTCGTTCGCCTCGACGAAAGCTCCGAATTCCAGACCGAGACCCAGAACGTGAGCGCGCGCGGTGTTTTCTTTTACCTCGATCGTCCGGTGCCCGAGGGAACCCGCTGCGAAGTGACGCTGACCTTCCCGCCGCATATCACGCTGACCGACGCTGTGCGCGTGCGCTTCACCGCTCGTGTGATCCGCGTGGAATCCCCGCTGCCTTCGTCGCGCGTTGGGACCGCAGCCACCATCGAAGACTACGAATTCCTGCGCTCGGCCGGCAGCGCGGATTTATTCAGCGCCCTGCAGCAGGAATGGAAAGCCGCAAACTAAGAACGGTTTCCGCCATTCGCCTTTTTTAGCCGCGCTCCAGGATTCAGATTCAAGTCGGCGCCGATCTTCACTTCCCGCTCTTGTTCAGATCCTTCATCTGCTGCCGCAGACGGCTGTTGCGGCGCACGAGCATTCCGATATACAAGCCGTGAATCAGCCAGGTAGCGATGTAAGCCGCGTAGAGAAATTCGGTGGAATTCATTGTGGCACTCCGCGTAACGATTGCAAGCTCTCGGCTTCTTCTACTTCGCGCTGCAATAGCTCCAGCCGATAGCGAGCCCAGGAGAACACGAGAGCAAGGCAGGAAAAAGCTAACCAGTTGATCAGCAGGACGTGCAGCATACGGGGATCAATGGAACCGCCGCCACCGATGACTGGCTGGGGATGCTGCGTGCGAAAAAACCAGATGGAAAAATAAACTAGGGGCACATCGAGCGCGCCAAAGATGGCGAGTACCGCCGCGAGTTTGGGAGTTTGCGAACTCTCGGAGAATCGCCGCAGCACCAGGTAACTCACATAAATCAACCACAAAACCAGTGTAGTGGTGAGTCGAATGTCCCACGTCCACCAGATACCCCAGACCGGACGGGCCCAGATGGGGCCGGTCACCAGCACAATCGTGCAGAACACAACTCCAACTTCGGCAGAGACGAGAGCCACTGCGTCGGCGCGAGGATTTCGCCGCACAAGATAGATTACCGAAGCAACCAGGTTCACGAAGAAGAGCAGGAATGCGGTCCAAGCCGATGGCACGTGGTAATAGAAGATGCGCTGGACATCGCCCATCGTCCGCTCCATGGGCGCGACCCAGATCGCTTCATAAAAGGCATACGCCAGCAGGATTGCCGTAACCACCGCGAGAATCGGGAAGGCTCGTTTCATTTCGCCTGCAATCACTCCGCTTGCAGCACGGTTTCGAACAAAGCCAGACAGGCAGTGGTAAACACCATATCGTAAGTCAGGAGCAAGACAATCCAAAACCGCGCCGCGCCGTCCCCGGAGAGAATGATGCGCGTGGCCTCGACCATGGATTGTACCGCAGGGATGGAAATCGGAAACAGCAATAGTGGCAGCATGATTTCACGGCTGCGCGTTCGTAACGACATTGCCGCAAAGAATGTTCCGTTCACCACCAGCGCCCAGGTTCCAAGAATCGCCACGGGAATCAACTGCCACGCCGCGCCAAGCGCGCGCAGGTTATAGAAGATCATGAACAACGGCGCCATCAGGGCTTCCAGCACACTCACCAGAATAAAGTTGCCGAGCGCCTTCGCCACAAACAACGCTGTCGCGGGGGCAGGAGAAACACGATAGGCATCGAGCACCTGATTACGCAGTTCGCGAGCCCACGTCTGATTCAGTGCAACCACCGCAGCGAACAGGAAGGCAACCCAAATCAGCCCCCCGGCAATTTCACGCGACTCTTCCGCGTTCGGATCAAAAGAGAAGCTGAAAATCACCACGACCAACAGAGAAAAGAACAGCATGGAATTGAGGGCATCCTTCGAGCGCCACTCCAGGCGGATGTCTTTGGCCAGCGTCGCCCAGGTGATGGAGCGCATCAAACTCATCGCTCCCCCGATCGCGTGAGGCCTGAAGTGCGTTCTACGATTTGTCCGGCCTGCATCCATATAAATTCGTCGGCTACACCCTCGAGCAGTGCAGCCTGGTGCGTAACCACGAAAATAGTTTTGCCCGCGTCGCGCATGGCTTTCAGCAGGCTTACCATCTCCCCCGCCGAATGCCCATCGACGTTAGAAAAAGGCTCGTCGAGTAATAGGATTTTAGGATCGTGAAGAATCGCCCGCGCCAGCGACATGCGCTGTCGCATCCCCTGCGAATACTGCCCTACCGGCCGCGGCAATTCGGGATCGAGGCGCACCGAGCGAATCGCTTGCTTACATCGTTCATCCCCTGAAATGTCGTAGAGGCGGGCGAAGTAGCGCAGGTTTTCCAGTCCGCTCATCTCGTCGTAGAGCAGGGACGGGTGCGCCATATAGCCGAGCTCGCGGCACGCCGCTTGCGGACTCGTGCCCTGAATGGAAATTGCGCCGCGCGTTGGGTGCGCAAGGCCTGCCAGAGCCCGCAATAGAGTCGTCTTCCCCGCGCCGTTGTCCCCGAGGATGACGTAAAACTTGCCAGCAGTAAATTCCGCCGTAACGCCGCGCAGAGCCGCGAAACGGCCGAATTGTTTCACCAGGCCATTGACGGCAACATGCGGCTCGCTCTGCGAGTTTTTGAGGTCGGTCACGAGCAAGAGACGTTCACAGCATAGCCCATCGATCTGCACACAATCTGCGCGATAGCGAATTTATGCATTTTCAAGTGGATTTGCAAAGCGAGCTGTGCGGGTATGGACAGAATAGCGACGAGGATGTTGCGGGTAAATCGAACGAGGATGCGAAAGTCAACGCGCCGTTGAAGGTGCAGAACTCGTCGCTCTGCACCTCAACACGCGTTGCATCAAAACAATCGGTTCATCTTCTGCCCGGACGGTAGGGCGACGGCCGGAGCGCCCGCGGTTTCCCAGATGGCTCTCCCGCTTTTGCGCTTCCGACGACGGCAGGGCACACATCGCCCGACAACGTTGTGTTGGTTACATCAAAGAAGTTGTTCGGAGTGGACGTATTGCTCGTACCCGTTCCCAGCAGAATCCCGGCACACGCTTCGTTGATCGTGTTGCCGGTTGCCGTGTTGTTATTCCCGGAACCGCATGAGTCGTCGAAGTGCACGCCAGATTCCGTGCTGCCGTAGATCGTGTTGGTCTGCACCGTATTCGAGTTGCTGCAGACGTCGATGGCATCGAAGAGTTGGGTCCCAGAAATTCTGTTTGTTGTGATCGACGTACTGTCGGCTGGACCGTAAGTTGGATCGGTCACGGCGACGATGCCGAATTGCGAGCTGTTTACGCCGTTGCCCGAAACCGTAATGCCAGTCGAAGCGTAGACCAAGATGCCGCTTGCCGCGTCTCCCGTATCGGTGCTCGTATCCTGCCCCCAGATGTTGTCGCTGACGGTGTTTCCCGTGACTTTTCCGCTGGCGCCAAAACCCACCTGCACGCCGTTTTCGGCTGCGGTTCCCTGGCTCAAGTACACTCCCTGCCAGTTCATGGCGGTCGCGCCAAGACCCACAATGTAGTTACCGCTGATGTTCATCACAGGTCCCGGAGATCCAGCGCCAGTTGCGGCCCCAGTCGCTGTGATCCCGTTCTTCTGATAGCTGCGCACAGAATTGCTGGTGACCGCAACGGAGTTAGAACTGGTTACACTTTCAACATTGATGGCCAAACCGTTCTGGCATCCGCCGAAGTCCGCATAATCCGTCTGAAACTGATTTCGCACCGTGTTGCCGCTGATCGTTCCGGCAGTATTCTGGAAATAAATTCCCTCGAGAGTTGGTGCACCACAACCAGAAAGATTGTTGCCGGTGCCATCCACCGTCAAGTGCGAGACCGTAACCGCGCCGCTTGTACTGGCAACGAAGATCTGGGCCGCTACTGGATTACCGAAAATGTCGGAACCGTTTTGCACCAGTCCGCCCGATGGAGGCACTACTACAGAGGCGTCGCCGATGCCCCCCTGCACGCCGGTTAAGATCAGCTTCTTCGTGATCGTCACCTGCTCCGCGTAAGTGCCGGGGCAAACGTTCACAGTGGAACCCGATGGCACGGCATTGACCGCCGCCTGGATAGTGCTGAAGGTGACTAGGTTTTTGCAAGTGCCTACGACAACGGCGCTCGCGGAAGCGGTTCGGACGGAAAGGCAGGCTGCAATTGCCAGCGCAAGGGCTGGCAGGACGTGAACATGCTTGCGCGCAAAAAGAATCATGGAAATCCTCCGAAGAACAAATTGGAAGTACTAGGAAACCCTTGGGAAGGTAACTCTGCGCAGGAAGGTAACTCGCGCGTAAAGGTAACTCAGGGCGAATGTACACCCCTGCCGAGCGACAAGTCAATTCGATTCAGGCTATGGAAAAAATAACGGAGAAGTTCCGAATGGAATTTGCAAAGCTGAGCTTGCACCTTAGCCGAGAGCTAGTTTGCAACCATCGTGGAATTTTCCGGACCCTTTGTCATGTTTTTGGTGGGAGCGGCTTGCATCTGGTTTCCGGGCTGCTGCGGAGCATATTTCGACGCGCACTTGGCCTGCAGTGCTTTGGCGTGGAAGACGCCGTCATGCCCAAAGCTGCCATCGGCCAGCGCTTGCGAGTCGTCCTTAAAAGTATCGGGAGGGGCTTCGGTTCCTGTGTAATCCACCGGAAGCGACTGATCCTGCTCCATCAGCACAAACTGTACGTGAGTCCCGTTGCGCCTGATCGACCCCGGCTGCACGTTCCCTGCAACCCGCAGGCGCTTGGTGTAAGCGCCATTGCCCAGCTTGTGCAGCTCGGTGATGGTGACATAGTAGCTTTTGCTGTCCTGAACACCGGTGTAAGCAAGATAGCCGAGCAGAAACAGAATTAAGACAGTTGCTCCGCCGAATTTAAGATAGGTTTTGCCTTGGCTGGACATAAAAATCCCCAGGGATGCTGCAGCATACAAACTTTACGCGCCGTTAAGCTGAGAATCAAGACAACGCGAACTTAAGTTCCAGCTCTTCACCGTTCGTGCTCGACCGCAGTATGCACACGGAAGCGAGCTGCGGGCACGCAAGTCGTGGATCCGTCACGATGCGTGGTATCCGAGTCAGGACTGTCTCTCACCACAAGATAGCTGCGGATCGCATAGCACGTCGCTTCCGCCGGAAGTTCCATCCCGTTTGGAAATCGCAGCACTCCGGAATCGGATTGCTTCTTTCCGCCCCAATACACATGCGGATCGATGTGGACGAGGACCGTCGGATTGTTCTCAGAGTTATCTTGCAGACTGAACGCGGTCTGCGGATATGGGCTGAGCCGGAACTGATCAGGATTGTCGTTCTGCGGAGTTTGCGCGAGAGCCAGCCCGGCACACAACAGAACCATCATCGCAACGAGGAGAAGGCGTTTACAGGACATAAACCCTCCTAACAATAGAAATCATAGCACTGTTGTCCAACCGGCTCTCAGATTTCCCCGCCAGGAGTCAGGCTCGGAAACCATGGTCCGATACAATAGGAATCATCGATGATTCATCCTTGGCACGATGTAACTCCCGGTGACAAGCTCCCGCAGGAATTCGATTGCGTGATTGAGATCCCTTTCGGATCGAGCGTGAAGTATGAACTGGATAAGGCGAGCGGCCTGATCAAACTTGATCGCATCTTGTACTCCGCGGTTTACTATCCCGCGAACTACGGCTTTATCCCGCAAACTCTCGCCGAAGACGATGACCCGCTCGACGTTCTCGTGCTCTGCCAGGAAACCGTGGTGCCGCTCACCATCATCCACGCCCGCGCCATCGGCCTGATGACGATGATCGACGGCGGCAAGCCAGACCATAAGATCATCGCCATCGCTACCGAAGACCCTGAGTTTAACTCCTACCGCGAGGCGGCGGAGATGCCGCCGCATCGCATGATCATGCTGCGGCGTTTTTTTCAGGATTACAAGCAACTCGAAGGCAAGGCCGTCGAGGTCGACGAGATACGACCCGCAGGGGAAGCGTATCCCATCATCCTCGACGCACTGCACCGCTACAGCGAACAACGCCGCAAAGGCTTCAAGACTCCGGCAAAGCACTAAGGCGAATTACATCCCTTTGAAAACGAAGCTGATCTCCTTGGTTTCGTTCGCGCCAATGGTGATGGTTTGTGTGGACGTGCCCAACTTCTCGTGCCACGCCTTGATGGTGTAGGTTCCGGGCGGCAGACTGCTCAGATCAAAACTGCCATCTTTCCCGGTCACAGCGAAATACGGATGTTTAAACACGGCCACGTAGCCGTGCATCCAGGGGTGGACGTTGCACTTCACCGGAATCGCAATCTCTTCCCGGGCGAAGGATTCATCGAGACTGGAGCCCGGCGGCTCCGCTTTGTTCCACTCGCGATTGTTCGCCGGTGTGGGATGGATGTTGTGCGATGTGGGGTCGTCGTTCACCACGTGCAGCGGCTGATTCGCCCTCATCGCCAGCACATGGGGTGAATACAGGCAGCCCTTTTGTTCAACGACAACTGGCTGCGCCGGAACATCAAAAGTGCGATCTCCCAAGCCGTCAGCGATGAATACAATCACGTCCTGCAGGTCGCCCTTTGAATCCGTCAAAACTTCTTGCGCAAGTACGGGCGACGAATGCTGTTTGGCGCAGCTCGGGTCGGCCGACATGCTGATCAGCTTTGGCTTCGGAACCGTTCCTTCGAATCTCACCGTGCCCTTAAGATTGGCAGCACCGGAGATGCTTGGACTCGAAGCGGGACTCCCAGCCGCGCCCACACTGGAAATACCAAGGAGCAGACAGAACCAGATTGTCAGACTAAGAGTGGATATGAAAATTAAGTTCTTTCCCGTCATAGAAAATTTACCTCCATTTCAAAATTCTTCTATTGCAAATCTTGTTTCATGGACCCAGGGAGCCTTACTCGGCCGACCTGGCGCGCTCCGCGTGAGCCTGCGCATTCGCCACCACTTCGCGATATCCACGGCGATACCCTGCGGTGAACATGGCGCGGTCTTGCTCCGAGGACCAGCGGCCTGCCGGGGGACGAAGTGCTTTACCGCCATCGCCTGTGAGCTTGCCCAGGTACAATCCATCGCGAAACGCCCCATCGGCGGCAAAGCTCGCCTCGACATTTCGGGTTGGGTTCGTGACCGACTTGCTGTTGTTCAGCACCGCCGTCGTTCCCAGGCAGATAGCAATTGCCGTGGCGAAGGTAGAGAGTCTGTACATGTTCTTTCTCCTTTTTCCATTCAAGTAGCTGCATCGAGTAACCGGTCAACGCCCGCACGGAACTATCCCTTGACCCGGCGCTCAAAGCCGGCGGTCGATTTAGCTATTCAGTTCGCAGGGGTTTTGCTCGAGATAGGTCGAGCGTACGTCTTGCACAGATTGTGGTTGTCACAGTCTCGTCAGCAGCCGGTCATTTCATCGTCATCTTCTTGTCAACTTTTTGTCAGAACGCAGAACACATTTGGAATGAAAGCGCGCTCCCGCCAGAGGTAACCATGCCGTAACTGCCTTGTACCACCGTAACTTCGCGTGTTTCGCACAGCCGGATAGAATTCGACGAGTCAAAATCCGCAATTCCGGGTTTACTACAACAAGCTTGAATTAACGGAGTTCATTCTGCCGAAAGGCCTCCAGGGAAAATTTGAACAAGGAGACTATGAAATCTCTACGACATTGCGCCGTAATCCTGTTATTTGTGGCCGCCTGCACCGCTCTAACCTTTGCCGACGAACCGGGAAGGCATCCGGCTTATTTGCACGCTCTCACTGACCTGCGCCACGCCCGCGCGCACCTGGAAAACCCGGCTCCGAGTTATCACATGGACAAAGAGGAACGCCATGCGATTGAAGAAATCGACAAAGCGATCGATGAAATCAAGCGAGCTGCGATTTGGGATGGCAAGAACTTGAACGATCATCCTCCGGTTGATGCTGGAATGGATCGCGCCGGTCGATTCCATCGCGCCCTCGAATTGTTGGATAAAGCGCACAACGACATCGCCCACGAAGAAGACAACCCCTCAGTGCGCGGCCTGCGGAATCGCGCCATCCTGCACATCGACGAAGCGCACCGCATTGTCGATCACCTTGTCGTGCAGGCGGCCAGGTACTAGCGATACCCGCCGTGTATCTTCAGGCTTAACCCACATCGAAAGCTAAGGCCCGGGCAGTAAGCCGGGCCTTTCCTTTGTGGTATGAATGTGTGTGTGAATCCGTCTTGATCGCGATCGAACCGGCCTTTTTCTTACTCGAATGAACTTCAAGTGAGGTGCGTTATGGCGGATCGACAATGGCAGGCTGCGGAGACCGGACACGACTATCGCTGGGGAACGGCAGCCGCTTCCCTCATCGTGGGCGCGGCATTTTTCGCCTTGTGGTTCTGGCTGCTGCCACGATGGCTTGGTTTCACCGTCGAGACAGCCGCGCGGCGCGCTGGCGATGGCTGGCCGCAGTTCCTTCCGTGCTTGGATTTGCCGTTGCCCTGCGCTGCGTCTGGGATTTCGGATGGACGGGACGCGGTACTGCCGCTCCCATCGCGCCGCCGCAACGGCTGGTTGTGGTTGGCTTCTACCGCTATGTGCGGAACCCAATGTACGTGGGCTTCGCGGCAGGCTGGATTGGATTGTGGGTGATCTTCGGACACGCAGACGTGGCTGCGATCGCTGCGGTCGCGGCTGCTGCCCTTGGCGTAGATCTCTTCGTCATCTTCTACGAGGAGCCAAACGTTGAAGGGAAAGTTTGGCGAGCAATACGAAGAATATCGCCGCAACGTACGTCGCTGGTGGCCGCGTCTGCACGGTTGGAACCAACCCGGATAAAAAGGTCCCAGAGGCGACTAAAGTCGGTGCCGGTTCTTGCCGATCAGGAACTATGGACCTTTCTGCAATCGCTCTTCAGGGGATCAATCAAGCCGAAATGCAACTGGACGCGACGACAACTAGCCTAGCCAGCGCAGGGGCGTCTGCGAACGGGGGAGGCGTCAACGTTGTCGATGTCGCCTCGCAGATGGTAACGATGAGTTCGGCGGAGATCCTTCTTCAACTCAGTCTCAGCACCCTCAAAACCTCGGACCAGTTACAGAAAAATGTAATCGACCTGCTGGCCTGATCTCAAGGGTACGTCTCACCAGACGTGGCAGGCATTCTCCGCAACCATGGGCTGCCCGGCTTTGCATCCCCAAGCCTTCTGAAATTCCGGCATGTTCTGCACCACGCCGTTGACGCGATATTTGCCCGGCGAGTGTGGATCGGTCAGCACTCTCATGCGGCTCGTCTCCGGACGACTCTTCTCGCACCACACCCGCCCGAACCCCAGAAAGAAGCGCTGCTCCGGCGTGTACCCGTCGATCTTCTGGCCTTCTTTGCCAGTCTTGTCGTCCGCAATCATGTGCTCAAGCGCTGCCAGCGCAATGCGCGCGCCGCCGTTGTCCGCAGTGTTCTCCCCCAGAGTTAGGCGCCCATTTAGTTTCTGGTCATCAACCGCCACAAAGTTTGAGTATTCGTTGGCCACGCAACTTACGCGCTGCTCAAATTCTTTTCCATCCTGCTCCGTCCACCAATCGTGCAGGTTGCCTTGCGGATCGAATTTGCGCCCCTGGTCATCGAAACCGTGCGTCAGTTCGTGGCCAATAACCAAGCCGATGCCGCCGAAGTTGATGGCGTCGTCCATCGACTTGTCGAAAAACGGTGGCTGCAGAATGCCCGCGGGAAAGACAATTTCATTGAACGACCCGCTGTAATATGCATTCACCGTCGGCGGAGACATCCTCCACTCCTTGCGGTCGATCGGCTTGTCGATCTTGGCAATGAGGCGTTTCGACTCGAATTCATTGGCCCGCGCTACGTTGCCGAGCAGGTCGCCGGATTTGATCTGCACCGAACTGTAGTCGCGATATACATCGGGATAGCCGATCTTATTGCGAATCGCATCGAGCTTTACCTTGGCCTGCTTCTTGGTTTCGTCGCTCATCCAGGAAAGTTGGTGAATATCTTCGGCGAGCGACGTTTCAAGCGCATCCACCATCTTGAGCATGCGTTGCTTGCCGTCTGCGCCGAACGTGATGTCGACGTATCTTTGTCCCAGCGCCTCGCCCAGTTCGTGGTCCGTGAGGTTGACGCAACGCTTCCAGCGTGCCTGAATTTCCTTCTGCCCCGTGAGCTTCTGTTGCAGCTTGAAGTGAGCCTCGACAAATGGTTGCGAAAGCCAGGGAGCCGCGGTGTTCAACACATGCCAGCTCACATATGTCTTCAGTGAATCGAGTGACTCGGATTCCAGAACGCCGTTCACCTGCTTGAAGTAATCCGGATTGGTGACATTGAGCTGTGTGAAATTTGGCGCGCCCGCTGCGGAAAAATAGCGGCTCAGGTAAAAATTAGGCGCCAGTGCGACCGCCTCTTCGCGGCTCATCTTGTGGTCGCGGTTTTTCGGATCGCGGCGCTTGGTACGGTCCATCGAGTACACGGCGAGCAAAGTCTCGATCGATAGCACAGTCTGCGCCGAATGGGCCGCCTGCTGCGGCGTCTGGCCGGCGAGCGTAAACATCTGCGTGGCGTAATCGACCAGAAGTTGCCGCTTCTCGACTTTGTCGGCATCATCCTTCAAGTAGTAGTCGCGGTCGGGCAGAGTCAGTCCGCCCTGGTCAATGTAGGCGATGACCTGCTCGGCGTTGTGCAGGTCCGGCTGCGAGTAAAAATTAAACAGCGGGTTGGGGCCGACCAGGTGCACATGCGCAATCTCATCGATCAGCGCGGTTTTATCTTTTACTACCGCGACTCGGTCGAGCTCGGGCTGAAGGGCGCTGATTCCCTTCGCGTTGATGGTTTTCTCGTCCATGCAGGAGCCGTAGAGGTCGCCGATCTTCTGATCGACGGCGTTGCGGCCTGAACCGCCCGCCGCAGCCTTCTCCAGAATGCCGTGCTCGATGTCGAGATTCCGTTGATCGACCTCCACAAAGCTTACCCACTGTGACTCGTCCGCAGGAATTTCGGAATTCTTGATCCAGTTGCCGCAGGCGTATTGGTAGAAATCCACGCAGGGGTCGACCGTCTTGTCGATGTTATCGACGCTAAAGCCGGCAGCCGGCTTGGTAACGGGCGCGGAGGAAGCCGCCTGGGCGAAACCGGAAATGGCAATCCCAATCACAAAAATTCCACGAACAAATAGCAGATGGAAGCGGCGCATTGTGCAATCTCCTGAGCGCGGTCTTGTAAATACGGAAACGCGATTCTAAGCCTTCCACGCTCCCGTGAACAAGTTCGTTGAACCTGCGGTAGTACCTGAGTTTGCCTTCTTACTCTGCGGTGTAAGCCGACCACACAACGCTGCACATTACGAAAACAGCCATTGGAAAAATAAGAGTCGAACGGGTCAAACCGTTTGCTCATCAAGCACCGCAAGCCTTCCCGATACGGGAAAACCATTCGTATCCCACTGAAAAACCGATTCACCCAAATTGGCTCGGCTCTTGCACCGAATCAGCCCGTACATCTCGAGATCGCCCCGCCAGTTCGGCAACATGCCACTCCCCTTGGCAATTGGGCTTCGTGATGAAAAAGCCGGACGAAAAGTCAAGGAGAAAACACTTGCCGACTTCACGCTTGCTGATTCTTACACTTCTATTTGCCGCCCGCGCCGTGGCTCAAGAGCACCTGCCGAACGAAATGCCCAGCGCAGTGCGCGTGGAAAGCAGCTCAGTTGCCGGGTACACACCTGCTCCTGCTCCGGTAGCGTCGCTTCCCAACGCGCCGACACCACAGAAGGTCAGAGTAATCGATAAAAAGTTCATCGCGGTGATGGCCGGGCTTGGAGGCGCCGAAAGTTTTCGTTTCACTTCCCGCAAGCTGGTGTTGGATAACGAATTCGCCGCCGGCGCTCCCTGGGTTCCTAGCGTTCCAGAAAACCAGCACCTCGTCGCCAAGTACGCTGGAATCTATGCTTCCGAACTATTCGTGGCTTACGAGATGAAGAAGCCCCACTCCTGGCTTCCCGGCGACCGGATCATCCGAAAATTCTGGTGGGCCTATCCGGCAGCGATGGGGGCAATCCATCTTAAAAATGCGATCGGCAACGTCCAAACGCAAGGCCCAGGCGGTTGCACGTCGATTGAGTGCGCCGAACAGATGCAGATGCAGTAGTTGGTAAACGATGCAGCCAGCCAGAACGCGAAATCTGAGTTGCGCTAGGGGCACGCTCGACGTACCATTCCTCTCGCGCATCCGGTTATAATCGGGGCCAGTAGAATCCCCCAGGAAAGCTGGCTCCGACATGACCCCGATGAACCGCAACTCCGGCAACGGCAATGGAAACGGCAATGGCGTCCCCAAGCCGCGTGCCGATTGGCTGACTCAGCGCAAGCGCGCGAACTCCACCGGTAATTTCTCTCAGATGCATTATGCCCGCCAGGGTGTGGTCACGGAAGAGATGGGATACGTAGCCCACCGCGAAAAGCTCGCGCCGGAACTCGTGCGCGACGAAGTGGCCCGCGGCCGCATGATTATTCCCGCCAACATCAATCATCCGGAACTGGAGCCGATGGCCATCGGAATCGCCTCACTGTGCAAGATCAATGCGAACATCGGCAATTCGGCAGTCACTTCGGAAGTGAACGAAGAATTGAAGAAGCTGCATACCGCGGTGCACTACGGCGCTGATACAGTGATGGACCTTTCTACCGGCGGGGACATTCATAACATTCGTGAAGCCATCTTGCGCCACTCGCCTGTGCCGATCGGCACTGTGCCGATCTATGAAGCAATCGCGCGCGTGAAGCGCGTCGAAGACTTGAACGCTGCGGTGATGCTGGAGGTGATTGAAGAGCAAGCCGCGCAGGGCGTCGACTACATGACAATTCACGCTGGCGTGCTCATCCAGTATCTGCCGATGATTTCGAAGCGCATTACTGGCATCGTGAGCCGCGGCGGCGCAATCCTCGCGCAGTGGATGGCCTATAACCACAAGCAGAATTTTCTTTACGAATGCTTCGACGATATCTGCAAAATTTTCAAGAAGTATGATGTCAGCTTTTCGCTCGGTGACGGCCTGCGCCCGGGCTGCGTGGCAGATGCGAGCGACGAAGCGCAATTCGCCGAACTGAAAACTCTCGGCGAGCTCACGAAAATTGCTTGGCAGCACGACGTGCAGGTGATGATTGAAGGCCCCGGCCACGTCTCGATGGACAAGATCAAGGAGCAGGTTGAAAAGGAAGTTGAGCTTTGCTACGAGGCTCCGTTCTACACGCTCGGCCCGTTGGTCACCGATATCGCTCCCGGCTACGACCACATCACCAGCGCCATTGGCGCGGCCATGATCGGATGGTACGGCGCGGCCATGCTCTGCTATGTTACGCCCAAAGAGCATTTAGGTTTGCCGAACGAAAAAGACGTGAAAGACGGCATCATCGCCTACAAGATTTCCGCTCACGCCGCCGACATCGCCCGCGGACGTCCCGGCGCCCGCGACCGCGACGACGCCCTCAGCTACGCCCGCTACAAATTCGACTGGGAGAAACAGTTTGCATTGTCTCTTGACCCTGAGACGGCGCGCTCCATGCACGACGAGACCCTGCCCGACGATTACTACAAAGAAGCAGCCTTCTGCTCCATGTGCGGCCCGAAATTCTGCTCGATGAATTACTCGTCGAAGGTGGACGAGTACAACAAGCAGGTGCATGGCATCGAGAAGAAGGATTATTCGGAACTGGTGGATCGGCTGGTTTCGCTGAAGTAAAATACGCACTTGGATCTACCCCAAAGCGAGGTCTATGGATCACCATGAGGCAGTCCGGAAATTTGAACATTTGATGTTGAAAGAGGCCGATCACGCCCGTGAAGTAGCGACGGAGCTGGAGGCCTTGGTGCCGATCCTGACGACCGAGAACTCTCGACAGCTTGCACAGTTGCAAATAAAGGCAAGCCACAAGCTATCCAAAGAATTTCGCGAATTGGCGGAGAAGGTCAAAGAGAAATAGTCAGTGACGATTAAGTAGCGACTGCCACAAATCACGTAGCCCCGGACGCATTCGTCCGGGTTCCGGCTCCAGCCTAGGCTTTTTCAATCATCACGAGTTTCGCCCGCTGGCGGACGAATGCGTCCGCCGCTACGCGTTCCTGTTTGGGAAGAGCCCGCATATTTCGCCTCGTTTTCCGATAGCGTCTCCATCTTTAATGGCAGAATAATTCCCGCCGTGACCTTCTATCGTCGCAACCTGCCTCATCTTCAGCGCGACTACAAACCGCACTTCATCACATTCGTTACTAAATTCCGTCAGGAGTTGCCAGACTGGGCACGAGACATCACCTTCGGCTGCTGCTTGCACGACCACGGAATCAGATACTCGTTGCATGTTGCTGTCGTTATGCCCGACCATGTGCACCTGATTCTTACTCCTCTGATCGACCAGGACCATCGCCTCATCGTTTCACTCATCGAGATTATGAGAGCCATCAAGGGCGCTTCCGCGCGATCCATTAACCAACGCCTCCGACTACATGGCGCCATCTGGCAGGAGGAATCGTTCGATCATGTGCTGTGCTCGTCAGAAAATCTCGACGCCAAGATCGACTACATTCTCCAAAACCCAGTGCGAGCGGGCCTGGTGCAGGACTGGCAAATGTATCCCTGGGTATGGCGGAGACCGGCGGCAAATCCCTATGCTCCGCCGGAGAACTGCCTGGCATAACAAATCACGCAGCCCCGGACGCATTCGTCCGGGGCAACTTGCGAATCAAACCCAGGCGGACGAATGCGTCCGCTACCACGCATTCGGATCAGGTGCCGAGCGCCAGCGGAAACAGCAGTCACAGTCTACCTCGCCCTCGCGTTGAACCGCCCTAGACTGACCATCATCGCTGGAGCCAACGGTTCCGGTAAGACAACTCTGACAGGCTGGAACTCGGATGTCTTCCGGGCGATTCCCCTACTAGATCCGGACGCAATCGCAAGGACACTGCAGTCGATGTCACCCGCAGCATTTTCCGATTGCGGCCGCGCGTCAGGTGCTGGCTTCTGCGAAAGAGCATGTCGTCAAAGGCGAGGGTTTCGCCGTCGAAACCACACTCTCCGGAAAACATTACTTGCAAATGATGGTTGAGGCCCGAATTCGTGGCTTCGAGGTCTTTGTCCCTCTTTCGAAAGCTGCGGTTCGCCGCGATAAAAATACCCCACGCTTCCCCAATCGTATCTTAGTGAGAGGATTCATAAATGATGACGAAACAAATTCGAAGTGTAGTTGTTGTTGCCCTGATCTGTTGCGGCGCTATTCTTGGCGGCGGCCAGTCCCAGCCCACACAACTGGAGGTTCCGGATGCCCCGATCCCGACCCACGTATTAGTCCAAAGCCCGGCCGAGACCAAGACGGCACTGCAGGTAATCTGTTTGTTCCAATCCGATTCGGCGAACACTCTGCATGGATCGTTAACTGAGATCAACGAAAAATTGGGGGGACTGTTGGACCAGATTCGAAATCCGGCGAGTTTCGCCGGCAGCTTCGGTGAAACTCTTTTGATCACGCCGGCCGGAAAGATGTCCGCCAAACAACTTCTGATCGTCGGGCTCGGGGATTCGAAATCCTATACGGCGCAAAGAATGGAATTGGTCGGCGCAATCGTCTATCGAGAAGCCGCTCGTCTCGGAGTCGAGCATCCCTTTTTCGCTCCAACGGTGCTCGACGGAGGGGTCACTGGATTTTCCACCGGCGATACGGCCGCATGGTTTATTCGAGGATTCCTGCGAGCAGCGGCCACGGAGAAACAACTCGCGAGCGCCAGGAACTCTGCAGGCGTGACGATTCGCGCTCTGACTTTTCTGGCCGGAGCGGCACACGCCACCGACACTCGTGATGGCATCGCCAAAGCATACGCGGCCAGTGGTGGAAGGTCTTAATTAGAGTTTCTTCAATTCGGGTTGCTTAAGTCTCGTTCGATCTGCGTGGGTGTTACACTTGCTCGCGCTTGGGACGGCATTAGCAAAGTCCCCAGCGAATTCAGGGCGAGGATAAACAATGAACAAAAAATTGTGGGGTGCTCTTGCGGTCGCATGCACTCTCGCGATGTTGGGCGTCTGCGCATCGGCGCAGATGACTGAAGTAAAAGAAAAACCACGCATGTACACCTACGTTGCGTTCTGGGAACTTCCCCGCACGCAGTGGGCCGACGAGGAAAAGCTGGTTGCGTCCGAGCAAAAACTTATGGAGAAGGGCGTCGCCGATGGAACGCTTGTGGCCTACGGCAGCGACCAGAACCTGATTCACCAGCCCGACAGCCCAACTCACGACACGTGGTACTCGGCAATGTCCATGGCTGGGCTGCTGAACGTTCTTGACGGGATCTATAAGTCGGGCATGACCACGTCTCCGGTGCAGGTGAGCGCCACGAAGCATTCGGATTCCATTTTCGTGAGCCGGTTTTACAACTGGCACGCCGGATCGTGGAAGGATGTGTACTCGCAAACGTCGATGTATAAATTGAAAGCGGACGCGCCCGATAACGCGGTGGAGACGCTCTCCAAGAATCTGTTCGTGCCCTTGATGGAGAAAATGCTGGCGGATGGCGCGATCCACGAGTACGAGGTGGATACCGAAGCCATTCACACCGAGGCTCCGGGAACGTTTTGGATCACCTATATTGCGGCCAACGCGGAAGGTCTGGACAAGGTCAGCACAGCCGTGCGCGACGCCGTGAAGGCAAATCCGCTGGGCGGTTCGGCATTTAGTTCGATGGTGGATTTCTCCCAGCACCGTGATTATCTGGTGCGCACCACCGCAACCTACAAATAGTTTGACATTCTGCTGCGCTCCCATCTTTTCGCTTTCTCGCGAGAGGGTGGGAGTTTCAGAACTGCGCACAGAGCGGTGAAAATAAACGGGGACAAAATTCATCCTAGTCCAGCTTAATATCGCCCACTGACACGTGCGCCCGCAGTTCGTACTTGCCTTCGCCGTGGTACTTCAGAGTCTTGCCCAGCCAGCCGCTGGTTTCGCTGTATCCATCACCGCTCACATCGCCGATGCCGGTGCTCGCCTGCACGAGGTGATAGCTGGAGCGTCCCGCCGCTATCCGGATGTCACCGATACCTAGCTCCAGATCCTTGTCGCCTTCGATATCGTCGACCGTGAGATCGCCGACCTTCTCATGCACATCGAGATTGGCGTTCTGCGGCACCTCGAGTTCTACGTCGATCTGCGTGTTGCTGCTGGTCGAGGTATGAAACTCGATGTTGCGTCGCGTCCGCGGATCTCGAAGTCTACGTGCGCATTCTTCACGCGGCTCTCCCTCCGCGACTTCACGGTGTAGCGCAGACGGATCTGGTTCGAGTCGCTGCGCTTGATTTGCACGTCGCCAACC
>Ga0210391_10000263_pt1 | contig 60176 bp, 58 predicted proteins | sample IncBWC12OmetaG_FD_160573 | JGI IMG/M metagenome (GOLD analysis project Ga0210391, IMG submission 160573) | Forest soil microbial communities from Barre Woods Harvard Forest LTER site, Petersham, Massachusetts, United States - Inc-BW-C-12-O ...
CTAGGTTGGAGACGATGTTGAATTCCCCGCCAACCAGATGGATCCTCTCGCGCATGCTGATCAGGCCGAGTCCCTCGGCAAGTCTTGCGGCTTCGACGTCGAAGCCCACACCGTCGTCGGAGATTTTCAGGCTCAAATGCTGATTCGAAGAGCTCAGCCGCACCCGGATGGCTTCGGCGCGGCTATGCTTTACCGCGTTGTGAATCGCTTCCTGCACGACCCGCAGGATTGCCAGCGCTACTACGCTGTCCAGTTTGTTGTTGCCTTTGTCACAGTAGCACTCGATCGGGATACGCAGCTGCTCGGAGCATTCCCGGCAATGGCTCTTCACCGCCGCGGCCAGGCCCAGATATTCCAGCACCGACGAGTGCAGGCCATGCGAAAGGCGGCTTACCCGCTGGGCGATAACGTCCAATTCCCGGGCCAGTTCTCTCAGGCCAGCGTGCGTCTTTTTCGGGTCGCCGGAAACCGGCTGCCCGGCGCGCAGCATCTGGATCTTGAGTATTGCCAGCGACTGTCCGATATCGTCGTGCAGTTCTCTCGCGATTCGCGTCCGGTCCGCTTCCTGGGCACTCACCATGCGGCGACTCAGTTCATCGCGCGCCAGTTCAGAGTCATGCAGCTCCTGGCCGGCCTGCTTAAGGGAGGTAATGTCCTTAGCCACTACCGTCAGGCTGCGAGGAGCACCAGTTTCATCGTCTCGGATCAACGAAAAAGCCATCTTGAACCAGAGGATTTCTCCATCTGTTCTTTTTGCGCTCATATCGGTCGAGTAACAAAATATTTCGCCTGCGGTAAGCCGGCTAAGAGTTATCTCACATTCGCTCTGCGACTCTTCAAACTGAAAGAACTCCCTGAAGTTTTTCTGCAACAGATCTCTTTTTTGATAGCCGATGAGTTCGCACAGACAATCATTCGCTGACAGCAATGTGCCGTCAAGGGTCAGCTGCGCTACGGCCACGCCCAGGTGAGCAAATGCCTCACTCCAGATGCGCTCTTGAGAGTAGTTCAATGACTCTTCCAGCGTTGAAGGAGAGACGTCGGGCGGATCAGGCCGCATAAACACTAAAAATCACCACTCAGTCGGCGCGACGAGATAAGTATATTAGGAAAGCCATAAAGCATTCATCAAAATTTACGCAAAACTGCGCCATATTACTGCGAATTTTGCGTTTCGGAACCAGCACTTTTACTAGTTATCTGCCTGCGGTCGCCTGCTTACACTTATGCGGGTGTAACCCAATGTTCCTTTGAAACGACCTGGAAATCCGGTGAAAGTGAAAAAGCTTCTGTGTGTGGACGATAACACGGAAATGTTACATTTTCTGGTCGAGTTCCTCGAGCAGGAGTTCACGATCGTTGGGACACTGTCCTCCGGATCGTCAGTCGTTGCCGCGGCCGCGAGTCTAAACCCGGACATTATCCTTCTCGACATGGATCTCGGCGATACAAACGGTTTCCTTGTTGCGGAGCAGTTACAAAACTCCGGATGTAAAGCCAGGATCGTATTTTTGTCCGTTCACGATAGTCACGATTTCATTGAGGCAGCGAAGGCGATAGGCGCCGCCGGCTATGTCTCTAAGTCACAAATCGAACGCGACCTGATGAAGACTCTTCACGGTGTGATGTAGTCGCATAGCACGTCGAGCGGCGAAGCCTCTGAAGTAACTGGGGGTAGAATGGATTCGCCAACCAGCGAAACCCCTATGGTCTGCTGGCCCTGGGGTCATCTGTTGAATGTGGTTAACATCGATTTCTTCAGCAAACTATTCTTTGGAGGCGCCACCACTCTACACTGCTACAGAGGCTGGCATGAGAACGCTCCAAGTGATCCTGCCTTGGATCGCTTTAAAAGGGAGTATCGCTACCCGGATTTCCGCTTCTTCTTGTGCTTCGCTTCCGTCTTGTGCTTCTTCTTTGCCGGATTCGGAGAAATCGGCTTGGGAGCTTCGGCGGTTGGAGGCAGGACGCGCTTGACGATTACGCCCTCCATCCGGTAGGTCTCAACCTCCGTCTGCGCGGGACGCTGGGCTCCCGTTTGCGGATCGATGGCCACGTCCTCGCCTGTCGCCACCTTGAAGGAGAAGACCGGCTGCGACTGCTTGTCGAAGACCTGGTTGCCGGTGGTTACCGGCAGATAGCCCTCCAGGTTGCGTTGGCGGAAGGCAGTCTCGTATCGGTGCTTTCGGGTATTCCAGGTGAAGACGCGAACCTGGTCGAAGTCATAGGGCAGGCCCTCCTTCCAGGAATTCATCAGCGCCACGTATTCCGGCGCCTTCTTGTCCGGGAAGTTCGAATCCGGGTCATCGACGGTGCGCAGGACGTAGGCTCCAACATATCTCTGAGCCTCCGCAAGGCCGGCGATCTCGTTAGGAATATCGATGTCGATCATCCGCGACCAGACCCATCCCACGTGCCCCTGGGAGTCACGGACCAGCCACCAATCCTGCAACACCGGAGGAGGAACCGGCGCGGGGGCGGGGGCCGGTGCCGCGGATTTGACAGAACCGTCTTTCGATTTTGCGGCTGAATTTACAGCCGATTTCTTAGCCGGAGCCGCCACCGGCGCGGCCTGAGGTGGTCCCGGCTTGGCGACCGAGGCCCGCACCAACAGCTGAAGCTTGTCGTTCTCAGGCAGCAGGAAGTAGCGATCTGTCTGTCGGCCGGGTGCGTCGTGCAGATAAGAGTCGTCGCGCAAAGTCCCCGCGACGATGACCGGGTCGTGCGCGTGCTGGGTCGCCAGGGCGGAGAACTTGTCGTAAGTCTGCTGATCGATCACAGCGTGCTCGTCGATCCAGCCGATTTCGCCTTTCTCGGTTTTCACTTTGACGAAGCGGCGCGCTCGCTCGATGACTACCAGGCGCTGCCCGTTCGAAACCTCCGCAATGCGGTTGGAGACTGCAGCCAGCCGATCGCGAAGAAATGTGCCCTTGGCTGACACGTAGACGTATTCCGTTGGAGGCTTGGGAGCGAATCGCCCACATCCCGCAAGGATCGCAAGCAGGAGCAACCAGGCGAGCCGGGAGAAGATGTACTGGCGAGACGAGGGCATGATGCATGCGCGAGAGTCGCGGTGAAAATACCTGTTTGAACGTGACTCTGAATTCACTGTAACCAGTTAGAGCACAGCATCGCAGGATCTGGCGTAGATTTTTGTGATGTTCGAGGACCGAGGAACCCCATTCAGAAACCCTTCCCGTTTTTATATTTTCTTTTGGAAGCTCGATTCGCAGAGGCTATCCTTTGGGAACCGGTAGTTGAACGGAAGGAGATTTCATGACAACCGATAGTCTTGCCAAACCGCGTGGAACAGGATGGGCCATGGTCTGGGCCGTTTTGCTGGCGATCGCTGGATTGATCGCGCTGCTCGTGCCCCTTGAAGTGGGAATCAGCATCGCAATTGTACTTTCCTGTCTCATCATTGGCGCGGGTGTTCTCCATCTGATCTTCGCAGTGGTTGCTGGAAGTTTCGGCGGATACCTGTGGCGAACCCTGATCGGTATTCTCTATATAGCCGGAGGCATTTATCTGTTCATGCATCCGGTGCTCAGCCTGGTATCTTTCACGATCGTGCTGGGCGTGGTCTTCCTGGTCGAAGGGCTCCTGCAGATCGTGGCGTTCTTCGCGATCCGATCGCTGCCCGGTTCAGGCTGGATGCTGTTCGACGGCATCATTACGGTACTTCTCGCGGCTCTAATTCTGTTTCATTGGCCGTCGAGCGCAGCATGGGCGCTTTCCACCATTGTTGGCATAAACCTGCTGATGAGCGGAACAACCCGGTTTATGTATCTGTTGGCCCACCGGCGTGTGGCAGCCACAGCATAGCTGAGGAGCCGGGTCCGGTCGCAGGATCGGACCCCAGCGTTTTAGCGATGGAGAAGGACTCAGTTGGCGGCAACAATCGCCAAAGCATTCGTGGGATCGGTGCCAGTGCTTGAAGTTTTGAAGTTAACCAGCGCTCCCGGAGTAGTGGCGCTCAGTGTGAAGACCTGAAGATCGGGTCCGCCTCCGGCGCAGACTACGGAGATGTAGGTGTGCGTGTTGTCCTCGGCGATGGCAATGGGATTTGTTCCGGTTGTAAAGGGCGAACCGGTGATCGTTGTCAAGGCGCCCGATGAGGATGAGAGGAAAGCGCTAATGCTATCCGCAGCGCGGTTGGTCACATAAAGATAGCTTCCGGTCGAATCGATGAACACGGCGGACGGCCCGGTGCCGGTCGAATAGGGCGAACCTGTCACCTCCGTCAAAGCGCCGTTCGTTCCAATGGAGAGCACACGAACGCCATTAACGCCAGTCTCGGCAACATAAAGAAAGGTGCTGGTGGGATTTACCGTCAGCCCCTGATCGGCGGCGAGCGACTGTTTTGGTTTAAGAACCTGGTTAGTATTCGTAAGCACCCCCGTAGTAGCGTTGAAAGTCAGAATGGCCACGCCCCCGGTTCCCAGTGAGGCATAGACCAGGCTGTTGTTCGGCGCGATGGTCATTTGGTACGGGCTGCTGCCAGCAGCAAGCGGCACGCTGCCTTGGGAAGTAAGGGTTCCATTGGTGGTGTTGATAGCAAAAACGTATGCCGCCGGGGTTGGATCGACTGCGAGAAGCCAATTTCCGGTTGCGTCTACACTCAAAGAGACGGGACTGATGCCGGAAACAACAGCGCTACCGCCATTGGCGACGGTAAGCGCTCCCCCGCTGCCGACCGAGTAGGCATAGATGCCTCCGGCCAGGGTGCTGACATACACGTAGCTGTTACTGGGCGTAATGGCCAGTGCGCTTGGCGACACGCCCACTGCATAAGGCGAGTTCGAAAGAGTGGTCAAACCGGTGCTGGCGATTGAAAAACCGGCAATATTGGCCGTATCGTTATTAGCCACATAAATATAGTTGCTACCGGTAGTGCCACCACCACCGCCGTTCTCATCCACAAAGAATTTTCCGCAGCCTGACAGCGCCAGGAGCACAGCAAGCGAAAGGATTCGGGGAAGCGTCGTACGGATTTGCATCTGTGCTCTCAGTTTGTCCTGTCTTCCTGCTCGGCTGCGATTTCAGTTCAAGCTTCTTGATATCACCAGAGAGCGCGAGTTGTCGCTCCGGCCCGGTGAACCAGCCCGGTGGCTCCGATAAACAGACGCGGCAGACAGCGAATTTGTTCAAATGAGAGGTCAAAAGAAGTCTGAAGTCATGTTGAACAAATAGCGATGCCATTCGAGAGCTTCAGCAGGGATGAAGAACTAGTTGGGCTGTTCCGGTTTCGGCTTCTTCGTCTTCTTACTGCCGAAGCGCTCATCGATTGGCTGGCGCCCGCGGAAGCCTGCCTCGACTGTGTGCCAGTAATCGATGCGGCCCTCACCCAGTTTCCAGCAAAGCAGCACGATCTCGCCATCGATCTGGCAAGGAAAATCGAGCAGTCCGGTGTCGAGATCCTTCACCTGGACGCCTATGGCGTCGATCTCGGCGACTGAATCCTTCGCTGCCTGAACATGCGACTCCAGTGCGGCACGCTGCCGACGCACCCGGGCCACGTCAACGAAAAGTCCGCCAGAGAGAAAAATCTTGTGTCTCAACTCCTGCATCCGGCCTTCAACCGACTCGGCGGCTTTCTTGCCTTCAATTGCACGCTTCAGAAGGGATTCAAGCACAGGCAGTAATGCCTGTGCCTCGTCCAGCGTGAAGACCTTCATTTCAAATTCGTCCATCTTTACGCCTTAATCTCAAGCATCCGATCCAGTGCAACGCGCGCCCAGTGCTTCACATCTGTGCGTACTTGGATTCGATTGACTACGCGGCCCTCGACCAGATTCTCCAAGGCCCATGCCAGGTGCTGCGGGCTGATGCGATACATGGTAGTGCACAGACAGCCGGTATCGTCCAGGGTGATTATCTTCTTGCCCTTCGGTGCAAACTCCTTCGCCAGGCGATTTACCAGATGGATTTCTGTTCCGATGGCGAACATGGCGCCCTCGGGCGCTTCCGATACCAGACGGATCAATCGCTCGGTAGAACCCATCGCATCGGCCTTCTGGCAAACCTCCCAACGGCACTCAGGATGAACGATGACATGGATACCCGGATACTTCACGCGGACGATGTCCACATGCTGCGGCAAAAAGCGCTGGTGGACCGAGCAATGCCCCTTCCACAGGATGACTGTCGCGGCGCGCAAACGATCCGGTGTAAGGCCTCCGTTAATTTGCCACGGATCGAAGACCACCATCTCATTCAGCGGGATGCCCATCGCAAAAGCGGTGTTGCGGCCCAGGTGCTGGTCGGGAAGAAACAGAATTTTATCCGCGCGTGCGAAGGCCCATTCAAAGGCCTTCCGCGCGTTCGAGGATGTGCAGACCAGTCCTCCGCGCTCTCCGCAGAAGGCCTTGATCGCGGCGGTCGAGTTCATGTAGGTCAGCGGAAGGATCTCCCCCGGCTTGATGCCTGCACCCAGCAGCGTATCCCAGCAATCCTCGACTTGCCCGATTTCTGCCATGTCGGCCATCGAACAGCCCGCGTTCAGGTCGGGCAGAATCACCTGCTGGCCTGTTCCAGGCGGATTATCGGGACGGCCTAGGATATCGGCGCTTTCTGCCATGAAGTGCACGCCGCAGAAGACGAGGTATTTTGCCTCGGTTTCGGCCGCGACTTTAGAAAGCTTGTAGGAGTCGCCGGTGAAATCGGCGAAACGGATCACTTCGTCCCGCTGATAGTGATGACCGAGCAGTATCGTGCTCTTACCCAGCTTGCGACGGGCTTCGGCAATCCTCTCATCCATGCTGTGGTCGGGCAGGGCGAGATAGTGATCGAGAGAACAACTCTCCTGCTCAAAAACAGGAGACGCAACAACAACTTCTTCTTCCAGTACGCTCATTACCATTCCGCCTTCAGTCCACTCTCAGCTTGAGAAGCTTGATGGACGGGGATGTTGAAAGCAATTCCAAGTTGCAGTCGGTTCGCTGCGGCTATGCCACCCAACCGACGGGGATGTTGCAACCTACTTATATCGATGCGCCCGAAAGGACCGTCGTCGCAAAATCGAAGGACCGTAAGAGCGTGCCAATGCAATTAGTTTAATACAACTGTAACGTCACGATAGCCGTCCGATCGAACCAGCCAGCACGTTCACAGGATGAAACCTGACCAGCCCCTCGCCACAGACCAGATGGTTTGTGACAGGTCAATCGCACAGGTATCATGACAAAGTATGCATTTTGCCGACTCCATCGTCATTTTCCTGCTCGCGCTGGTTCTCTTCGGACCCAAGCGCCTGCCGGAGATCGGACGCCAGATTGGCAAGCTCCTGGCCGAGTTCCGCCGCGCCTCCAACGACTTTAAAATGCAGATTGACGACGAGTTACGCGCTATGGAACAACAGGAGAGGCAGAAGAAGCTCGAGGCGGCAGCCGCCGACCAGGTGCCTGCCCTATCTGCCCCCGAGCCCGTCACCGAGCCGACGATTCTGCCGCCATCCTCTTCACCTCTGTCGATTTCTCCGCCATCGACGGGCGAAGTTGTCAGCACAGATTCTCCCTACGCACCTGTTACGCCGCCCGAATTGCCAGAATCGGCTCACGCAACCGTAGAAGCATCGTCCCTGGATGTCGCGTCTTTGGACATCGGCTCCAACGGCTACGCGGGCGTACCCGACGCCGCGACGCTCAACGGCACGGAGCCTGAGAAAGAACATGCCACCTTTCGTCATGGATGACATTCTCGACCGCGCCCGGTCCTCCGTAACGCAACGGGCAGAGTTACCCGGCATGAGTCTCCTCGAACACCTCGAGGAACTGCGCCGTCGCCTCATACACTCCGTCGTCTACATTATCGTTGCCTTCTGCGTTGCGTATGCCTTCCACGAGAAGATCTACAGCCTGATGCAGAAGCCGATCACCTTCGCACTGCAGAAACATGGCCTTCCAACTCAGCTGATCATTCACAATCCGATCGACGGCTTCAATCTCTATCTGAAGATCAGCTTCATGGGCGGATGCATTCTCGCGGCGCCCTTTGTGCTGTATCAGGTATGGCTGTTTATTTCGCCGGGGCTCTATCAGAACGAGAAACGCTACGTGGTGCCGTTCATGTCGGCCACGGTTGGGCTGTTTCTCGCCGGGGCCTATTTTGGCTATCGCTGGGTCTTTCCGGGTTCGCTCGATTTTCTGTTCACCTTCAGCCATGAATTTCGGCCGCTGATTGAGGTCAACGAGTACACCGATCTTTTCCTGACCGTGATCCTTGGATTGGGCATCACCTTCGAGCTGCCCATCCTGGTGCTGTTTTTGTCGCTCTTCGGCATCGTCAGCCCCCGCTTCCTTTGGAAGAACATTCGCTACGCCATCCTCATCATTTTCATCATCGCCGCGATCATTACGCCCACACCCGATGTGCTTACCATGTGCGTCTTTGCGACACCTATGCTTGTTCTCTACCTCCTCAGCATCGGCGTTTCTTTCATGGTTCATCCGAGCAGGCGCAGAAAAGCACAGGAGAGCTAGTTGCGGCGCATTCATTTCGTGGTCTTCGCGCTGCTGATAGTTGTTCAGGTTGCAGCCCATGCTTCGCCGCCAGCCTCTGTTGACTTCAACGGCGCGCGTGCGCTCACATACACACGCGAGTTTGTTTCCATCGGCGCTCGCTGGATAGGCAGCCCTGGCCATGTCCAGGCGGAAGCTTTCATACAAAAGCAATTCCAGCATGACCAGTTGCAGGAAGACACTTTTACCGCGACTACTCCCGCTGGACCGATGGAAATGCACAACTTCATCGTGCGCTTTCCGGGTAACAAAGACGGAGTGATCGTGCTTGCCACGCATTACGAGACAAACTACCCGCTGCGCAACATCAACTTCGTCGGAGCCAACGATGGTGGATCGAGCACGGGGCTACTGATTGAGCTGGCCAACCACTTGCGCGGGCGCACCCTTGATGGTTACAGCGTCTGGCTTGTATTTTTCGATGGCGAGGAAGCGGTTCAGGAGTGGTCGCACTCCGACTCGCTCTATGGCAGCCGCCATCTAGCTGCCAAATGGCAGAATGACGGCACTCTCAAGCGCATCAAAGCATTTTTGCTCGCGGATATGATCGGCGATAAGAACCTCGACATCGACCGCGATCTCAATTCCACTCCCTGGGTGCTGAACATCGTTAAGAAAGCGGCAATCAGCCTCGGCTACCAATCCTATTTCTTTGCGCATGACGATCAGGTCGAAGACGACCATCTACCCTTTATGCAGCGGGGGGTGGCCTGCGCTGACATTATCGACCTTGATTACGGCCCACAGAACTACTATCACCACACCGCGCAGGATACGATGGACAAGCTAAGCGCGAAGAGCCTGACCATCGTGGGGAATGTTTTGCTTGAAACTATCCGGCTATTGAACCAACATTAACCAATGATCGCGGGCGCATCGATTGGCTACTGGGTCGCCTTTCACGCGGTCGTCGCCATCCTGCTCGTCGTCGATCTCGCAGTCCTTCAACGCAACAACAAGACGGTTTCCATCCGCGCAGCGTGGAGCTGGACCGCTGTTGTCGCCGCTCTCGCTTTCTTTTTCGCCGTATGGCTGTCGCAGACAGAAGGCAAACAGATGGCCCTCGAATTCCTCTCCGGCTATCTGGTCGAAGGTTCGCTGAGCGTCGACAATCTCTTTGTATTCCTGCTCCTGTTTCGCTCACTAGGGCTGGACACCGAACAGCAGCGCCGCGTATTGCTCTGGGGCGTGCTCGGCGCTATCGTGATGCGCGGGTTATTCATATTCGTGGGCGCATCGCTACTTGTCCGCTTTGCATGGGTTGAGTATGTCTTCGGGGCATTTCTTTTGGTTGCGGCCGTCCGCCTGCTGTTTCACAAAAAGGGCGGAACGGCACCATCCGGGCCTGTGCGCTGGCTGCAAGGAAAATGCCTGGGCGTGGCAGGGGAGAAACGGCTTGCGCTCTCGCCGTTTCTGATGATTGTGCTCGCTGTCGAAGCGACGGACCTCATCTTCGCGCTCGACTCGATCCCGGCGGTTCTCGCCATTTCCCGGAACATCTTCATCGTCTACACGTCGAATATCTTCGCGATTCTTGGTCTCCGGTCACTCTACTTCGCGCTATCGAGCGCTCTCGATCGTTTGCGACTGCTTCACTATGGACTGGCCGTGATTCTTGCCTTCGTAGGCATCAAGATGCTGACGAGCCGCTGGATGGAGATACCTGTTACCTGGTCTCTGGCCTTCATCGTGATTGTGCTGGCAATCTTTACGCTTGCCAGCCGCTTCACGGAGCCAAAGACGACCTTACCTTAAGGCCGAAGATAATTGGGGCATAGCCTCGAAGGTGACGTTTCCTCTACGAATGACCGAATGCCGGGCGAAGTGTGCGTCGTCGCGACGGGGAAAGTCCTTCCGATAGTGCGCGCCGCGACTCTCCTCGCGGGCCAACGCGGAAATCACAATCAACTCAGCGACGGCGTGCAAATTCGCCAGTTCAAGGGACGCCCGTTCCGCAGCGGGAGTGATCTCAGCGCGCATCCGTTCTAACTCCTGCTCCATTGCGCATAGTCCGCTCGCATCGCGCAGCAGTCCGGCATCCTGCCACATTCGCCGTCGCAAATTGCGCAGCAAAGCATCTGAATTCTCTGCAGCCGTCCTCGCGAATTGCGGCGCGGCGGAGATGCGTCCAACGTCGTTAGCCGATACCTCGCGCATGCTTGCCGCTGCGCGTGCGCCGAAGACCAATCCCTCCAGCAGCGAATTGCTGGCTAGCCGGTTTGCGCCATGCACGCCTGTGCACGCGGCCTCGCCCGCGGCGAAGAGCCGCTCCAGAGAGGTGCGTCCATCCACATCCGTTTTCACTCCACCCATCAGATAATGAGCCGCCGGACGGACCGGAATCAGATCCCTGGACAGGCTCAGCCCATGCTGCGCCAGAAATCGCGAAATGCCGGGAAAGCGCCCGGACAGGTCGATGGCAGTTACGTGCCGCATATCCAGATAAACCGAAAGCTGCTCACCCTCTCTCGTGCCAAAGCTCTCGCGAGTGATGGCACGCGCGACAACATCGCGTGGCGCCAGTTCCAGCAGCGGATGGTAGCGCTCCATGAAACGCTCGCCGCGCGCATTGCGCAGATATGCACCCTCACCCCGCAGCGCCTCGGACAGTAGAAAGCGCGGCACCCCCGGCAGGCTCAAAGCGGTGGGATGAAACTGGTAGAACTCCATGTCGGCGATGTCCGCGCCTGCGCGCCAGGCCATCGCGATGCCGTCGCCGGTAGCCACCGCCGGATTCGTCGTATCGCTGTAGACCTGTCCCGCACCGCCGCTCGCCAGCAGCACGGCCCGCGCGCGAACCGTATACAACTCGCTATTTGCGTCCAGCAGAAAAGCGCCAACGACAACACCGCCTTCGACAATCAAATCAGCGGTCGTCGTCCAATCAAGCAGTGTGATGTTTTTGTGTTCGCGGGCATGAACCAGCAGGGATCGACCGATCTCCGCGCCGGTCGCATCGCCATGCGCATGCAGAATGCGATTCCGGCTGTGCGCACCTTCGCGAGTCAGCATGAGCTTGCCGTCTTCACGGTCGAAGCTCGTACCCCAACGCAGCAACTCTTCCACGCGTAGCGGGCCTTCCTCTACCAGCACTCGCGCCGCATCGCGATCAACCAGCCCATCGCCGGCGTCAACCGTGTCCTCCAAGTGGAGCGAAACATCCTCTGCCCCGCCCAGCGCAACCGCAATCCCGCCCTGCGCGTAGTTGGTGTTCGACTCCCCGAGCGCCTCCTTGGTGACGACCAGCACACGCCCGACTTCAGAGAGCTCAATCGCCGCGCGTAATCCCGCAATGCCCGCGCCCACAATCAGAAAGTCCGTCTCTGTAGCAATGGCCATAACGTTTGAGGCTACCACGTCTGTCGTAACGTTTTTAGACGACCCCATGAGGGCAAAAGGTTCACACTCCGGTTCGCAGTCCGATACGATGAAAAGATCGTGCGCACCATTCACGTCAAAACTGCGTCTGCCAGCTACCCCGTGCACGTTGGCGGCAACTTTCTCAATCATTTCGGCTATCATCTGCGAAAAGTCGAGGGTGCCGCCAAGCGACGTACTTTCATCCTCACTTCGCCCGAAATCTGGTCGCTTTGGGGCAAGCAATTTCTGGCGGCGCTCCCACCCGCTGAACAGCCGTCGGTCCTCTTCCTTCCAGCCGGAGAAACTAACAAGCGCCTGATCCAGGTTGAGCGGCTTTCGACCGAACTCGCCGCCGCCGGTGCGGACCGCTCCTCGCTGTTGATTGCTTTCGGGGGAGGAATCGTAGGCGATGTGGGGGGGTTCCTCGCCGCCATTTATATGCGGGGCATCGACTACGTTCAGATGCCTACCACGCTGCTTGCCCAGGTCGATTCCTCCGTCGGCGGCAAGACCGGTGTCAATCTAACCGTGGGCAAGAATCTCATCGGCAGCTTCCATCACCCGCGGGCTGTGTTTGCCGATGTTGGCGTGCTCGAAACTCTGCCCGCACGCGAACTTCGTGCTGGACTATTCGAAAGTGTCAAGGCGGGAATTATTCGTGACGCCAGCCTCTTCCGTTTTCTCGGACGTAACCGGCAGGCGATCCTCGCCTGCGATCCCACCGCTCTCAAGCGCGTCATCAGCGCATCGGTTCGCATGAAGGCGAAAGTTGTCGGCATCGATGAGCACGAATCGGGCCTGCGGATGATCCTTAACTTCGGCCACACCATCGGCCATGCGATCGAGGCAGCGACGGGCTACAAGAAACTGCTACACGGCGAAGCGATCGCGTGGGGCATGCTCGCGGCGCTGCATATCAGCCGTATGCGTACACTGATTCCTGAACGAGATGCTGCTCGCATCGAGAAAACCATCCACGCATATGGCCCACTGCCCCGCTTTCGGGCGCGCGTTCCCGAATTACTCGACGCTGCCGGTCACGATAAGAAAAACAAGGCAGGCAGGCGCCGCTTCGTCCTTTGCCCGGGCATCGGCAACGCCGTTGTCGTTGAAAATGTGACTGATACGGAGATGATCTTGGCGATTGAAAAGATACTCAGCGAGGCGGCCCGGTGAATGCTCCGACCAGTGCTTCCGGAGCGCGTCCCGCAGGCGCAACTGACGAGCAAAGCTCGTCAGTTGCAGTCCAGGAGATGTTCGACAGCATCGCCCCACGCTACGACCTGCTGAATCATGTGCTGTCCTGTAACATTGACCGGTTGTGGTGGTGGCGAGCGGCGCGCGCTTTCCGCCGAATCCTCGCGCGACCTGAGTCGGCGATCCTCGACATCTGCTGCGGGACCGGGGATATGGCTTTGGCGTTGCTCCGCCATCGTGCCGCAAGTGCACGACCCGTCCTGGCTGCGGATTTTTCGCACGCAATGCTGGTGCGCGGCGCGGCTAAATTTCAGAATCGCAGCGTTGTTGCGATCGAGGCTGACGCGCTCCATCTTCCGCTTGCCACAGACTCGCTCGACCTCATTACCAGTGCTTTTGGATTTCGCAACCTCGCCAACTACGGAGCAGGTCTGGCCGAATTCCACCGTGTGCTCCGTTCCGGAGGTGAACTCGGGATTCTCGACTTCAGCGAACCCGGCGGCTTCATCGGCAAGCTTTATGCCTTCTATTTCCGCCGCGTGCTGCCCGCTATCGGCGAGCGTCTGTCGGGTATGGGGAGTGCCTACGCCTACCTGCCGGCCTCGGTAAAGCGTTTTCCGCCGCCTCAGCGAATGATGGAAATGATGCGTGAGGCTGGCTTCATACAAGTATCCTGGACCCCCTACAGCTTCGGCATCGCCGGGCTGTATCGCGGCGTCAAACCCTAGCCCTCGCGGCTCCGCCGAGTGTAGGCTGAAGGTTGCGATGAGCGAGGTCGTCACCCAGAATCCGATCCCCAGCGCGGGCGCGGAAAAACGCTCCGCCGCCTTCCTCTCGGTTGCCGCGGCCTGCGTAATCACTGCACTCAAGCTCGTAGTCGGTCTCATCACCGGCTCACTCGGCATGCTCTCCGATGCTGCCCATTCGGGAGTGGATCTTATCGGCGCCGGCCTCACTCTGATTTCCGTCCGCGTCTCCGACAAGCCCGCGGACGAGGATCATCCTTACGGGCACGGAAAGGTCGAAAATCTTTCCGGCTTCTTCGAGACCTTCCTTATGCTGGCATCGAGCGTATGGATCACCATCGAAGCCATCATTCGCATCTTCATTCGTCCCGTCGCTGTCCGTCACACGGTCTGGCCCTTCCTTGTGCTCTTTCTGTCGATTGCGGTCGACTATGGCCGTTCACGCCAATTGAAAACTGTCGCGGAACGGTACCATAGCGATGCGCTCGCCGCCAACGCGCTCCACTTTGCCTCGGACATCTGGTCGAGCGTCGCCGTCCTGATCGGGCTCGGCGCATCATGGCTTGGGAGTTCCACACTGGGCGCGAAGCTTGGAATCGAATGGCTTCGCTTCGCCGATCCAGTTGCCGCTATCGTCGTTTCCTTTCTCATCCTGCATTTCGCCTGGCGGCTCGCGTGGCGAACCATCGATGCGCTCACCGATTCCATCCCAGGGGAGACCCGACGACGCGTCCTCAACGAGCTTCAGCGCACCGACGGAGTTCTTTCCATTGATCAGGCTCGTATGCGCCGCTCAGGCGGCAGCTATTTCGCCGACTTTACCCTTTCGCTCTCACGGCAGCTCACATTCCAGCGCACAGAAGAGCTGGTGCATGAGGCCACGGCCGCAGTCCACCGCATTCTTCCCGACGCCGACGTTGTCATTCACACCGTTCCCCGCTCTACCATCGCCGAGAGTATTTTCGACAAAGTGCGCGCCGTCGCCTCGCGCAACAACGTTGTGTTGCATGACGTCAGCGTTCAGTCCTTCGATGGCAAGGTGCGCGTCGAGCAGCACATCGAGGTCGAGGAAAACATGCCACTCAAGCAAGCGCATGATTTCGTCCGCCGCATCGAGGATGAGATACGCCAGGAGCTACCTCAGGTCGCTTCGGTGCTCACCCACATTGAAAGTGAACCAGCAACCATCGAGCGTCCGCAAACCCTCGAGCGCGACCGCAACCTTGAAAAGCAGCTGCGACATGCCGCCTCTCAGCTTTCTGAGATCATCGATATTCACGAGGTCATCACGGGCCGCATGGGTGACAAGCTGCAGCTCTCATGTCATTGCACGCTGCCCGACGAGTTGCCCATGCAGCGTGTCCACGAGGTCATCACGGATCTCGAGGATCGATTCAAACTGGAGTGCCCGGAGATTCATCGCGTGCTCATCCATCCGGAACCCGCAACCGATAACCACCATCACTGAGGGCAGGAACCATGATCGCCAGCGCGGAGTGGCAACAAGGGACGATCTTCGAGGGCCGTTCCGGAAGCGGTCACAGCATGGTCTACGATGCGAGCGCTGACCACGTCGCCGGACCAACTCCCATGGAGGCAGTCCTCGCCGCACTTTGCGCGTGCACGTCGGTGGACGTCGTCAGCATTCTTCAAAAGAAACGGGAACCAATCGCCGGTCTCACCGTGTCGGCAACCGCCGAGCAGTCCGCCGCGCCACCGCGCGTCTTCACCCGCATTCACCTTGTCTATCGCATCGCGGGAAACGTGACCCGGAAAGCCGCAGAAGACGCTGTCGCGCTCTCCAAGAACAAATACTGCTCTGTTTCGAAGATGCTCGAGAAGGCCGCCGAGATCGACTACTCCATCGAGTACGCTGGTTAAGGAGTGTTCCGCGCATTCAAATTTGTGCTCGTTGTGCTTATGCTCGCCGTGGTGGCCTTGTTCTCCGCCATTGCGACCATGCATTTCGCGATCCACGGCGCTGAGGTCACCGTTCCCAGCTTCAAAGGACTCACGGTGACGGAAGCCACGGAGAAGGCCGCGTCACTTGGCTTGAATCTCAGCGTCGACAATCACTTCTATAGCGTCGACATACCCACCGGCCGTGTTCTCAACCAGTCGCCGGCAGCGGGAACGGTCGTTCGCCGCGAGTGGCACGTTCGTCTCACCGAGAGTCTTGGCCCGCAGCGTGTTGCCATTCCCGATTTAACCGGCTCAGACCAGCGGCTTGCATCCCTCCAGATCCGTCGCGTCGGCCTCGAACTCGGGGCCACGGCAGAGATGCCCTATGCCTACGCGCCTGCAGGTACGGTCATCGCACAGAATCCTCCACCCGATGCCACTGGTGTTGAGCGTCCCAGTGTAAGCCTGCTCATCGCCGCTCCGCCCCTCGACGCAAGCGGTGGCGTGGTCATGCCCGACCTCACCGGACAGATATTTTCTCAGGCCGCGCTGGCTATCGCCCACGCCGGCCTGAAACTTGCGCCGGTCAAGAATGTACAAGCGTCTGTGCCAGACGTCGCAAGTACCGCCTCCGTCCAGCAGCCCCAACCGGTCGTTCCCCTTGGAACGGTCATAAGTCAAAATCCGCCTCCTGGCCATCGTGTCGATGCTTCGATTCCCATCGAACTTACCGTTGCACAGTAGCGTTCTCGGCAAATACTCGCTCCAGCCGCGCGTTTCCCGCAACCAGTGCTTTCGGCGCCGCAAGACTTCCTCTGATGGCAACGAGCGCAACACCGCCTCAACCACCAGCTCCGCGCCAATCACTTCAGACTTCACGAGGTCCAACAGGAATTCCGTGGCCACGCCCTGCCGCGTCAACGCCATCGCCGACAACAGCACCGAGCGAAACCAGGGATCGCGCGCTATCTCCCAGCGTGCCTTCAACATCTCGAAGGCTTCGACGGAATGAGTGGCCGCCATCGCCAGGGCCGCTTCGCCGGCCGCGTCATTTTCCTCGGCGAGGAAGCGGCTCACCCACGACAGCGCCGAAGAGCCATCAATCCGCAGTACGCCCGCATAGCACGCACCCAAAATCTCCGGATCCTCGTCACCACCGATCTGCGCCCGCAATCGCAGCAGAAGCGAAGCGGTTGGGGAACCGACCTGCTCCACAGCGCGCACCGCATCGCCACGAGCCGATTTGTCTTTGTCCACCAGCACATCGAGTAAATAACCCAGCAAATCCGCCTCCGAAACCGTGCGGCATTGCACCAGGGCCAGCGCGCATGTTCCTCGCAACGTGCCGGCGGTGTCGGAGCGCCCGCCCCACACGGCCTCGAGTTGGACATGTTTGATGCCGCGCAGAAACGGCGCGGGTTCCTGCAATTCCAGAGCTGCCAGCGTCCGGCTCAGTGAGTTTTTCGCCCAGCACTGCGGATCGCGCTTCTCGGCGTCCTCAAAAAAGCGATCAAAGGCCACAAGCAGATCCGGAAGCAACTCGTTGACCTGGTGCTGCTCCACCAGAGCGGCGGCCTTGGCGACGATGTAGTTGTTCTGTTGTTTCAGCGCCGCCCTCAGCGGTGCTACACAGGCCTCAACTGGCAGCTCCCGCAACTCTTCGAGAGCCGCGAGTTGCGCGTCGAAATTCTTCCTTCCGGGCATGGCGATGTACCCTTTTGATCCGGTGCTAGTTTCTTATCAGCAACGCCGCGAAAAAGCCGTCACAGTTGTGGACGCCGGGAATCGTGCGCAGAAATCCATCTTTCAACACCGAGCCACTCAGCCGTTCCGCACCATCTTTCGTGACAATGCCTTCGGCGGCCAGCCTTGTGAGATCATTGCTGAGCGGACGCAGTTCAAAATCGGGGTGCGAAGCAAGAGCCTCCGCGACCACTACTTCATTCTCTTCCCGCTCCAGAGAACAGGTCGAATAGAGCAGTCGCCCTCCCGGTGCCACCCCGGCTAGGGCGGAGGACAGAATCTTCACCTGCCGGGCATGCTGCCTTGCAATCTCGTCCTCGCTCACGCGAAAGCGTATCTCCGGGTTGCGGCCAATTGTCCCGGTGCCCGTGCAAGGGACATCGCACAGGATGAGATCATACTCGGGTTGCAACGGTGTCGCCGTCACGTCGCGCACTTCAAGCCGCAGACGCTCTTCAGTTGGCGCGAAGAGTCGTCGCATCGCATCCAGTCTGCGCTTGCTTACATCCCATGCGGTGATTTTCGCTTCCGGATTTCGCTCCGCGAGAATCGCGGTTTTCCCACCAGGAGCCGCGCAGGTATCAAGAATCCTGTCTGCATGTCCGGCCAGTTCGGCCACGAGTTGCGATCCTTCGTCCTGAATGCGGACACGACCTAGCCGAAATGCCTCGCTGCGCACGATATCTCCGCCCGTCATGCGCCGTGCAACGGTGAGGAATTCTCCCGTATCAAGTTCTATGCCCTCATCGATCAGATCCCGCTCCACGGTCGGATCGACCAGTCGAATACAAACCGCCGCGGGCTCCTGATTGAATCGGCAGATCGCCGCTGCTGCATTTAGCCCGTAAGCGCGACACCAGCGCTCGACTATCCACGCCGGATGTGCGTATGTATCGGCCATCTGCGCCACGTTTCCCGCGGTCGGGACTGCGGACTCGCGCGGAAGCCGTGCCAGCTTGCGCAGGACGGCGTTTACCATACCGGCAGCAAACGTCTCTCCCGTCTGCTTAACCAGCTCGACACTCTCGCCGATTGCCGCGTAGGCCGGAATGCGATCCAGATAGAGAAGCTGGTAGGCACCGAGACGCAAGGCGGTCTCGACGGTGGGCGTGAGCGCAGCGTCAGGACGTGACAGCAAGGCGCGAATGTGTGCATCGAGCTTCAACCGGCAACGCAGCGTGCCCAGCACAAGCGTCGTTGCCAGAGCGCGATCCTGTGCCTTGAGCACATCCACCTTGTGCGAGCGCAGCAACTCGTCGCTGTGTGCTCCGCTGCCCGCAACTTCCCACAGGATTTGAAATGCAACGGCACGCGCGCGAGCGATCATTGCTCGCCGAGCCTGTTGCCGCTTTTTAGCAGATGCCCGTGGAGAAAGTCTCCCGCCGACATCCGCTTCTTCCCTTCCATCTGTACTTCCACAAGTTCCAGCCAGGTTCCCCCGCCGCAGCGGACGAACAATCGGTCCCGCTCAACGCGGATTGCGCCCGCGTCCGCGGGACCGCCTACCAGCGCGCTCGGTTCGTGGGGCATCAGTTGATGCGCCGTCAGCTTCTTCCCGCCGAGCATCGTCCATGCGCCCGGCCAAGGCTGAAAGCCTCGCCACCGGTTGGAGACCGTCATCGCAGGCTGCGAGAAATCCATGCGTCCATCGTCGCGCGTCAGGATGGGAGCAAATGTCGCCAGCGAATTGTCTTGTTTGGTCGGGGATATCGTTCCCCCGGCCAGTGCGTCCAGTGTTTCGACCATCAGCGCAGCGCCCATCTCCGCTAATAATGGGTAAATATCTGTTGCGGTCTGGTCCGGAGCAATCGTCATCTCGCGTTGCAGGAGGATGTCGCCGGTGTCGAGTCCTTCGTCGAGGCGCATCGTCGTCACGCCCGTAACCGGTTCACCGTTGGCGATAGCCCACTGGATTGGCGCCGCGCCGCGATACTTCGGCAGCAGCGAGCCATGCAGATTCAGGTTGCCGAAGCGCGGCAGATCGAGCATCCACTTTGGAATGATTCGCCCATAAGCGACTACCAGAATCGCGTCGGGCGCGATGGTTTCGAGCTGGGCGCGAAACTCCGCGTTTTTCTTGATCTTCTCCGGCTGCACGATGGGGATTCCGGCGGCCACTGCCGCTTCTTTCACCGGCGGCACAACCTTCTGCAGGCCGCGGCCGCTTGGCCTGTCCGGCTGGGTGACAGCGAGAACGATCTCGTGGTCCGCGCGCAGCACCGCCTTGAACGTAGGAACAGCAAACGAGGGCGTTCCGCAAAAGACTAATTTCATCCCAGATCTACCGAGCGAATCCTTACCACTCGCCGGCCTTTTGCAGCTTGCGAATTTTGCGTAAAATCAGGTCGCGCTTCAGTGCGCTCACGCGTTTGAAAAACAAAATGCCGTCCAGGTGGTCGATCTCGTGTTGAAAGGCGCGTGCCAGCAGCTGTTCACCGTCCAGCTCGAACCATTCACCTTTTACATCCTGTGCGCGCACTTTCACCTTCGCCGCGCGGGAAACCTTTTCGCGAATGTCCGGGAGACTGAGGCAGCCCTCTTCTTCATATTGCTTGCCTTCACGAAGAACGATCTCCGGATTGATGAGAACGATCTTATCGGCAGGCTTCTCTTTAAAACTCAGATCGATCACAGTGATGCGTTTCGAAACAGCAACCTGTGGAGCTGCAAGGCCGATACCTTTGGCGGCATACATCGACTCGAACATATCGTCCACGAATTTGCGCAGCTCTTCATTGAACTCGGCGACGGGCTCGGCGGGACGCTCCAGAACTGGCTCGGGATATTTAACGATCTCTAGAATCATCTATCTCAGTAAGAACGAATCTGCTCAACGTAACCATCATAGTTACGTTTTAGTTCGCGCAGGGAGTCTCCACCAAATTTGTCCAGCACAAGCCGTCCGAAGGCTAGGGCGACCATAGCCTCTGCTGCTACACCTGCCGCCGGAACCACGCACACATCACTGCGTTCATACGCGGCCTTGGTTACTTCGCGCGTGTCGAAGCGCACAGATGCCAGCGGACGCCGCAATGTCGAAATAGGCTTCAGGTAGCCGCGCACCACGACGTCTTCGCCATTCGAGATGCCGCCTTCGATGCCGCCCGCATTGTTGTGCTCACGCGTGAATCGCGTGTGGGCGCCGTTCTCGCGGGCCTCGGCATAGCCGATGGCATCGTGAACCTCCGAGCCCAACGACTCAGCCGCGGTTACACCCCGGCCAATCTCCACCGCTTTCACGGCCTGCAATGACATGACAGCCTGCGCCAGAATTCCATCCAGCCGCTCGTCCCAATTGGCGTAGGTGCCGACGCCAGCCGGCGCGCCGTGAATGACTACCTCGAAGACGCCGCCAATCGAGTCGCCCGTACGCAAGGCCAAGTCCACTTCAGCCTTCATGCGCGCCTCCGCTTCGTCGTCCACGCAATTCAGCAGCACTTCTTCTTTATCACGCAGCGCGCTGATCTCTTCCCAAGCGGCATCGCGAGTGAGTTCGGCGCGGCCAACACGGATTACGTGGCTCGCAATGTCGATGCCTAGCTCCAGCAACAGGGATTTCGCGACGGCTCCGGCGGCCACCCGCGCCGTCGACTCGCGAGCCGAGGCCCGCTCCAGCACATACCGCGCGTCGGGAAAGTCGTATTTGAGGGCTCCGGCAAGATCGGCATGCCCGGGACGAGGTGAGGCTACCGCTTTATGTTTTGCGGGGTCGCCGGCCGCAACCGGCAACGACTCCGTCCAGTTCTTCCAGTCGCGATTTTCAATCTCGATGGCGATTGGTGAACCGATGGTCTTGCCGTGCCGCACTCCGGAGAGAAAGTGCGCGTTATCCTGCTCGATGCGCATGCGGCCGCCACGTCCGTAGCCCTGCTGGCGGCGCCAGAGCTCGCGATTCACGAGAGCATCCTCGATCGGAACGCTGGCAGGCATTCCCGACACCAGCGCGATCAGGCTCTCGCCGTGCGACTCTCCTGCGGTAGAAAAACGTAACATGCGTGCTCGTCCAGCCCTGAATCCAGCTTCATTTCTGGCATTGGATTCAACTGTTTATTCTAGATCAATCGCCGATAAGCCAGGCATGCTGCGCAGGATTCAGGGGAACGACGGACAGCCTTCCCTGGCTGACGAGGGGCGAGTCGGCAAAAAGCTTGTTCGCCTTGATCTCGGCCAGGGTATGCGGCTGCTTCACAGGTTTGCCCACCTTGATACGGACCAGCGGCACGCTGGGATTGCTGGCATCCACGGTCAGGACTTTGGCCGTTCCTACAGCCGTCTTCTCATCGCCGGTGTGATAGATCACCAGGTCGTCGCCGGGCTTCATGCCGCGCAGAAATTTCACCGCCGCCGGATTCGTCACGCCATCCCAGATCGTCTCGCCATCCCGTTCCAGGTGGGCAAAGGAATACACGCTCGGTTCCGTCTTCAGTAAATACGCCATCGCCTGCCTCCTGCTTAGTCTTCTTTATCATGCTCTTTGCCGAGGAAGGGCATAGTGTTGAGCAAAGGCCGCTCCAGAGAGCGTACCCACTCGGTCACTTCGCTCGCTCCGCGGCCAGCCGTCACATTTCGCGCAAATTCGCTGTGCATAGTCTGCATCTTTGCATCCATGTCGTCCAAATAATGCAGAAGAACTGCCTCCGGAACCATGGGCAGCTTGGGTGATCCAAACTCATATTTCCCGTGATGGCTCAGTACCAGATGTTCCACCAGCATCCGGAGGGGCGGCGGAAAATCCGGCAGCGCTGCGATCTTCCTGTCGATCAACGCCACGCCAATGGTAATGTGCCCCAGCAGCTGGCCCTCGATAGTGTAGTCGAAGTTCGTGCCCCAGCGTAGCTCCTGCAGCTTGCCGATATCGTGCAGAATGGCCCCGGTCAGCAGCAAATCACGGTGAACCCGATAATGCTTCGCCGCCAGATCGGCAATGCCCAGTAGCGAGACGACATGCTCCAGCAAACCGCCAATCCAGGCGTGATGCATGCTCTTGGCCGCGGGCGCCTCGCGGAAGGTGGCGGCAATTTCGGGATCATCCAGGAATGACCGCAGCAGGGCTTTTAGGTGGAGATCTGTAAAAGTCTCCACGTACCCATTTAACTCCGCCCAGAGTTCATCGATATTGCGGTCCGTGTGCGGAACATAGTCTCTCAGATCGAACTCGCTCAGCTCCGCCTTGCGAATCCGCTCGATGTTCAACTGAAGAAATTCTTTGTACCGGCAAACCTGCCCGCGGACCTTAACCACATCACCGTCTGCAAACTCGCCCGCGTCGGCCGTCTCCCACATCCGCGCCTCAATTTGCCCGGTGCGGTCACCCAGGGTGAGGGCGAAATAGCGCGACCCGTCTCTCTTACTGCGCACCTGCTTCGAGACCACGGCGAAAAACGCCGTGATGGCCTGGTTTTCATATTTGGCCAGGTCCGCGATGTACGGTTCTTTCATCGTGCTCTGCGGCTAGCTATGCGGTGTTGCCGGCGTTGCGGGCGGCGCAGGAGCTGCTGCCGGAGCCGGAGAGCCAGTGTCACTGCCCGTTGTTGCAGGCGTTGCGGGCTGTTCACTCGACGGAGCAGACTGCTGGTTATCCTTCTTTTCATCCGTCATGCGGCGCTTTGGACCCGTCTTGCTCGGATTAGGTTTCTTCGTCTTCGAAGTATCGCCATTCAGCCCAAGCGGTTTTGCCTGCTGTTGCTGGGTGGCAACTTCGTCCGGCGTGGCCGGCGCAGGCGCGAAGGGATCGATTTTATTGCTGTTGTCCTTCTTGGTTTTCGGCTGCTTCGCGCGATCCGAATAGCGAGTCTTCTTGGCCACCTCGGGTTGCTCCGGGTTGGCTATCGAGCCATCGGGATTCATCGTGTGCAGGTTGGACGGTGTGCTATTCGCTGCCACCTGGGTAGTATCGCTGGCCGAACTTGCGCCCGCGTCCTCCGTCTTGGTCGTTGCCGACGGCAGAGTCTCCCGGGGAGCCTGCCCAAAACGAATCTTTTCCTTCTTGCCGGGCTTCATGGTGGTCGGAGTGCCGCTCGCTACCTGTTTTGTCGAATCGGCAGAACTCGAAGTCGGACTTGCATTCGGCGTTGAAGCGGCTGCGGTAGCCGTCGAACCTCCAGCCGTTGAGCTCGCTGGAGGACTGCCCTGCGGCACATCTGCAAGCGAGGGGACTCCTTCAGGAGCCGCCGGCGCTGTCGTCTCAGCGGTCTGCGCGGGCACAGGCTTCGAGGCGTTGCGTCCACGCTGCTTGAAACGGGTCCGCTCGAGGTGCTTTTTCTTCTTCGGCGTGGGCGGCGCGTAGGCGCTATACACGGGCTTCATTTCGTTCGGACTGGCGCCGGAATCTTCATAACCGGGCTTAATGTCGATGTAGGCGTCCTCGCGCAACTTAGTGAGGTAGTCGCGCAAGGCTGGGTTCATCTTCGCCATGCCTACGGCATCTTCAACTTGCGGCTCAACATCCTTGAGTGGAGGAATTCCGCCCGGCGTGTGTTCCATTACCTTCAGGATTACGTATCCCTGCTTGGTACGAATCGGCTCCGTAAATTGTGCCACCTTCAGATCGAAGGTCTGATCTTCCAGAACCTTGGCCAGCTGTCCTCGCTTGAATTCGCCCAGGTCGCCGCCATCCGCAGCGGTAGGACCGCCGGAAGAACTTTTTGCCAACGCTGCAAAATCGCCGCCCGCCTTCAGTTTCGCTTCGATGTCGTCGGCCTTCTTCTTCGCGTCGGCCACCTGCGCCGCGTCGTCAGGATTCGCCGTCGGAACCAGAATCTCGCTCAGCTTCACCTGCTCCGGCTGGTCGAACTCCTGCTTGTGTTCGTTGTAATACCTTTGAATTTCAGTCGGAGTGACATTGACATGCCGCCCCACCTCATCGCGAATCACTTGCTGAGTGATGATGCGGTTGCGAATACTCGCCTTGAAGTCTTCCCAGGAGACACCCTGCGCTTCGGCGGCTTTTTGCAGATCCTCCATCGAATCAAGGTGGTTCTCCTTGCGCATCTCGTCCAGGCGCTTGACTAATTCCGTTTCACCAGTAATATCCAGCTCCTTGCCCTTGGACAGCAGCAGTTGCTGGTCGATCAGGTCGCGAAGCATCTCATGCTTCTGCTCAAAAAGCTGTTGTTGAGTCCACTGCTGCTGCTTGGCCTGTGCTTCCAGGTCCTGCGCGGCACGGTCATAATCCGATCGACTGATGACCTGGTCGTTCACCCGGGCCACGACATCCTCAACCACCGTTCCCTGGTAGGGCGACTGTGCCGCAGGCGGGGCGGCTGGTTTCGCAGACTGACCGAATGAGGTCGGCAGGGTTGCTATTACCAGGCTGGCTGCGAGAGCTGAACGGCACGACATAAAGCGATATGGCGCAAATCGAAGGGTCATCTGTGAACGTCTCAGTGGGCGCCCGCCAGATTCGGTTCCGGGATCTTCCATTTGCATCGTCCTCGAATCCGCAAAGGCTGCGCTGATGCCATTCTAAACACCCGTCCGAGCGAATGCCAACGAACTCCTCGGCACGGCCCTCGGTCACAGCCTGCCAACTCCGATCGTTGGCCCAATGAAAGCTGATATCACTGGCTCGCGAAGCCCCCGAACGATTTGCCTGCTCGAGACTGCATAATTCGGAATCAGGACTCGTATTCACGATGACAATCAGGAATTGCGGCGGCCAGTACAAGACTCTTTGTGTGTGGCCTGTTCTGGTCTTCGGAATTCCGCTTTATCTTTACGTCAACCTGTTTGCCTTCCCCAACATTCCCTTTCTGCTGGGTGGAGATCAGGTCTTCTTTTGGGTATATGCCCAGCGCATGCTGTCCGGTGAACATGTTTACCAGGATTTCTTTCAGTTCACTCCGCCGGGAACCGACCTCTTCTATCTGGCACTGTTTAAGCTCTTCGGACCACATATATGGGTAACAAACGTCGCCGTGCTTCTTCTCGGTACGGCGCTCTGCTGGATTTGTTTCAGCATTGCAAAGCGGCTCATGGAACAGAATCTTGCCCTGCTTGCCGCTGTGCTCTTTCTCGTTTTCGTTTATTGCAGACTTCTGAACGCTACACATCACTGGTTCAGCTTGTTGGCGGCATTGTGTGCGGTAAGAATCGTCATGCCGGGAAGAACTGGCCTGCGAATCGCGATCGCTGGGACGATGCTCGGTGTTGCCTCTTTCTTTACCCAGACCGCTGGCGTGGCCGGTCTGCTGGCTCTGCTTCTATCTCTTGCGTGGGATAGGTCCTCCGCCAAAGAGTCCTGGAGAACCCTCTTCTTCCATCAAGTCATACTGGTGGCGGCCTTTTGCGTGACCCTGACCGCGTTGAACACCCCCTTGATTGCGAAAGTCGGCTGGCGGCAACTCTGGTATTTCCAGGTCTTTTTCCCCCGACATTACCTGACCTATTGGTTTGGAAAGTGGTTTCCGGGGCTGCCGGAGCCTCTTGCCTGGATCACGTTGCCTCGTCTTGCCCCGTATCTGTTCGTTTACGCCCTGTTACCCGTCATCTATCCGTCGATACTCTGGCACTGCTGGCGTAACCGTAGAAATCCCGCATTCCGATGCGGGACAGATCTTGTGCTGCTCGCTTTCCTCGGCCTGTTTCTGCTGTTGGAAATCCTTCCTGGGGTGAACTGGCTCCGGCTGTATAGCATCTCGATGCCCGGTTTTATCCTCCTGGTCTACGCGGCGGATTGCGCCCCAAAATTGCGGCCCTGTGTCTCGGCCGCTGGATGGATCATCATTCTGTGTCTTGCCATCGGGAACGCGTGGCTGAGGTATCGTCAAATCCAGACAGTCGCCGCCCTCCCCGCGGGCAAAGTCATCCTGTCCGCGCAGAAATATGAGAAATTTTCCTGGCTGGCGCAACATACGACGCCTGGCGACCTCTTCTTTCAGGCGGCATGGCATGACACTTATATTCCCCTTGACCTGCGCAACCCTGTGTTCCTGGACGTGCTCGTCGCGAACGAGGAGTCACGCCCGGAATATCTTGAGCTGATCGTGCGGCAACTGGAGCGCAAGCAAGTGAAATACATCCTTTGGTCGCCGCTATTGAACGATCCAAACGATTTCAGTCGTCCCTGGGAAGACCATCTCGGCCCGTTTCGCGCTTACCTGCGAAACCGCTACACACTTGTGCGGGTCTTCTCCGACCGAGACGAGGTCTGGCAACGGAACTAGTCCCCGAGGTCCCAGCCAACTCACCTTCGGGTGATATAATCGTCTAAAATTATGCTCCCGGAAAATCCTGTCCCTGCAAGCGGGAGCCGAAGGATTCCTTCCCGCATGTCTTCTCGACTTCGTCGCACGATTTTCTCTCTCATCGTCTTTTTTTCCGCCTGTGGCCTGGCCGGCATGTTCATTAGCCAGAAGGTGGGTGCGCAGTCCTCGACCGATGAGTCTACTTTCCGGGACAGCCTGAAGTCCTTCACCAACGTCTACCAGATCGTGGCCGACAACTATGCCGAGCCGCTCACGGGCGACAAGCCCGACACAGCCATCTATGACGGCGCAATCCCCGGCATGCTGCGCGTTCTCGACCCGCACTCAAACTTCTACGACCCCAAAGCCTACGCCAAGATGCGCGAGGATCAGCACGGCAAGTACTACGGCGTGGGCATGGTCATCCAGCCGCAGAACAATAAGATTGTTGTCGTTTACCCCTACGAGGGGACCCCGTCCTTCAAGGCTGGCCTGCGCCCCGGTGACGTCATCGTCTCGGTCGACGGAAAATCGACCGATAACCTGAACTCGGAAGACGTGGCCAATATGCTCAAGGGCCCCAAGGGCACGCATGTCCACCTCACCGTCTCCCGCGAGGGCGCAACTGCTCCCTTGACATTCGACCTGGTCCGCGATGAAATCCCGCACCCCTCGATCGATCTCAAATACGAGATTCGCCCCGGAATCGGTTACATCCACATCACGCAGTTCCAGGAAACGACGGGCAGAGAATTCAACGACGCCCTCGACCAGTTCGGCGATCTCAAGGGTCTTGTGCTCGATCTGCGTGGGAATCCCGGTGGCCTGCTTACAGAAGCTGTGAGCGTCTGCGACAAGCTCCTCAGCCGCGGTCAGGTCATTGTCTCGCAGCGGGGCCGCGCCTATCCTGAGCAGATTTACCGGGCCACCCACGGAAATGGCGGCCGAGATTTCCCCGTTGTCGTCCTCGTAAATCATGGCACTGCATCGGCAGCCGAAATCGTCTCCGGAGCACTGCAGGATCACGACCGCGCGCTGGTCGTGGGCGAAATCACCTTTGGCAAGGGCCTGGTCCAGACCGTGTATCAACTCTCGGACAACACTGGCCTGGCGCTCACCACCTATCATTACTACACGCCCAGCGGACGGCTGATCCAGCGCAATTACGACAACGTCTCGCTGTACAACTATTACTACAATCACGATCAGCCGCAGGACACCAAGGATCGAGAGGTGAAGCTGACTGATTCCGGACGCACCGTCTACGGTGGCGGCGGCATCTCGCCTGATTTCAAAATCGAGACACCCAAGTCCAACCATTTCCAGGATGTGCTCGCCGCTCACAACGCCTTCTTCAACTTCACCAAGCGCTACCTGGCCAGCCGCACCGTCGCTAAGGATTTCCAGGTCGACGACGCTGTCATTGGCGACTTCAAGCAGTTCCTGACCTCGCAAAATATCCCGTACACCGATCAGGATTTTAACGGCCCGGGTGTCATGGATTGGCTCAAGACCAACATCAAGGCTGATGTCATGACCACCCAATTCGGTCAGCTCGAAGGTCTACGCGTTCGCGCCAACTGGGATCCGATGATCGCGCAGGCGCTGACTTACATGCCGCAGGCCGCAACTCTTGAGCAGACCGCAGAGAAGGCCGCTGCCGACAAGCAGACAGCCCACAACAGCGCTCCGGCCACACAATAAATCCGGGTTCCGGCTTACTCGCAGCGCAGCGCCACCGTGGGATTGACCCTCGCGGCTCTGCGTGCGGGAACCCAACTGGCTAGAACGGCAATCGCCGTGAGCAATCCAATCGCAATCGCGAACGTCACCGGGTCATACGGCTTCAGGCCAAACAGCATTGAAGCCGCGCCGTGCCCGGCGATCAGCGAAAGCAACGTTCCCGTCACCACACCAACCGCCAGCATCAGGCCGGCGCTGCGCATGACCAACCCGATCACCTGCCGGCGCGTCGCCCCCAGCGCAATACGAATTCCGATCTCGTTTCGCCGCTGTGTGACGAAATACGAAATCACGCCATAGAGGCCCACCATCACCAGCACGGCAGCGATCGAGCCGAAGAATCCCGCCAGGATCGCCATCAGTCGCTCCCTCAGCAGCCCGTCGTGAATCTGCGTCTCGAAGTCAAGCGTCTGCACGATGATTTCGGGATGCTTATCACCAATCTGTCGCTTGACCTCCGCCATGACGCTCGAGGGCGCCGTGTCCGACCAGATCATCACTGACGCCCATGGGCCGTCTGCGGCAGCCGGGAACTGCGCTGCCGGAACAAACGCCATCGGAGGCGTTGCTCCGCGAATGTCGTTGTACTTTGTGTCCGGAATCGTGCCAACGATTTCAAGCACGGTCTCAGGATAATTCGGCTCGGGCAGCGTACGAACCCTCTTTCCAAGGGGATTGTCCTTCCCCACAAACTGACGAATAAACGTCTGGTTCACAATCGCCACTCGCGGGGAGTTCGCAGTATCGGTATTGGCAAACATTCTGCCGGAGAGCAACGGAATCCCCATCGTCTGAAAGTAGCCCGGACTCACCCAGGTGAATTTCGAGGAACCTTCGGCGGCCCCCACACGAACTCCATGCGTCCAGCTTCCTCCCATCAGGGGATCATTGGTCGTCGTCGCGGCCGCTGTGACACCGGGAACGGAGCGCACCTCCTCCAGCAGTTGCCGCTTGAATTCTTCGTAGTGATCTGGCGCTACGTGAGAGAGCGGGAAACCGATATGAGCGATGGTGATTCCGCGTTCGCGCATTCCCGGATCCAGTGTCATGAGGTTGCGGAAGCTGCGAACGAACAGCAGCGCTCCCACAAGCAAGACCATGGAAATCGAAATCTGCGCTATCACCATCAGGCGCTGCGTCGAGAATCGCTCGCGGCTACCAGTCAGCCGGCGGTCGCCTGTCTTCATCGCCGTCACAGGATCGGAGTTCGACGCACGCAATGACGGGATTGTTCCAAAGACAACACAGGTCAACATCGCGACCGCGGCGGAAAATAGCAGAACGCGCCAGTCCGTGCTGATCGGCAGGTCCACTGACCATTGCTCTGTCGATAACGACCGCACCAGAAAGCGGCTGAATCCCTGCGCCATCACGACTCCCAGTAAAGCGCCGCTCATCGCTAACAGGCCGCTCTCAATCAACAATTGCCGCAACAGTCGACCGCGCGAGGCACCCAGCGCCATCCGAACCGCCATTTCGCGCTGCCGCACACTCGCCCTGGCCAGCATGAGGTTGGCGAGATTCGCGCAGGCAATCAGCAGCACAAGGCCAGTGATACCGAGCAAGAGCGAGAGCGAGTCCTGATACTCTTCGCGCAGGTTGCTCACGCCTCCCGACGCCGGAAAGACTCCCAACCGAAAGCGCGTGAACGGTCTGACAGCCTCTGCGCTGTATCCGATGGGCGCCGTTGCGTTGAAAATGCCGGGACTCAGCGCGCCGAAATAGGCCGAGGCTTTGTCCATTGTCCACCCTGGCTTCAGGCGACCCATCACCGACCGATCGAAAAGCTCCCGCTGCGCGGGGTTCGGCTCGCACAGTGGAAGTGCGATATCGAAGCTCTCACCTACTGCCATCCCAAAAAATCCTGGCGGTGTCACCCCCACCACTTCAACCAGGTCGCCGTCGACCAGCAGTGTGGTGTTTGCTGCCAAAACCCGTCCGCCCATTTGCGCCCGCCAGAATGGGTAGCTGACGACAACGCGCGATGTCTTGCAATCCGTTGTATGGTCCTCCGGCAGAAGCAATCTTCCCTGCCATGGGCGAATGCCAAGTACGCCGAAGAATTCTCCACTTACATCGAGTCCATGAATCCGGCGGGCATCGCTCGGATGTCCGAACAGACGATCACGATTGCGCCAGGCAAATACGCCTGAGAACGGATCATGATGCTGTCGAATCTCCTGCCACACGGGCTGAGTCAGCTGAGCATATGGACCATTATTGATTCCGAATCCGTGATTGCCGCCCACGATCTTCACTTCAGCGAGTTCCTGCGGGTTGGAGATAGGCAGGCTGCGGAGCCTGACCGCATCCAGCAACTGAAAGATCGCGGTATTCGCGCCGATCCCCAACGCCAGCGTCGCCACAGCTACGAGCGTGAAGGCAGGACCCTTCCGGAAACCTCGCAGTGCATAGCGCACGTCGCGCATTACAGCATCCAAGCCAAGAGCCGCATCGTGCTCCACCACGCGCTCCCTGATCACCGTCGCGTTGCCAAATCGCAGACGCGCGTCCCGCTCGGCCGCCTCCCGGCTCATACCCGCCGCCATATTGTCTTCTGTGCGCATGGCTACATGCGCTCGCATTTCGTCTTCAATCTCGCGATCGACCTTCGAGCGCATCACCAATGCCCACATCCGCCTCATTGCACCCATGGCTCACCTCACGCAAATCGAAGAATTGCTTCAACACCTTTCGCTACCTGCTCCCAGTTCTTCTCCGCCGACGCAAGCTGCTTCTTCCCCGCCGCCGTGAGGGAGTAATATTTCGCCCGCCGGTTCGTCTCTGAGAGCGCCCACTCGGAGCGGATCCAGCCACTCTGCTCCATCCGGTGCAGCGCAGGATAGAGCGAGCCCTCCTCCACGCGGAGCAACGCATCCGAGACCCGTTCGATATGCAGCACGATCCCGTAACCGTGCAGTTGCCCGACATGAGAGAGACTTTTCAGAATCAGCAGATCAAGACTGCCTTGTAGATCGTTCTTTGCCACGTGTCACCGGTGTTGGAGAATTAGACATAGCCATCTAGGTGTCTGAGCATATGTCGGCACAACCCTAGCTGTCAAGGTACGGCGATCGACTGCAGAGATCTTTGCGTTACAGTCGAAATATGACCACCCGCATGGCAACCGAATCTGACTTCGACCCGCTCCTGCGCCTCATTAACAGCGCGTTTGAGGTCGAGCGATTCTTCAAGGATGAGGACCGGCTGAACGACGCGAGGCTACACGAATATTTCAGGAAAGGCGTCTTTCTTGTGATCGAAGAAGACGGCCACCTCGCCGCGTGCGTCTATGTCGAACGTAACGGTGACCGCGCCTATCTCGGCCTGCTCTCCGTCGATCCAGCGAAACAGAAAAGCGGATTGGGACGCCGCCTTACCGCTGCCGCCGAAGAATTCGCCCGTGAGATGGGCGCGCATTTCATGGATCTGACGGTAGTAAACCTCAGAGCTGAATTGCCTGGCATTTACGAAAAGCTCGGCTACCGGGTGACTGGCACCGCTCCCTTTCCGGTCGATCAGATGCCAGTCACCCAGCCCTGCCACTTTGTCTGCATGACCAAGGAACTGGGCCACGCAAGAGCTTAGCTGTTCGAAGACGAAGGCCTCAGCAGTGGCTGCTCGGAGGCAACCTTGACAAAATTCACTGGCCCGAGTGTGTCGATCCCGTTAATTAGACGGTCGGAGAAAATCTTCGCGAACGTGTAGATCGACTGCATGGGGTTGGCTCCGACCGAGGTGGGGAACATGCTGCTGTCCATTACATAAAGATTTGGAATCTCCCGCTTGTTCACCACATTCCATACGCGCTGGCGCGTCGAGGCTACGGAGATATCCGCCGATACTCCCATCTTATTAGTCGCCTGTAAGTGAGCCGACGTAAGTAAGGTACGATTCGGAATGAATTGTAGATTCTTTTCGACTAAGTCGGCCTGATCGATGCAGGTGAGATAAGACCCGACCATGGGATCGAAGTTATCCAAACCGAGGAAGTTCTCATTCGACGGAATGATAACCTCCATTGCGCCGGCAAGAAACATCATGCGAATCGCAATCGCGACTCCAGTGCGGAAGCGCTGCTTGTCTCCGTCGCTCAGCGCGTAATCGAGAGCAACGCTGCCATCGCTGTTCAATCGGATACGGTTGCCGTCTGAAGGCGTGTCCACCAGCATCACGCCGAACCCCGCAGAGTGATTAAACTTGGTGATGCGGTTGTATACCTCAGCGCCAGTCCCGGGAATCAGCAGCGCACCATACGCGGGCAAGCCCGACATCGTTTCAAAAATAAACCCGGGTGCTACTCCGAAGGCATCCAGGAACGTTGCACTGTCTAGCCCCTCGAGCAGATTGATACGTTGTTTGAAGACACCAATCAACGGAACCGACGGGTGCATGATCAGACCCAAACCAATACGCGGGTTAGCTACTGCTGGCGTCTGCCTGGCGCTGTTCAACAGGACGCGCGTTGTTCCGATGGTGCCCGCGGAAAGAATCACGTTCTCGGCTTGAATGGAAACAGTGGTGTCAGGCGGAAGCCCCAGCCGACATGGGTCGACAATCGTATTTTTGTATTCGGTCCATGGTGTATTCACCAGAAGCGTTGCGCCCGTCACGCGGACGCTGCCATCCGGGTCTGCAGGTATGAACGAAAGCTCCTGAACCGCGACATCCGGAATCACGCTCAGCGGATTTCCCTGATCCTGCATGGCCTTGAGAATGAGCTGTCGCGCCGCATCGCGCTTTTGCGTAACAGGAGACGGCGACAAATCTTCAGGAAAGCGATTCAAGTGGTACAACGAAGGATTCACGCCGAAGGCTAGCGCTCCGTCCCAGAGCACAAGGTTGTCCTTATTCAGTTCACACTGTGTCACTTCCCTCGTGACGATCGCATTGCGCACCCATTGGTACGCCGCCGATAGGCGTTCCGGTGTATAGAAGGCGCCGTCGATCCATCCCTGCTCAATCCAGTTCATAATCCGCGCCTGAATCGTGCCTTCGAGCGGCGAAAACGCGAGATCGATATTTACCGTGGTGCCGCCGCCCATCGCCTGCCCGCTACGCACCAGCACTCCATTGTTTGAAGTCGCAGCAACATTGTTTTGGAACATCAGTTTGGGATAACTCATCGTGTCCATCGAACCCCACACCACAAATGGCCCCTGTTCGATCAGGGCAACTCTCTTTCCCGCCTGCTGTAACTCATGAGCTACAGTTGCCCCTCCCGGTCCACTGCCAATTACTAAAAAATCGATAATTCCTTCCTTTGCAGAAATGGTCTGCGTGGCCGGATCATAGGTCAGCCAGCTGGGCGGGATGACGGGGTAATGGAGCTTCGAATAGATCTCGACATCGTCGACAAACGTAGTGGGATTCTCGATTTGCGTCAGCGGGACGGCCAGCCGTAAATCCCAGATTCCGGAAAGATACGCTTCGCGCACCAGCATCGCGATCATCGCGCTGCCGTACGAAGTGCAATCGCCTTCAAAAAAGAACGACAACACCTGCGTCGCCACTTCGACCGAAAGACCTCCGAATCCTCCCGGAGTGGCAAGAAAGGCTTGTACGGCCGGATTGGACGATTGCTTCAGGCAGTCATAGAACGGCAGGGTTTCCGGCGCCGGGGCTGTCAGCCCTTCCAGCACACCAAGGAACGGCGATTGCGCAAAACTCGAGAGCATGGCGTTGCTCACGCCGATTGCAATCTGCTCGATCTCCGGACGAATCTGCGGAGGAATCGGCAACTGCTGTACAGGAAACCAAAGGTCAAACAATAAGGCGTGTGTTTTCGCAATGGCAGGGGGCACAACCGGCATCATTCCCATAACAGACCTCCAGCAAAGGGATTCGGATGCAACAGCGGAGCCTTGTACGACGCCTCTATAAACCTCTGATGAATTTCACTGTGAAGGCTATGGACCCGGGAATAACTGCCAAGTTAGAGTAAGGCCGTAGTCAAAAGTTAGCAAGTAGTTATTGCGATAATATGTGGTGAAGTCTTCCTTACGCTCCCAAGTCATCTGCATCGTTGCCGCCTCTATCAAAACGCAAAGGAGCAACGTATGAGCAACTCCTGGTTAGACGAGCAAATCATGATGACTCTTTCCGGCATCGCCTATTACGGCGATGTCAGCGGCCAGCTAAAAAATCCAACCTACGCCACGCAGAATGACTGGTCTCTCGTCTGGGGACCGGTAGACGATTGGTATGGCAATCGAGCCTACGCTGCCCTTAGCGCATCCACGGGCAAATATGCGGTGGCCGTTCGCGGCACCGACACCGATTTCGGCTGGGACGCCTTCATCAACATGTACAACGACCTGAACGTGCTCTGGCAGGTGGAATGGGATTATTTCTTCGCCGGCCAGGGTGCAATGGTCTCCCAAGGCACCTATACCCAGCTCAGCTACCTCCTAGACCACGCCACATGGGATGGTCAGACGCTTGCCCAATTCATCGAAGGTATTCCAGCGAAAACGCCGATTGCAGTCACCGGTCACAGCCTGGGAGGCAATCTGGCCACAGTGCTCGGCGCGTGGATATCATTCAAACGCGGACCTCAGTCCGATACGCCCGACAACAGCACCGAGATTTACACTTTCGCAGCGCCCAGCCCGGGCAATCGTGCGTTTGCCAGCGCGTATAACGCGCGGCTCCCCAGCAGCTTCCGTTACTGGAATAGTCTCGACATCGTTCCTCGCGCCTGGGATAACCTGCCCGAGTTGTACAGCATTTACGATTCGATTGGCATCCGCACGCCAGCGTGGATACAGGATGCCATTTACACCATTTTGTACTTACCTCTGGAATGGAGCGAGTGGAAGTACGGCTCGTATTACCAGCAGAACAATGGAGACGGCAGCAAACTCCCCGGCAGTGCCGCGCCTTGGATCACAGAGTGGATTAGCGAAGCGATCTCTCAACATGCCGTCAACACGTATCTGGGATTGTTGAACGCCCCGCTGATAAAGTCTTCCGCAAACCTTGCGCTCAGCTCATTGCGCGCCGCTCCGGCAATCTCTCGCCTCTCCTTCGATAAAGCAAAGTTGCCGCCCGATTTTATCGCTCAGGTCGCAGCGTTCAGCCAGAAGTCGAGCAACGCCGCGAGACTCCGCAACAGATTGCTTTGAGTAGGCCAGAGAGCAAGCCGGCAAAGCATCGCCGGCTTACTTTCTGATGCCACGATAACGCTTTCGCTAACTGATCTCGAAGATATCTTCCGTCTTTGCCGATTGCGCCTGCGCTCGGTCCGCTACCTGACGTGCGATTGAATAGAACTGTGCCGCCTTCGGCGAATCGGGACCAGCGAGAGCCACGGGCAAGCCCGTATCGCCACCGCGCCGAATGTCTGGATCAAGCTCAATCGAGCCGAGGAACGGCAGCCCATATTGTTTCGCTATCCTCTCCGCGCCGCCCTTTGAGAAGATGTCTATCTCCTGGTGACAGTGCGGACAGGTGAAATGGCTCATGTTCTCGACGATGCCCAGCACTTCGACGTTTACCTGGTGGAACATCTCGAGAGCCTTACGAGCATCCTGCAGCGAAACGTCCGAAGGAGTCGACACCACCACGGCGCCGGTGAGCGGCACTGTCTGTACCAACGAAATGACCACATCTCCCGTACCCGGCGGCAGGTCAACCAGCAGAAAATCCAGCTCGCCCCACTCCACTTGCTGCAGGAATTGCCGGATGATCTGGTGCAGCATCGGACCACGCATCACCATTGGCTTGTCTCCCGGCGAGATCAGCCCCACGGAAATGACCTGCACACCGTGGGCCAGCGTCGGCTGGATTTGATTGTTAGCAAGGACGCGCGGCTGCTGGCTGGTGCCGAACATGAGGGGGACGTTGGGGCCATAGACATCCGCGTCGATCAGGCCCACGCGGAAGCCGAGTTTCACCAGCGCCACTGCGAGATTCACCACCAGAGTCGTCTTGCCGACCCCGCCCTTGCCCGATCCGACAGCAACGATGTTTGCCACTCCCGGCAATGCGCTCGGGCCTTGAGGAACATGCGAATGAGCCATACTCTTAACTCCAGAATTCGAAATAAATCTAAGCCTCAATCGGTTTGGCCGTACGCCTGCGCTCCTGCTCGCGCTGGCGCAACTCGCGCCGGCGGCCGGCATCTTCGTAGCGTCGCGTCTCTTCGTCCGTCTCCGGTTGCAATTTCGGAACCGGTACCCGTCGACCCTGGGAATCCACCGCAACAAAGGTTAGATACGCCGATCCGACGTGCCGGTGCGTCCCGGCGATCGTGTTCTCCACCCAGACCTTTACGCCCACCTCCATCGAAGTATTGAAGGCGCGATTGACTTTGGATTTGAGAATCAGCAGGTCCCCGACATGAACCGGCGCGATAAAGTCGATGTGATCCATGGACGCCGTTACTACATGGGTGCGCGCGTGCCGGTAGGCGGCCATCGCGCCCACCAGGTCGATGAAGTGCATCAGCCTGCCCCCGAGCAGATTACCCAGAGTGTTGGTGTCATTGGGCAGAATCAGTTCGGTCATTTCCGATTGCGACTCGGCGACACTGCGCACCGGAAGCGAATGGCCGGCAAAATCCATGCATTGTGCTCACTTTCCTACCCGATGCTTTCCACGAGAGTCATTCTTCGCAGTTTGCTGACAGGGATATTTCCAGTGTCGGCAATCGCGCGCTTTTAAGCAAATGAGCGTGCAGCTTGCGGCCTTCGATTTTATCGATGAAAATTGCGAAATCACACTCTTGTATGCCATTTCTCGAACAGATCAATACGAACAATGTCCTGGCATTCAAGACAGTGCGGCTGTGGGCCTTGCAGGATGCGCCAGCGGCCTTCGGAAGCACTTTCGCCAGAGAATCACAGTTCCCAGATGCCGAGTGGCTGAGGCGTGCGGCCAACATGAACGGCGAAGAGAGGGTCGGTTATCTGGCAATGGAGAATGATCGCGCCTGCGGCATTATCGGAGCGTTTCGGGATGAAAATAATCCGCTCAGCGCAAATGTCGTTTCCATGTGGGTAGCGCCCGAACACCGCCGAACCGGGGTAGGAAGCTCTCTGATTGCAGCGCTGCAAGCATGGGCGAGAGCCTGTGGCGTGCGCGCATTGCGGCTGATGGTAACTAGCAATAATCATGCCGCAATTGAATTCTACGAACGAATGGGGTTCTCCATGACCGGAAATACTGAACCTTACCCGAACGATCCTTTGATCATTGAATACGAGATGTCACAGGTCGTTCCAATGGCAGATAGATGATGTTACGCATTTCAAGTCCGCGTCTTCGGAGACAATGAGTTTATGGACAAGATAGCGATGCTCACAGAGATACTGGCGCACAATCCCAACGATGCCTTCGCCCGCTACGGACTCGCCATGGAGTATGCGGGTCGCGGTGAGACGGAGGCCTCCCTGGCGGAATTCGGGCGTTTGCTCGAGGAGCACTCTGACTACACTGCCGGATACTTCATGGCAGCGCAAACGCTGGTGAAGGCGGATCGCGCCGACGAGGCGAAGCTCCGGCTCTCCCAAGGTATCGCATGCGCACGGCGCATCGGCAACCAGCATGCGCAGAGCGAAATGCAGGCCATGCTGGACGACCTTGAGCTGGCCGGCTAAAGCACCCGGAATCGGGATGTTCCGTACCAAATCCACAAATCAGAAACCCTTTGGTGGCTCATCAAAACCAGTCGTGGCGGCCAGCATTCTTCCGCCGCCGGAACGCGCATAATTGCACAGCAATGAAGATTCCCTTGTTTCCGCTGGATGTGGTGCTCTTTCCCGCCGCGCCGCTCCCGCTGCACATCTTCGAGGAGCGCTACAAGGAAATGATCGGCGACTGCATCGAGACGGATGCCGCCTTTGGCGTAGTACGCGCACAGCAGGAAGGACTGGCTGTAATCGGCTGTACGGCACATGTCAAGCGGGTGTTGCAACGGTATGAGGATGGACGCCTCGATATTCTTTGCCAGGGAGACACCCGGTTCGAGATCGAGATGCTTGAAAACTCTCGATCTTATCTGGAGGCTGAGGTTGATTTTTTTGAGGACGATGGCGGGGAAGCGTCTCGCACCCTGAGAGAAGAATGCGCGGCCCTGCACTTTGAGACACTGGAACTGGCTGGACTTGAGGTTGCAACCATGCACCTCAGCCTGGACGGGCCGATCTCTTTTGCACTTGCCTCGGCCCTGCCCGCGGACCTTGGCTTCAAACAGCAGCTGCTAAGCATGCGCTCGGATTTCGAAAGAACGGAGCGCCTGCGCGATTTCTATCAGGCCGTCTTACCCAAGCTCCGGATGGGCGCGCACGTCTCGCGGGCCTCCGGACAGAACGGGCACGTGATGTAGCTTCAACAAACATACAGACAATCGATCTGCCGCTCGCCGATTCGTCGCCCCTGGAGCCTTTCGGAGTCGCGTGCAGCCCGAGCTTCGTCTACTCTTATAGCTAGATTCTTAAATGTAGACTGCGGCCTTGCACCTGAGCCTGCCCCTCACCGCCACCCAGGAGGAAGAAATGACCACTCGGCGCCTGCCGCAAACCCTCGGCGAACTCCGCGCCGACAAGGAATTCTCCGAAGCGCGCATCGCCGCCCGTTCCGTTAAGGACGAGCTTCGCGAAAATCTGATCGAGCGGCTCAAAACACGAAAGACAATCTTTCCCGGTATCATCGGCTACGAAGATACGGTCGTTCCGCAGATCATCAACGCCATTCTTTCGAAGCAGAACTTCATTCTGCTGGGTCTTCGCGGACAAGCAAAGAGCCGCATCCTGCGCGCCCTCACCGCGTTGCTCGATGCGCATACTCCGTACATCGCCGGTTGCGAAATTCGCGACAATCCCTACCACCCGCTCTGCAAGCGATGCCGCGAACTGATTGCCTCGAAGGGCGACGCCACGCCCGTCGCCTACCTATTCCGCAATGACCGCTACATCGAAAAGCTGGCAACGCCCGATGTGACTGTCGCCGATCTCATTGGTGACCTCGACCCCATTAAAGCGGCTCGCGGCGGAGAAGATCTTTCGAGCGAGCTCACTATACACTACGGCCTGTTGCCGCGCGCCAATCGCGGCATCTTCGCCATCAATGAACTGCCCGATCTCGCCGGGAAAATCCAGGTCGCGCTCTTCAACATCATGCAGGAAGGCGACGTGCAGATTAAGGGCTATCCCGTACGCCTGGAACTCGACGTCGCGCTCGTCTTCAGCGCCAATCCCGAGGACTACACTGCGCGCGGGAAGATCGTAACGCCGCTCAAGGATCGCATCGGCTCTGAGATTCGCACCCACTACGCCGAAAACATCGAGGAGGGCCTGGCCATCACCGCCCAGGAAGCCTGGACCGAACGGAACTTTGCCGACCTGGAAATTCCGCAATATTTAAGGGAGATCGTGGAGCAGGTGGCATTTTCCGCGCGTGAAGACAAGCGCGTGGACAAGCGCAGCGGCGTAAGCCAGCGTCTTCCCATCGCCACGCTGGAGCTAGTCATGTCCAATGCCGAGAGGCGTGCGCTGCTGCACTGCGAGACACTGGTCCTGCCTCGTGTCGGCGACATTTATGCCGCGCTGCCTGGAATCACCGGGAAACTCGAGCTTGAATACGAGGGCGAGATGCGCGGTGCGGACACCGTGGTGAAGGAAGTCGTCCGGACCGCGATCGGGAAGGTCTTCGATAAATATTTCGCCGATACCAATACGCAGCAGATCGAACAGTGGTTCAACCTGGGCGGCACAACCAAAATTGAGGACAGCCAATCGGCCAAATCGACCCTCGAAGAGTTGCGCCAGATTCAGGGCCTCTTCGAGAAGCTCTCGCCCCTGGGTGTGAAAGCATCCGATGCACCGGAGCGATTGGTGGCGGCCGCCGAGTTTCTGCTCGAAGGCATGTGTGCGCACCGGCGTTTAAGCCGCAGTGAGGAGCGCACCTTCGTAGCGCAGAAGAAACCGCAGCCCCCTCGGCAGGAGCGCGCCAGCGCTGAGTCCGAATATGAAGAGTGGCAGCCGCGGCGTTCCCGCCGCAGCGGCCTGAACTAACCTTGAGGCAGCCATGAAGCGGGTTCGGTACACCAAATACACGGGCGATCTGGCGTCAGAGATGAGCCTGGAAGACCTGCTCCAGGCGCTGTCCGACTACCTGCTCGATTCCGGCTTCCAGAACCCCTTCCTGCATTTTCAGGAGCTCGATCACACCCTCGACGCCCTGCGCGAAGCGTTGCGCCGCGCGCTCGAATCGGGAGAATTCACGGACGAGAAGATGCAGAAGGCACTGGAAGCGCTGGCAGAGGAAGACAAGCTCGACGAGCTGATTGAGAAGCTGCTAAACCGCCTGGAAGAGGAGAACTTCATCTCCACGGGGCGCTCGCGGGCTGACAGCCAGGCGGGCGATGCGCAGCAGGATGTTCGCTTCGAAGTCACGGACAAAAGCCTAGACTTCCTTGGCTACAAAACGCTCCGCGATCTCCTCGGATCTCTCGGCAAATCGAGCTATGGACGACACGACACGCGACATTGGGCTACGGGCATCGAAACCAGCGGCGCATCGCAGAGTTATGAATTCGGCGACACTCTGAATCTGGATGCGATTTCAACTCTCGCCTCCGCCATCGCTCGGGAAGGCCTGACTCTACCGCTGAACATCGAATACCGGGACCTGCAGGTTCACCAGTGCGAATATCAGAGCTCGTGCGCGACGGTCGTCATGCTCGATTGCTCGCATTCCATGATTCTCTACGGTGAGGACCGGTTTACGCCGGCGAAAAAGGTCGCCATGGCTCTCTCGCATCTCATCCGCACGCAGTATCCGGGAGATTCGCTATCGCTTGTCCTTTTTCACGATTCCGCCGAGGAAATTCCGATTTCGCACCTGGCGCGGGTCAAGGTGGGTCCGTACTACACCAACACGCGCGAGGGGCTGCGTGTGGCCCAGCGCATTCTGAAGTCACAGCGCAAAGACATGAAGCAGATCGTCATGATCACTGACGGCAAGCCTTCGGCGCTGACAATGAGCGATGGACGAATCTATAAGAACGCATTCGGCCTCGACCCGCTGGTGGTGAGCGAAACGCTCGAAGAAGTCGCCCGCTGCAAGCGCTCCGGGGTGATGATCAACACCTTCATGCTTGCTTCCGATCCTGGCCTTGTGCAGTTCGTGCACAAAGTTTCCGAAATGTGCCGCGGCAAGGCATACTTCACGACGCCCGACACTCTAGGCGAATACCTGCTGATGGATTACATGCAGCGCAAGATGCGCACAATCCACTAAGCCGGTTGAACGGCTGCAGGATGGGTGCGCGGCTGCCGAACTTGGGTAGCTTGCTGCGATGGCAGATCGAGTCTCTGTCGCAGATTGGCTGCAAGCTCGGCAACCAATCTCAGCCTCTCTGCCAGTTGTGGCGAGAGGGCTGGTTCAGCCAGGGCTAACTGGGATTGCAACAACAGCCCCGCCACTGTATCGCGCAGGTCGCTTTGAATAGAAGTAGCAGCCGCGCGCAACGCCATTTCATGCTCGCGCTCTCGCCGGAGGAGCGCGCCGCGTATTTCGCGAACCAGGCGGCCGCAGCCGGAAATGGCAAAGTTGATTTCAAGTGGAATTGCGAGGCCGGCGTGTTTGAGGAGCGAATCCGCCCCGTCGTCCCGGGAGTCGACAAGAGATTCGTCCAGCACCACCAGCGCGAATTCGCTGCGCCGTAATGCGGCCAGCCCCTCTTTACGGCTCGCGGCAGTTTCGACAGTCAATCCAAACTGCTTGGACACGACCGCGGCGCAATTCTCAACGCCGGCAATGGCGGTAATCATCAGAATGTTCAGCGGCATGGCGGTCTCTTGCTCCTGTGAATGAGTGCGGTGAGCGAACGTATTCCAAAACTGCCAACTTCTTCCCCGGCTCCGGTTCCTTTTGCCTGCCGTCAGAGTCCTGCGACAGATTCGCCAATGCCGTATTCCTTCAACTTGCGATAGAGCGTGGTCTTGCCGATGCCCAGCAGCTTCGCGGCGGTGAGCTTGTCGCCTTTCAGCTGGCGCAGCGTGTCCAGGATTGCCTGTCGTTCGAGCTCGGCCAAAGGTGTAACGGCATCGGTTCTCTGTTGCTTGGGCGCGTCGTTTGCCGGAGACAAAACCGTCCGGTAGGCGTGCAGATGGAAATCCTGCAGCTGGGTCGGCAGGTCTCCCGTATGCAGAATCGGCCCCGAGGAAAGGGCGCAGGCCCTCTCGACCGAGTTTTCTAGCTCGCGCACATTGCCCGGCCACGAATAATCCGTCATGGTGCGCAGTGCGTCGTCACTCAACACGCGCTTTTGGCCGCCATGATTCGTCATGCGATCCAGGAAGTGAGCTGCCAGCAGCGGAATGTCATCGCGCCGGTCGCGCAACGGCGGAATGCGCAGGCTGACCACGTTGAGCCGGTAATAAAGATCCTTGCGGAACCGTCCCTGCTCGACCATCGTGGCCAGATCCCGATTGGTGGCCGCCAGGATGCGTACCCTGATGGGGATGCGGTGCATTGCTCCCACCGGGCGAATTTCCTTTTCCTGCAGGGCTCGCAACAGCTTCGCCTGCAGGTCCAGCGGAAGTTCGCCGATCTCATCGAGAAATACCGTTCCACCGTCGGCCGAGGCCAACAAGCCATCCTTCGAGCGGTTCGCGCCGGTGAATGCGCCCTTCACGTAGCCGAACAACTCGCTTTCGATCAGCGTTGGAACCAACGATCCGCAATCGACGGGGAGAAACGGCTTCGCCGCGTTTGGACCATTCGTATGGATCGATCGCGCCACGAGTTCCTTTCCGGTCCCGCTTTCCCCCAGAATCAACACCGGATGGCTGGTCTGCGCAACCTTGGAGAGGATGCGATACAGTTTCTCCATTTCTCCGCTGCCGCCGATAATGTTGCCCAGCCCCTGCTGCGCGCGCAGCTTGTCGCGGAGCTGCCGGCTGGACAGATCGATCGTCCGGCGTTGTGCCGCGCCCTGCAGTACTGCCACAAGCTCATCCAGTGCAAAGGGCTTGGTTAGGTAATCCGTTGCTCCCATGCGCATCGCCTCGACCGCCGAGGTGACCGTGGCAAAAGCCGTCATTACGATGACTGCGATCTCCGGGTGCAGCATCTTTACCTCTTCCAGCAGCTCAAGACCCGGCCCTGCCGACGATTTGAGATCGAGAAGAAGGATGTCAACGCTGTTGCCGCGCAACAGGCTTCGGGCCGTGGCAAGGCTGTCGACGCCGTGCGGCGCAAATCCATGGCTGGCGGCGATCTCACAGCATGCCGACCGTACCGCTGCGTCTTCGTCGACGATCAGGACATGCAGCCGTCCCGAACGCTCTGAGGGGTGGGCGTAATTCGTCATAAGTCTTATTTGTGGGACTGTTACGGGCATTCTATGCACCCCTTCGCATCCAAGTCAGCCACCAATCTGCGGTTGTCTGTGGTTTCATACATGCCGGAAGTAATAGGCAGTTCCAATTCAAAGCGCGCTCCACGAGAAGACGTGGAGATGCGCGCCGTTCCGCCTGCGGCTTCAATCAATCCGCGAACGATACTCAGGCCATGCCCACGATGCTGCGTGCCGGGCCATTTGCGTGCCGATTGCCGCATCGTAAAACCTGCGGTGAAGACCTGTTCCCGCAAGTCTTCTGGAATGCCCGGTCCGCTGTCCTCTACTGTAATCACCACACTGCGCGGGCGTGCGTCAGGTGCCTGCCCTGCGTCGACAAAGTTCAGCCCGTCGCCGTACTGCGCGGTGATGCGCAGCTTTCCCCCTTCGGGCATCGCTTCGCAGGCGTTGCGCACCAGGTTCATCAGCACGCGGGTCAGGTCTTCGCTTGACAGACCACTGCGGCCTGCACACGACAGTGATTCAATCTCCAGTTCGATCCGCGGACCCGCAATTGCCGCTAGCAGGGGCCGCATGGCCAGTAGTTCCCGGCCAAGGTTATCTGCACACTCGCGCTGCCACGGATAAACGGCGGCGGGGATCTCGATGCGCGTGGCCTCTGCCCTCACCTCCCCATGAGCGCTTTCTTGAGAACTCACAGCCGAGGGTCGCCGCGATCCCGTCCGTCGGGGAGCCGCGAGCCTCTCCATCAATCGCGCTGCGATATCGGTCACCGCCTGTAATTCCTGAGCGTAATGACTATGAGACTCAGTCAAAATTCCAGGCTCGGCTAATAGATCGCTGTAAAGCTTCAGCGCGGACAAAACGTTGCGCGCATCGTGTGCCAGTTGGTCAAAGCTTTCCGGCTTGAGCACCGGGATCGTACGGCTAACCCGCACCTGCTTGAGATCGGGGCTGTTTGCCCCGGAATGGGGAACAAATTTCTTAATGCGCGCCGGAGTCTTAACCAAACCTTCCATTCACTTCTCCCGCATTGGTGTCGTTTTTGAAGTCCGGGAAGACAGCCCCAGCCTTGGAGTGTCGCGGCCGTCTTCCTTGTCTGCCTCTAATACACGTTGCGTGCCAGATCGGAATTCATCGTGTATGCGCAAGAAAATAAACCACTTATCCAACACTCCCTTTGAGTCTTTCAATCGGCAAGTCCGTCCGGGAGTTCCAAAGTGGAATAATCTTCCACGGCAACATTGATTAAATCGCTGAAAACAAATGCCGAAGTTGCGCCGACCCATTTCGGAACTCATCTTGCCCCAATCCCAGCTTGAAACTCTCCGTCCCCAGGCTCATTCCTCCAGTTCCAAACCCGTACAATGAGCATCGATGAATGATCGACAGAAATTCTTCCGCGCCCAGGGGCGCACCCCGTCCCAACTGCGTGCTGTAAGCTTCACCCCCCGTTACGTTGCAACCGCCGAAGGCTCAGTCCTGATCGAGATTGGCAATACTCGCGTGCTGTGCAACGCCACGGTCGAGCAGGGAGTTCCCACATGGCTGCGCAACAGTGGCCGGGGCTGGGTAACGGCGGAGTATGGAATGCTGCCCCGGGCGACGCTCACCCGCACGCCGCGCGAATCGGAACGCGGCAAGGTCGGCGGCCGTACCCACGAGATTCAGAGGCTCATCGGGCGCTCGCTGCGCGCAGTCGTCGACATGCAGGCTCTCGGCGAGCGCACCGTGATCCTCGACTGCGACGTGCTCCAGGCCGATGGCGGCACGCGCACGGCGGCCATTACCGGAGCCTGCGCCGCGCTTTCGATCGCCCTCAACCGCATGCTGGCCACCGGCGCGCTAAAGACCTCGCCGCTCAAGCAACTCGTCGCCGCCACCAGCGTGGGTATCGTCGAAGACACCGCCCTTCTCGATCTGGCCTACGAAGAGGACTCGCAGGCCGAGGTCGACATGAACGTCGTCATGACCGAAGATGGCGGCCTCGTGGAGGTACAGGCCACCGCCGAGCGCACGCCTTTTCCGCGCAGCCGCATGCTAGAGATGATGGATTTGGCCGAAGCCGGCATCCGCCAGTTGCTCGACGAACAGCGCAAAAGCATTGCCAGTGTGGCGGCAGGATAGGACCGTTTGTCCCTCGACAATTCGCGATCCGATCAGATGAATGAACCCGAGTCCCATGATTGGCCATGGTCGGGTAGAATGCAAGGGAACGCAGTTTCCCGCGACGACCAATTGCCCCGGCGAGAACTCGTTTCAACCGTGCCGGGAGCCATCAATCGGCGCCAATCAATCAGCAAGGAGCAGGAGAAAAACAAATGTCCACAAAGCTGACCCCTGGAAAACTAGAAGGATTGAAGGCCGTGTCCGACAAGCGCGGCGTGATTGCAGCCGCTGCCATGGATCAGCGCGGCTCGCTCAAGAAGTCGCTGGCCAAGGAGAAGGGCGTCGCTGAGTTGCCCGATTCTGCCCTCGTCGAGTTCAAGGAACTGGTCGCCGACGTGCTCACGCAGCATGCCTCGGCCATCCTGCTTGATCCCGAGTTCGGCTTGCCTGCTTCCAAGCGCCGCCACGGCAAGGGCCTGCTGCTGGCCTATGAGAAGACCGGCTATGACGCCGCCACTCCCGGCCGCCTGCCCGATCTGCTCGATGTATGGTCGGTGCGCCGCCTGAAGGAAGCGGGAGCGGATTGCATCAAAATTCTCCTCTACTACACGCCGTTCGAAAAGACGCCAATCAATGATCTGAAGCACGCATGGGTGGAGCGCATCGGCGACGAGTGCCGTGCGCACGATATCCCCTTCTTCCTCGAAACCGTCGGCTACGACGTGCACGGCGACGGGGAAAAGAGCCTCGGCTATGCAAAGCGCAAGCCTGACGTTGTGACCGGCTCCATGGAAGAGTTCGGCAAGGAGCGCTATGGCGTCGACGTGCTTAAGGTTGAAGTCCCCATTGAAATGGAGTACGTCTCCGGCACCAAGGCCTTCAAAGGTGAGGAAGCCTACACTCGCGCTGAGGCGCTGGAGCACTTCCGCATCGCGGCATCCTCGACGCACAAGCCTTTCATCTATCTTTCGGCAGGCGTCAGCAACCCGGTCTTCATCGAGACCCTGGAACTTGCCGGCGAAAGCGGCACCACCTTCAACGGCGTCCTCTGCGGACGCGCCACCTGGAAGGACGGCATCGCTGTCTACGCCAAGCAGGGCGCGAAGGCCTTCGAGGATTGGCTTAACACCAAGGGCGTGGAGAACATCGAAAACGTAAATAAGGCTCTCAAGGCCGCTCACTCATGGTTCGACAAGGTCGGTGTAGCAGAAACCACGCTCGCCTAACTCATCCGCGTCCTTTCTTTCTGAGCGCCGCGGTTCATCCGTGGCGCCTTCGCTTTTGCTGTTTGCCCGGTTGATTCCCCGGGAAAATGCTGCGCTCGCGTCCGCCTGATAAGCAGTATTTGCCTCGAGCTTGGACGCAGGTTTGACCAAATCCGCCCCCGGTTTTTCGCACGGCCCATATTGGAATCCGTGAGTTTGTTCAGCGACGGTACCGACCCGCAATGCAGGGAGCCAGCGATTTTAACCTTTGCCAATGCTCCTGAGGAGGCGTAGTACGATATCTCAATAGATAGATGGATTCGTGCGGCGCTTGGATGAGAATCGAGTCGACGGCAGGTAGGTAAAGTGGCCTCCAGATGCGAAAGTGGCGAAATTGGCAGACGCACCAGACTTAGGATGTGTTTTTAGGCGAGGGCATTTTTGATGCCAAATCAATAACTTAGAATCAGGATAACCTGTATGTCATTCGATGTGCAGGCTTTATTTTTGTTTTCGTCAATGAGTTACGGCGGATTTGCTGCACAGAAGTGTGGGAGCGACTGACACCAGAACTGACACCCGCATGTATACCCTAGGGGGATATATTATATAAGCCTGCCCCGTTGCCTATATGGTGACGGGGCGTTTTTGTTTTTTGGGTCTAACGTGCACGTGTAGCCGCAGAGGGAACCCGTACATCCCTCGATCCCCAAAAAAGGCCCTCGGTGTCACCCGAAAGGTGTGACCATGAGTGTTTCTTGCCTATCGCATTCCGGCAAGGATTCAGAACGGCAGACTTTTGGATTAGGATGGATGCCACTTCCACATTTCACTCCTCTCGGATTCGAGGCGAACCATGAAGATTCGTTCGTATTGGCTGCTTGGCTGCTCTCTTTTGATAACACTCAATTCTTCTGCGCCTTCCCAAGAAAATGTTGCCGACGTCGTGAAACGAAGCACTGACGCGGTTGTGTTAATCGTCATTTCAGATTCAAGCGGTACGGAAACTGCGCTGGGAAGCGGGTTCATCGTTTCCGCTGACGGCGAAATCGTCACGAATTACCACGTCATCAAAGACGCGCACTCGGCCATCGTGAAGCTCTCCAACGGGGCGTTCTTCCCCGTTACCGGAGTCCTTGCATCGGATGCAGACAAAGACATCGCCATCGTAAAGGTGAATGGGAAGAATCTTCCTTTCCTTTCGCTGGGAGAACTCGAAAAGGTGCAGGTAGGCGAACACGTTGTTGCGATTGGTAGCCCTCTAGGTCTTGAAGGTACGGTTTCCGACGGCGTCGTCAGTGCCATTCGAGAGGTTTCCGGGAAAAAATGGATTCAAACCACCGCACCGGCTTCTCATGGGAACAGTGGCGGACCATTGCTGGACATGAGTAACAACGTGGTAGGGGTCATTACCTTGGGGGTGAATCCAGAATTGGGGCAGAATCTCAACTTCGCGGTTCCCAGCAACGAAGTGGCCGCAATGTTGATTTCCGCGCGGCAGCAGACGAAGCCATTGGATTCCGTTGGGAGTAATACTGCAGGAGGCATTTCAGAGGGCACGCTCTGGACATCACTAATGAATGGCCACGATTACAAGCTAAAACAAGACGGGAATTACTTGTATTTGGATTTGATCGATATGCCACCAGAGATGAAATCAGGAGGGGGATTCACACGGGGAGAATTGAGGAAACTCTCCGATGGAACGTGGAGAGGCGTTGAGCATATTAGGTTTCAGTGCAAGTACACACGCGGTCACGGGGCATTTACTCAGACGTTTACAAACTGGTGCAGTCGAAACGGCGAAGTGGAGCTTCACTTTGTGTCTAGCACTCGGATCGAGGGGTCTGCGACCGTTCCGGAAAAGTTCAACTGTATGAAGTGTGAATCGGGAGGGAAAGACCAGGAACACCCTTTCACTTGGATTCCGAAATAGGCAACTGCCGCGAAGCGCGGATCAGTGCCGCCATGAAGAAGAGATGGGCGCAGCAGAAGAAGAAGGCCCGGAAGCGATAGACGATGTGTGCCGCGCGCCTGACAGGGCACCCGGCGGCCCGGCTGACAATCTCAAGACGATACTCGCAGGCTTGATGAGTCCGTGTGGACCTCGCGCATGAGGTATTCAATCGGGTGTTTAGGAAGGTGCCGGAACGGATAGGAAGGTGACAGAGACACGCTGTACACTACTTCGCACGGTTGAAGATCAGGCAGACACAGACTCCAACAAACGGGAGTAATGACCAAATGAAATGTCCTTTGTGTGCAGCGGACAATCCCGAAGGTAATCGCTATTGTGGCGCTTGTGGAGCCGTCTTCGATGCTGCGACCGCCAAGTTACGTTCACAAATTATTGAGATAGTCGATGAGCGATTCAAGGATAAGGATCTAGTTGCTACTTCGCTCGCAGATCGGATATCGGAAAAAGTGGAGAGCAAATTAAAGCAATTCGCAAAAATCGTTAGCTTTGCGATTGCCATTCTAATCGTTTCGGTTGGAATCTGGGGATTCCGAACCTTTGAGAGTGCAAAGGCGCGAATTGATGCTGCCGCAAAAACGGCAACGGATGACATGAACGGGACGTCGACAACTTACAAGAAGCAACTCGATCAAATGGGGAAGATGTTGTTAGAGCGATTGCAGGGCGAGGCTAGGCCGACTGAAGAAGCCCTCAAAGAGGAGTTGCAAAGAGACCAGCAACGACTGGCTACATTGAAACAAGCGCGACAGAAGGCCCCACAAACTCCAATTGGCGCGTTGCCATCTCAACTCTTCACATCTACCTTAACTTCTAGTCCTACAGTCCTTTTTTATTCACTCCTCTCCGTTGGAGATGGCGTTAGTGCGATCCAGAGAAGACTTACTGAGTTGCACTGTTACGCTGGACCGATTAGCGGGAGTTATGATGATGCTACTGTTATTGCAGTAAGAAACTGGCGTACTCAACCACCCTCTACACCTATCATCGGTATTAGCTCCGAAACGCCTCCCTTATCGGAAGCGCCCACTGGAATATCTTTTGATAATAATTCGATTGGGATGCTTGAATGGTCGACTCTTTTTTCAGTTTTCGCCGTTAAATGCCAATGAAGGATATCCCAACGGAAGAGATGGCGCTACAGAAGAAGGCCGCGAAGGCGTGATGCCCGTTTTGAACTAGTCACTCACACAAACGGGCAATTCTAAACACGAAGCCACGCTGATAGGCTGAGGACAATTCAGGTTCCCATCTGCGTTGTTCTATACAGCGGCTGCCAACCAGCAACCGTAATCAGTGGTCGGATTTCCTTTTCTGCAAACTCAGACACGGCGCGTCTAAACAACGCGCTCCTGCCTGTATCGTTTCGCTGTGTGTGGCCGCTACCAGGGGATCTTGGAATTAGCTATCTTTCTTTCTCCGCTCATACATCCGTCCAAATAGTAAATCTCGATGCATAATGTTGTTCATCGAAGTGTGGATTGATAGTCCATGTCTAGGGTCTTCATGTGGGCCTAAGATGCCGCTCTCTGTCAGCAATTGCAGGAGTTGAGGCGCCCCGTAGAACTTATGCAGAAAGTCCCTCCAACTTCCCGGAAGCATCTGAGCTAGCCCCCATCGCATCGGGTCTTGTGGCCGGTTTACCCGGTTTTCAAACTCGTGTGTCAATTCATAAGCGAACAAGTCAGCCGCCTGAAGAAAAGCAAGATTTTGCGCCAGATTTGATGAATACGCCCCCATCCACTGTCCCCAAGCGGGATTGGCATCTTTCAGGGCATACCATAAAGATTCCGCTCTACCCATGCTTTCGCGCCGAGTTCCGGATGGACTAGAAATTGTCCCGAACCCATCGTGCCGCGCGTACACCATCGCCACCTTTTCGGTTCTTTCAAACTCCTGCCACTCTTCGACTGTAGCGGTTGCGTGCATAGAGTATGCGATTACGCTAATCGCTGCCGCTGCCGTCACATCTTGAAAGCATATGTAGTACGGATCAACAAGCGACCTCTCAACATCAGGGAAGCCTCTGCAAACAGTCTCATAGGCGTCCAAGGATACAACTGACCCAAAGGGCTTCGCTCCTGATTCCCGGACGGTCTTAATAAGGGATCCAAGGAGTCTTTCTCTTCGCTCTTTTCCCCATCCGGCGTAGATTCCATAACCAGGAGCGAAATCCTTCATGTGGAACCAATGGCCTTCGCACTGGTCGTCAAGTACGGCTTGCCATTTTTGCTCGAATTCGGTCCAAGCCGACTCCGGCGCAATTAGTCCACCCATTCCGACAAAGCGGCACTTTTCATCTTTCGAGTGACCTGACTCATCGAAGTATGCAGACAGTCCGAGCATCAATCTAAGTTTGCTACGTTACTCTTCAAGTAGGAAAGGCAGCGTCGTTGTCACCTTTTTCCCGCCGTAACTTGTTTGTGATTCCTTTTTGTTGAATGTCAAAACTCCGAGTTCGACGATGGGATTAACGGCTTCCCCGCTCAGTAAGATTTGTCCGTTTGGCGAGTAAAGGGTCACTTTTGTCATGCGATTCCTCCGAGCCCGAATTGTAATCTAGGCATCAAGGAAGATGTCCGAAAGCAGAAGCGCGCCCACGTTTTCGCATGAGCGCGCCCGTTTACTCGGTCACCTGGAGAGAGCCCGAATCCTTTTATCCCGTAATCTCTTCGTGTTCGAAATGGGACACTGTGCTTGCCGTGACAGGGCTGCCCTTAGGGATAATTTGGAAATTTTGGAATTGGCTCTGGGTTGTGGTCTTCGTCGTTACCGTATTGGCAGTTCGCCAAATGCCCTTCGGTATTGCTCACAACGAAGCAAAAGTTTATCCAGTGAGATACATCAAATGCATCGATGTAGTCAATCCTCCCAATGAAGTAGGTGTAGCGCCAATTTCCATCGGGGTAATGCTTCGGTTCCTGCCCCGCAATAAAAACTGGGACAGGAGACTTAGCGCCGGGAGCCAATACCTGAGGACCAGGATTGTCTGGAATAGTTATTCTTTTACCCGTGGCAGAATCTTTCCATTTCTGCTCCTGAGAGAGTCTGATCGCATGAATATTAGACCCCAGATCAGCAGAGGCATCAGGATTTTCTACATGGATCCTGACGTTACGGGCCACTGTTTTGCCCACATTTTTGGGATAAAGTCCATATTTGAAAATTTTCCCAAATGGGGGAGAGGCAGGGAATATAGAGCTAACTTGGATTGCCTCGATTTCTATCCAAGCTCTTTCATCAGTTCTAAAAAAGACCTCGGCATTGAGGGCCGATTGAACGGAGGCTCTAGCGGCACACTGAGCAGCAGCCGTCTGCTTCGCAACCTCCGTATAGGTCTGATTCATGGTGAAAAGTTGCTTCGCAGCGATACGCGCGTAGATGAAGGCCCCGACAGCGGCGGCAGAAGCCGCAACGAAGGCACACCAAGTCGCTACCGCCAGTCGCCTTTGTACTCGTATGGCTCGCTCTTGCTGGCGATAGGTTTGATCGTAGCGGGCTTGCGTCTCGGCTATTTCGTGCTGTGCGGGCCGGACCGCAGCGGCGATGATCCTTGGTACTTCACTCCAATGTGTATCGCTGGTTTTGTGGGCTTCGCGGTTGGCTTGGGTCTCCTTGTTAATCGCTTCTTTAATCGCGCTCAACTCGTCGCGCAAAGTCTCGGCCAATGTTTTCAGCGCCTTGAACTCGCTAGGTTGCATGAATTGGCTTCGACTTTCCGAGGGAGGATAATAAGGGCAGATGAAACACGAATATCACGAAGGACCAAAGGCAGGGGAGAATTTCGAGCGGCTGGCGCGGGTTGTATTTCAGGCTCCGAAGGTCACGTCATCACCCAAGAAACAGACCCAGATTCGCAACGAGAGCGACAAGTCGTATATCGGCAAAACGGCGCGGTTGTCGGTGTGCTGGATCGGAACCTTCGTCAAGTTCGCCCTCGGATAGATGTCTAATGGAGTATCAACGGCTAAGTAATTGATAACAAATGGGGAAATGGGGGGTCAAAAGATCACCGATTTCGAGGCCGCCGACCACGGGGGGAGTCTCCGATTCAGCCCCGCGTTATTACAGATTGCAATACCATCGCGTCACCATCTACATTTGTAGCGTGTAACTTATTGATTCCGTTTATGTTGTGCGAATTTTCCTTGAATCCGCCCATGAGTAGAAGGTAACAGAACTGTTCACAGAATGCAAGCGAAATCGCGCGCCAGCGTTGACTTTATTCTGCATCAGGCGTATATAAGCCGATCTCAGCCGTTGGGATGGTAACAGGGACAGGGCAGGATGAGGCAGAATCGACCGCTGGCGCGTCGACAGGCACCGGTCGACGTGTCGATATGGGTCGAAGCAGGGCAGCGCGTTATAGCGCCTCGACCGAACGAACATGTTTACGTCCAAGGACAACGCCCGCAAATCCGGACATTGAACTACCGGATGCGGGGTCGTCCTCCAATAGCGCGTCTAAGCGCTCCCAATCATCGACCGGGTTCCAGCCCTGCGCTTCCCAATCCAACTGCTCTGTCTCTCTGAACGCGTACCAGTCGCGCATCAGTTTCTCCAGTTCGGCCAGCGTCCCCGTTTTGTTCCCGTCCTTGTCCTCGCCAATGGTCGGAGTCTGTTTGCTTCCCTTAGACCCAAAATCAAACCAGCCATAGATGAACGATTCCAGATTGCGTCTTGCTCGCTTGTCCTCGGCGTCAGTCATCGGGACGTATGCGCGCCCGTTCCATCGTTCGACGCCGCGAAGGTGCGCGTCCCAGATTTCGCGTGTATCTTCCAGCTTCTTGATGTCCTCTTCCGTATACTGCGGTAGTCCCCATGAAGACATCGGATCGTTTTTGTCGTCCTCGATGCGTCTGCGAAGAAACGCGATGAACTCCTCAAGCTGAACGATGAAGCGGCTCGACGATACCTCGCGCCCTGGGCGGCCCATTACCGCGATAGTCCGCTCTACGGATGGTTCGTTCCGTTCGAGCATGTAGGAATCAGGATGTAGGGAATAGAAACTCGCGTCCGCGTCTTCGCGCTTCTTGACTTCGTTGCTCAGGTTGTCGACATACCGATTGATGACCCCCTGCGCGCCTTTCTCGTCGAGCAGTTTCTTCAACAGCTTTTTGTTCACGCCGCCGTCTGGCGGCCACAGGAGCAGGCGAGGTTGGTTTCGAAGCGGACGCAGGGCTGCCAGTCGTTCAAGTTCTGCAACGAGAATGTCCATCACAGCGTCGTAGCGGCTCTCACCGACAAGCGCATCCAAGTTGTCGCTGCCCATGAAGTTGCTCTTGCTCGATAGTCGGTCTCGATACATCTGGAGCAGATCGAGCGCGCTGTTCTCTTTGTCCTTCTCGTCCGTCGTAACGTACGGGTCGACGGACACGTCATTGATTCTGTCCGCGTACCAGCGCGTAAACCTGAAGGGGCGTTCGAGCCGTCCCTGCATGGCTGCATACTCGTGCTGCTCGATTACAGTCTTGCGAAATACGTAAGGCTTTTTCGATTTGGTGATACCAGTAGCGCGTACCTCGTCGGAAATGGGAGCAGGTTCCAAGCTGGCCAGCTTCGCTATGGTCTTTGCATTCGTCATTACAGGGGCAGCGATTGGGCTCTGATACACGGGAGCAGGATTCAGACCCCACTTGTGCCTATCTGCGTCACCGCGCTCGTGTGCGATGCGCGCCAGAATTTCAATCTCAGTCCTGTTCGTCAGTCTGACTTCGTCGACGCTGTCCTGGTCTCCATCGCGACCGTTGTCCTCGTCGTGACCGTTGAGACCGAACGTGTCAGAGAACTCGTCTCCCGTGTACTCGTCATACAACGCCAAGTTGCTTTCATCGGAGACGTATGCGCCAGCGTGGTACGTGCGTCGACCGTAAGGACACCAGCGGTCAACGGGAGCCTCATAGGGGTTCTGTAAGCGCATCATGCGCGCCCCTTGTCAGCGCAAGCAGCGCACACGGTAACGTGTCCCGAGAGAACGTCAGCAATTGAATCGATTGTGAATGGGGTGTTGCAGGAGGGGCAGAGGAGAACGACTTGGCCAGATGGGAGTGTTTCGAGGATTTGGGGTTGCGCTTGGGAAGCGCGAACCGCGGCTGCCACTGGAGAAACGTGCGCGTGTTTTCTGCTCATGGATAGGGGCGAATATCCTTTCGGGTTAACGGTTGATGTCGAGGGCACGCCCGTTAGAGCGCGCCCTATGGTCTCGGCTTCACTTGGAGAGAGAGATGCCTATATCTCAAACATAGCAAGGAAACTGGAATCTGTCAATACTCCTGTTCTGCACCTCTGTCAAGAGGTTTTGAAGGGAAATTTTCGGCGCAGTAAGTCACACCGGGTACCACAAGTCAAGCGAATGTTCACTGTGCCGTACCTAGCGAGCAACATACAGTCACGTTTGAGGCGATTTCACTATAGAAGTGGTCCCGAATGAATAAGTTGTGATCAAATATCTTAGCCATTCTTTGTAAACGGCTGATTCTAAGCCGGTGTCGCCAGAAATCGCTTAGAGACATAGAGGGGAAAGACAGGCGCACCCGCCGAGCCCCAATTCAGAAAGGAGCACCACATTTTGCAGCCACTGAACACCATCCCCGCAGCTGCGGAAAAGCTCGGCATGAATCGCAAGTTTCTAAAAGCCACCATCGAAGCGGGTCTCATTAAGACGCTGAAGATTGGCGAGAGGCAGTTTGTCTCTGATGCAGAGATCGCGCGCTTTAAGTCGACCGTGAGTGCGTAAACGACAATCGCGCCCAAGGACGGTTCACGCTCTAAATGTTCACTGTTTATCTGATCGTGAGCCAATCAGCGATTGGCGAGCAGCTACGTCTGTGACGTGGTGAACCGGTCAGCACGTCAACAATCCACTGTCTGAAACGCACTTCCTGTTTACGTATATCCTTGTTCCCTCTAACAATCACATATAACAATGGCGACCCCTGTCTTAACTGTCTGTATTTTGTGACGGTTACAGATAGCATGTGTCGACTCGTTCGACACTTACTGTCGATTCGTTCGACACTTGGCCCTCTCTCCTGTCGATTCGTTCGACACTTCCGACGTAACAGTCTCGGTTACTAATTCAATCCCCGACGCACCAGCGTCAGTGAGGGCAAACTCACCCCGAAAAAGGGCTAATCCGGCGTTCCGTTTTCAGGAACGACCAATGGAGGACAACTTGAGCAACATCTTCAACGGCACCATTCATAGATACCATCAGTGGCGCTACGAATACACCGATGCAATCGTCGACCAAAACCTAGACAGGGCAGCTATCGTGATCCTGTTACGCGCGCTCGGCTTCGCGCAGCACTTGAGCAAGACATCGTTCACGTTGACGACCGCAAAAATCCTGGATGAGACTGGACTCCATCGCCATTCGTGGAGCGCTGCACGAAAGCAACTGAATGACAGCGGCCTTATGAAGATCGAGCAAGCACCTGGTAAAGGGGCGTGGAAATTCACGCTGCCGGTCACCTACCGTTATCTCGATCTTGATACCTGCACCAGCGACGAGATTAGAGCCTACTACGAGCGGTATCTCACCGATGCTGTCGACGACGGCGACCGATTGGTGAGCACCTGTCCGTTCCATGATAAGAAGAAGCAATTCACCGTGAAGCTGAAAGAGGACATCGACTCTCGTATTGGAACGTGGTCGTGCTTCTGTGGTACTCAGCAAAGCGGCAGGATACTCGCATTCGAGCAGCGAATCTCTGGCGTCGATGAGAGACAAGCACACCGTAACGTGACGGACTTCTTTATGAATCTTCGTTGCGGCGAAAAGTCTGAACCCGTACCCGATTCTCAATCTCAACTACAAAGCGAATACGTAGACGCGACCCTGGCACCGAACCCGCAATACCGCACGCGACAACCTTACCGCCCGAAGACTGAGGAGGCAGCAGCATTATGAGTGACATGAGATTGACACCGGACAACATGGCGGCAAAATTCGCTGCCAAGGGATTGTCGGAGGCGCTGGAGATTTACAACGCAGGGCACACGTTCAAGTTCCCAGATCGCAAGATTGGTGAGATTGTAGGCTGGTGCGTGTTTGAAGGTCGAATCACCTCTAAACAAAGAGGACTGCTGCATCGTCTGCTTGAGCAAAGCAGGACTAACCAAAGAAATGAACTGGCGGTGACAGCATGAACTACACCGATCCCCAAAACTGGCACCCGGCAGCGGGACTTATGCCTTTGCTGTCCGCGTCCGATCTCGACGACTTGGCGAACGATATCCGCGAAAACGGATTGTTGAGCCCAATTGTCCTTCACGCCGGTACGGTGTTGGATGGCAGGAACCGCGCGCTCGCTTGCAAGAGGGCAGGCGTCACCCCTCACTTCGTAACGTGGGAATCCAACGGCGCATCGCCGCTATCGTGGGTGATTTCGTTGAACCTTCGGCGCAGACACCTATCCGACGATCAACGGGCAGCGATTTCGCTTGATGCCAAGCCGTTGTTAGAGGCAGAAGCCCGGCAGCGACAGCAGGAGGCAGGAAAGCGTTTTGGCAACGGAAAAGTAGCTTTTGATGAAACGCCAAAAGCTATTAAACCGATTCACGTGCGCGAAGAACTTGCTAATAGATTTGACGTGAGCCAGTACCGAGTACAGGCTGTCCAGAAGATTAAAGAGACCGACGAGAGCGTCTTCCAAGAGGTCAAGGCGGGAACGCTGTCCATTCCAGACGCAGAGAAAAAGCTAGGTCTTAAGGAACGGATGCGCGGAATCACATCATCTGAGTCTGCCGAGTGGTACACGCCCAAAAGGTACATCGAAGCCGCCCGCGAGGTGTTGGGAACGATTGAACTGGACCCGGCTTCCTGCGAGGATGCCAACCGAATCGTCAAGGCCGACACCTTTTTCACAGAGGAAGACGACGGACTCAAGAAGGACTGGAGCGGCAGGGTCTGGCTGAATCCGCCGTACGGAGACATCGGACCCAAGTTCGTAGCGAGGCTGTTGCACGCCTATGAGGAAGGCGACGTTCAGGAGGCAATCCTACTCGTCAACAACGCGACCGAGACAAAGTGGTTCCGGCCGCTGTTTGAGCAGACGATTTGCTTCAGCGATCACCGCGTGAAATTTTGGAATGAGACCGGGTTAGGTGAGTCGCCAGCACACGGTTCGTCCTTCGTCTACTTCGGCCACGGTAAAAAGTTCGCCGAGGTGTTTGGTCAATTTGGCGCGGTCGTAGTCCCGCACAAGCAATAACCGTAAACGCGCTAGACACACACACACAACGGGCTGCCATCCGGCGGCCTTTTTTGTTTGCGCCCAACATGTTCCCCCACTTCCTGCGCCGCGATCTAATCGCGCGGTGCGCGTCCTTGTCTCTAAACCAAAGGACTATCCATTGAACGATCACCGACACTACAACAAAGAAAACCTGTACAGGCAAATTCGTTGGACAGGTTCTACAAATCAGTACGCCTGCGATATCGACTACAGCTATCACGACACTCTAGAGGCAGCAGTTGCGAGACGTGACTATCTGGAATCGCGAGAAGGCCAGCAAGAGCAGCTACAACGCGAAGAACGCAGACGGATTCGACGCGAGTTTGATATCGCGCGGGACGAGCGCAGAGCCCGTATGAGCGCAGAGCGTAACGAATGGCGACTGGAAGTCTGTCCGTTCTTTGAAGACGGCCTTGAGGTCTTCGCATAATGAGCAGCCCGACCCGCAATAGACCACACAAGGGACGTGTCTCACCACGCGCTATCAAGACCTGGAAAGACGCTTTCAACGGATTCGTTCACAGCGCGCCCGACTCGAATCTGCAAACGGAGAACCTGCCCATTAACCCCGACAGGAATCCGTTCTCGCTCGCCAAGGTGAAGCATCTGCCAAGTGTGGAAGACGGGTGTGTTGACGCGTTCTGCGGCTGTCAGGCCAGCGATGGACAGCTATCTCACGAAGCGTTACGCAATTATGCAGTGCTCGTCTGGAACCTCGCGCAGAAGTCAGATATTCAGCCCGTGCTCATCGAGCACGACACGACGTTGTAAACAAAAAACCCCATAGAAAGCAGATCAACAATGCAAAGAGAACTACGCCGCAGTGTGCGCGCTAACACACTTGAGATTCGCGCAAACACTGACGGTACAACTACAGTAGGCGGTTACGCCGCAGTCTACGAATCCCCGTCACAGCCGTTACCATTCACCGAGATTCTGAAACGCGGTGCTTTCAAACGAACCTTAGCGGACGGTAACGAGAAATTCTTCATCTTCAATCACGACATGGGGCAGCCATTTTCGCGCCAGTCAAACGGGACTCTGCAACTAAGCGAAGATTCCAAGGGTCTGAAGTTCTCAGCGACTCTTAACGATTCCCCGAGAGCGCAGCAGCTGGTTGCTGACTTGCGTTACGGCCTGATCACCGATATGTCGTTCGCGTTCGTAATAGACGAGTCGGCAGGAGATCGCGATAGCTGGACGCAGAGCAGCAACGGAGCTATCACTAGGTACATTGAGTCATGCAGTCTTTTTGAGGTGAGTGCGGTTTTAGAGGGCGCGTATCCTGCATCCTCGATATCGCTTCGCTCCGCGCCCGCCGCAATCCGCGCCAAGCTCAAGCGTGACGCAGGAGATGCTAGCGGTATCGATCCCGCAGGCGACGATTGCAGTTGCGACCCCGACGATCCAAACTACGATCCCGATTGCAACTGTAATGATGGCGGCCGCAGTTTCTCTCCCTGTTCTGAGTGTCGCTCCGCTCTATGTACCCGTTGTGCTTCGAATTTCCGCACGGCAGTCGACTCTCAGGGTCTCCCGATGCGTGGCGGCCTATGCGTTCGTTGCGTCCGTTCTCTGTGCAGTGATTGTGCAGACAACTATGACGACTTCATCTCATCCCCTGATGTCGACGACGTTCGCGCCATGAGACGCAAGATGAGTGCCCTACTTCTCAGAGCCAGCCAGAACTAAACCCCTAAACAAGTTTGCTCTTCCTTTGAGCGTCCACATGGACGTTAACGCTGAAGTGTGTTCGCTCGCCGACCACAAACAAAACCATAACCGCCACCTAAGGGTGCGCAGAAAGCAACAAAAACAAAACAATGTCTACCTCCAGAAGTGAAGCAAAGATTCAGGCTGTGACCGAGGGTCGCAACAAAAATATCAGGGTGATGTCAACGCTCTTATCTGAAGGGCGCGAAAATTCCAACGAATACAGAGCT
>Ga0210391_10000264_pt1 | contig 60174 bp, 55 predicted proteins | sample IncBWC12OmetaG_FD_160573 | JGI IMG/M metagenome (GOLD analysis project Ga0210391, IMG submission 160573) | Forest soil microbial communities from Barre Woods Harvard Forest LTER site, Petersham, Massachusetts, United States - Inc-BW-C-12-O ...
CAGGTCATCTATCCGATAAACGGGAGCTCCGCGTCGCTCGACGAAAAGGACGCCGCGCAAGAAAACGAGGCGCAGCAGGTACTGAAGATTGTTGAGCGGCATCGGCCGGAGATTGCACAGGCGCAAGCGGCAGGCACGGAGTTTCGCGTGGCCGTACTCGTGCGGGCGCGGCAGCATCTGGTGAAAATTGTGCGGATGCTTCGCGAGCGCGGGATTCCCTTTCGCGCGGTTGAACTGGAGACACTGGCCGAACGGCAGGAATTGCTGGACCTGTTGTCGCTGACGCGGACGCTGCTGCATCCGATGGATCGCGTGGCGTGGCTCTCCGTGCTGCGCGCGCCGTGGTGCGGGTTGACGCTGCGTGATCTGCACACGCTGACCGGCGCGGACAACCGGGAGTGGAAACGAAAGTCGATGCTGGAGCTGATCGAGGCCCATCTGTCTCTGCTGGAAGCCGACGCGGCCGGGCGAGCGGCGCGGACCACTGCAATTCTGAAGCAGGCGCTTGCCAGTCGCTTTCAGGGGCTGCATGCCGGGTCGTTCTCACAATGGATCGAGCGGACATGGCGCAGCCTGGGAGGCCATCTCTGCGTGGATGCCGCGGCTTACGAGAACGCACAGACATATTTCTCCATGCTCGACGATATTGCGCCCGATGGCATGGAGTGCATGACTGCGTCTTTTGAGGCGGAACTGGAGTGGCTCTATGCCAAGCCCGATCCCACCGTCAGCGAGCGCGCAGGCGTGCAACTGATGACGATCCACAAGGCCAAGGGGCTGGGGTTCGATGTGGTGATTGTTCCGGGACTCGACAGAAAGGCTGCGGCCGACCAGTCGCCGCTGATCGTTTCGCTGGAGCGCACAAATGCGGAGGGCGAAGACGAGATGCTGGTTGCGCCGATCGGAGCGAAGGGTGGCGAAAGCCATCCGACGTATAAATGGGTGCAGAAGCAGCGCACAGAGCGCCAGAATGAGGAAGTCAAGCGGCTGCTCTACGTGGCATGCACGCGAGCGCGGCGAGAGCTGCATCTGCTGGGCACGGCGACGATGGGCGCCTCAGGGCTGAAGAGCGGCGATTCCAAGAGCCTGTTGGATGTGGGATGGCCTGCGTTCGAAGAGATGTTCGAAGAGGCAGTGAGAAACCGCGAAGCGGAGAAGGTGGTGGATTTCCCGCTGGCTCAGGCGGAGCAGGCTTCGTTGTTCGAACTGTTCGATCTGGCTGCGCGTGCGGAGGAGCGCGGACCACGGCTCACGGTGAAAAGACTGCCCTCGGATCTGGAAATAAGGCCGCGAGCGAAGAACGTAACTGTCGCCGGCACATTCACGGCGGACGCCAAATCGGCTGAGCTGCTTCGTCCTGAGGGATCGCGGCGGGCGCGGGTGGTCGGAAACGCGGTGCACGCGCTACTCGATTTGCTCAGCCACGGCATAGACGCGTCAGGTCTGCAGGAGCGTGCGCGAAAGACGCTGCGCGCGGCTGCGTTTTCCGACAGGGCGCTCGACGAGGCGATGCAGGAGGTCATGGCGGCTGTCGAAGCATGCAGGAGAGATGCCGTGGGCCGCTGGATTCTGGCACCGCACGCAGGCGCGCAATCGGAGACATCGTGGACGGGGTGGATTGGTAATGAAATGGTGACTTTGCGGGCCGATCGCGTATTCCGCGCGGGTGCCGCGCCGCTCGAATCCGGATCAGACTACCTTTGGATTATCGATTACAAGATGAGCGCGCCGGCAGGCGAACCTGTCGAAGAATTTCTTGCCCGGCAGAGAGGCTATTATGCTCCGCAGCTAGCGAGATATGCGCAGGCATTGACCGAGCTTGAGGGCGGGAACATTTCGCTGCGCCTGGGTCTTTACTATCCGCGCCTGCCCCGTTTTGACTGGTGGAACGGCGAAGGCAGCTGATGGCTCACGCCGGCCTGGTCTCGTTCTCGTGCATGTGGTGGCGGACGTCGGCGCCACGCACCCAGAAGATCACATCCTCGGCAATATTCGTGGCGTGATCGGCTACGCGTTCCAGGTTGCGGGAGATCATGAGCGCAGTCAGCGCCTGCGGGGCGAGATGGGGCTCGGTCTTCATCACGTTGAGCAGCGTGAAATAAGCGGTCTCGTTCATTTTGTCGACATTATCGTCCATGGAAAGCACGGAGTCGGCGATCGTAGCGTCGGCTTCGATGAAGGCCTGCAGCGCCTTGCGCACCATCCCGGAGGCGAGGCTGGCCATCTTTGCCGTGTCCACGGGAAGCTCGGCGACGGGAAATGCCTCGAGCTCGCGCACGCGATCGCTGATGCTCGTGGCCGCGTCCCCCACCCGCTCAAGATCGGCGTTGATCTTGATCACAGCGAGGATAAAGCGGAGGTCGATGGCCATCGGCTGCTCCATGGCGAGCAGATCGAGAGCCATCTGATCGATTTCGCGCTCAAAACGGTTAATGGCCAGCTCGCCATGATCGACGAGATCGCATACCGAGAGATCGCGCACACGATAGGCTTCGACAGCACGCTGGATCGACTGCTCGGCCATGCCGGCCATCACCAGCAGCTTTTCCTTCAGATCGTCCAGGGATCGCTGAAAACGAAGTCTCATCATCCAAATCTTCCTGTGATGTAATCTTCCGTCCTTTTGTCTCCCGGATTTGTGAATATCTTATGAGTCGCATCAAATTCGACAAGCCTCCCATTCAGGAAGAATCCGGTGCGTTCCGCGACACGCGCAGCCTGCTGCATATTGTGGGTCACAATGACGATGGTGTATTGCGATTTCAGCTGAAATATCAGGTCTTCGATCTTCGCGGTGGAGACGGGATCGAGAGCCGAGGCTGGCTCGTCCATAAGCAGAACCTCAGGATCGACGGCGAGCGCGCGGGCGATACACAGGCGCTGTTGCTGTCCACCGGAGAGGCTCGCTCCCGACTTCTTCTTGAGGTCGTTCTTGACCTCATCCCACAGAGCGGCATTTTTCAACGACCGCTCGACGATTTCGTCAAGGATGCGGCGATTGCTGAAGCCGTTGAGGCGCAGTCCTGAAGCGACGTTGTCGTAAATCGACATGGTCGGAAAAGGATTGGGGCGTTGAAAGACCATACCCACGCGGCGGCGAACCTCGACGGGAGACACATCGTTATAAATGTCGATATCACCCATTCTCACAGACCCGGTGACGCGGGCGATGGGATTGGTTTCGTGCATGCGGTTGAGGCAGCGAACGAACGTGGACTTGCCGCAACCGGATGGACCAATCAGCGCCGTCGCCTCGTTTGCGGGAATGGGCAGATTGATATCCAGGAGGGCATGGTTTGTGCCATACCACGCGTTCAAATTAGTTACCTGAAGTCCGACACCCACTTAGCTCGCCCCTTTCAAAACACCGCGCGTGGTTACAAATCGCACCAGAGAAACCGAAACTACGATCAAGACAATGAGAACCAGCGCGCCGGCCCATGCAAGACGATGCCATTCTTCGTAGGGAGAGAGGGCATACACGTAAATCTGCAGCGGCAGCGCGGCGATGGGCTGGTTGAGGTTGACACTCCAGAACTGATTGCCGAATGCGGTAAAGAGAAGCGGCGCCGTCTCGCCGGCAACGCGGGCGAAGGCAAGCATGCAGCCTGTGATGACACCGGGCGACGCGGTGCGCAGAGTGATCGAGAGCACCGACCGCCAGTTGGGCACGCCCAGGCCGAGCGCCGCCTCCCGGATCGCGTGCGGGACCATGAGCAGCATTTCTTCCGTGGTGCGCGTGATCGTGGGAATCATCATGATGCCCAGGGCGACGCCGCCGGCGAAGGCGGAAAAGTGCTTCTGCGGCAAAACGATGAGCGAGTAGACAGAGATACCCATAACGATCGACGGCACGCCGTTGAGTACGTCGGCAGTGAAGCGGACGAGGTTAGCCAGTTTGCCGCCGCGTCCGAACTCCGCGAGGAAAATGCCTGCGGCTATACCGATGGGGACACCGAGCGCGCTGCCGACAAGAAGCAGGAGGCCGGAACCGACGATGGCATTGGCCATTCCGCCGCCGGTTTCGCCGACCGGCCTGGGAATCTTCGTGAAGAAGGCAAAATTGAGCGAGCTTGCGCCTTTGTAAAGCAAATAAATAAAGATGACGACGAGCGGTGTGATCACCAGAATGGTGCTGAGAATCGCCAGGCCGGTAGCGAGGTGGTTCGATGCGGCGCGCCACATGCGGTTGCCTTTGCTCGTCTTGTATTGGCTGGTCATCGGTCCGCTCTCGTCCTTAATCTCGCTCGATCTCTCCTTAGTTCACGCGCGCCGGCGCACCGCGCGTCACCACCCACACCAGCAGCTGAGCCAGCGCATTCACAATGATGGTCACGATAAACAGCGCGAGCCCGATCTCGATCAGCGCGCTCAGATACAAGTCGTCGGAGGCCTCGCTGAATTCGTTCGCAATCACGCTGGCCATGCTGTAGCCGGGCGCCAGCAGAGACTTAACAATCTCGGGGCGATTGCCGATCACCATGGTCACGGCCATCGTTTCACCAAGGGCGCGTCCCAGGCCCAAAATTATGGAACCCACGATGCCGATACGCGCGTTGCGCAGCACGCCCATGCGGATCATCTCCCACCGCGTGGCCCCGAGTGCCAGCACGGCTTCCCGCTGGCTGTGCGGAACGGCAGTCATCACCTCGCGGGTGAGCGAGGAGATGACGGGAAGAATCATGATGGAGAGGATGACGCCGGCCGCAAACATGCCGATGCCGAAGTTAGGCTCGCTAAAAAAGCCAGTCCATCCCAGCAGCTTCATTAACACGGGATTAACGTGCTCGCGCAGCAGCGGAACGAGCACAAAGACCGCCCACAAACCATAAACTACGCTGGGGATGGCAGCCAGCAGTTCGGTGAAAAAGGAGAGAGGGCCACGCAGCTTGCGCGGACACATCTCGGTAATGAAAACGGCGACACCAACCGCGAGCGGAACGGCAATGACAAGCGCGATCAGCGATGAGACCAGCGTTCCGTAAATAAATGGGAGCGCACCGAATTTTCCGTTTACCGGGTCCCAGGCGCTGCCGAAGAAAAATTTGATCCCGAATTTGGATATGGTGAGCTGCGACCGAAGCGTCAACTCAGTGGCGATCAGGGCGACAATGCCAAAGATGGTGAGAGCGCACAGCACCATCAGCCAGCGGAAACCCCGGTCGGCAAAGGCGGAGCTGCCGCGGGAGAGCAGAAACTTCCGGATCGCCGAGGGCCCTTCGCCGGGGTGCGGCCCGGAGGGCGGATCTGATACTGGAGAAGGCGTTTCGGAGGGTCCGGGCACACGTACGTCCTGAATCTTGAAGTTCACCAGTATCTACCCTAAACGCCAAAAATAAAAGTACGGTTAAACGCCTTGAAAAATAAGGCGTAAGCTCGGCTAATATTCTGCAACTGGATCCTTCAGGCCGCGAATCCGGAATCGCGCCTTGGGAAAGGCAGGGGGCGCACCTGCGGCGCGAGCGCGCCCGGATGTCTTTCGGCAACTCTATTTCAGTTGCGAAAGAGTGACCCGAACCTTGTCCGAAACCGATTTGGGCAGCGGAGCGTAATAGAGCGCGGTCACCTCAGATTCCCCGTGATCCAGCATCCAGTTCAGGAAGTCCTTGAGCACCTTGCCATTATTGCCATCCCTGGGCGGGTTGGGAATGAGCAGCCAGGTGAAACTGGAGATGGGATAGGCATTCTTGCCGGGAGCATTGGTGATAGAGACCCGGTAATCGGCAGGCATGTTCTTGACGCTGGCGGCAGCCTCCGTCACACCGTCGATGCTGCCTTTCACCCAGGTGCCGGCGGCATTCCTGATATATCCATACTGGATTTTGTTCTGCAGGGCATAGATCAGCTCGACATAGCCGATTGTGCCAGGCAGCTGGCGCACCATGCCCGCGACCGCTTCGTTACCCTTCGCGCCTATGCCGATCGGCCAGGGTACGGCGCTGTTGCTTCCGACGCTGCTCTTCCATTCGGGGCTGACCTTGGACAGGTAATCGGTAAAGATAAACGTCGTGCCGCTGCCTTCAGAGCGATGGACGACATTAATCTTTGCACCGGGGAGCGTCACACCGGGATTATCCTTGGCGATGCGGCCGTCGTTCCAACTGGTGATTTTGCCGAGGTAAATGTCGGCCAGCACATCGGGCGAAAACCTCAGCTCCGTATTGACGCCTGGAAGGTTGTAAATCGGAACCACCGCGCCCAGAACCGCAGGAATGGCCACGATCTTTACCTTAGAATCCTTGATTTGCGCGTCCGTCATCGGAACATCGCTGGCGCCGAAGTCAACCGTGCCGGCCATTACCTGACGAATCCCCCCGCCCGAACCGATGGACTGATAGTTGATCTGAACTCCAGCGTGCTGTGCGCTGAACTCGCTGAACCATTTGGAATAGATGGGATATGGGAACGTGGCTCCTGCACCATTCAGCTTTTGCGCCAGACCCTGGGAAGCTGCGCTCACAATAAGTGCCGCAGCTAAAAACATGCTCTTGCTCACAAACTTCCCCCTTTATAACTTCCTTATGGTTTCAGTGCAGATTGTCGGGCGTCTTTGTTACTGCCTCTTTACAGAATGATGAAAAGCACGAGAAACGCGGGTATAAGGGTATGCATTAAATTATTTGCAATGAGCCAGTTATGCTGCTGTGACGTTTCAAGGTGGCTCAGGTTTCGCTCATCGCGGCGATGGCCGAGGCCAGCGGGAGCGTGAACAGAAATGTAGAGCCGGCGCCGAGCTCGCTTTCGGCACGAATCGTCCCGCCGTGGGCGAGCACAATGTGTTTGGCGATGGCCAGACCCAGCCCAGTGCCCCCGGATTCGCGTGACCGGGCCTTATCCACGCGGTAGAAGCGCTCGAAAATGCGGTCGAGATGCTCGAAGGCGATACCGGGGCCAAAATCCTGCACGGAGAACTCTACATAGTCCTCCATCTCCTGCGCGCCCACAAGAACACGCCGGCCACCCTTCCCGTATTTCATGGCGTTTTCGATTAGATTGCCGAATACCTGTGTCAGCGCGTCTTCATCAGCCAGGACGATTGCGCCAGTCGCGCCGGCGCACTCCAGCGCAACGTCGGAATCGAGAACCATTCCGGTAAGTGACTCGATGGCGTCCTGAACCAGAGACGCTGCCGGGACGGGGCGCAGCTTTACTTTGTAGTCGCCGGATTCAACGCTGGCCAAGGCGAGCAGGTCCTCGGTAAGGCGCGTCATGCGGGTGGCATTCTTGCGAATCGTGGCGAGAAACTCGCGAGCAGTTGGCGGTATGTCAAGCGTGTCCTCGAGCAGCGTTTCCACATAGCCGGAAATCGAGGTCAGCGGCGTGCGCAGCTCATGGGAGACGTTGGCGATAAAATCCCGGCGTGTTTTCTCCGCTCGCTCGATCTCCGTCACGTCATGCAGCACGGCGACTGCGCCGCCCCCCGGCGTGGGAGCGGCATTCACTTCGAAAATTCTGGCTGGAGCGACCGATGTCGCTTTGCCGCTGCGCAATTCGCGGGATTGGAGGGCGGCTTCGACGCAGGCCAGCACCTCCGGATCGCGCACCGCATGGACCAGCGCCTGCCCCTGGCGAACAGCGCCGGGGGCGATGCGCTGCATGACGGCGTTCGACCAGCTGATGCGCCCCGCGGCATCGACGGCGACTACCCCTTCCTGCATGCTGTCGAGCAGGGCGGCCAGTTCGCGCTGCTTGGATTCGAGCGCGTGGAAGCTGGCTTCAAGACGTGCAGCGGTGGCGTCGAGCGCGTGCGCCACCTCGGAAACCTCGTCGAGTTTGCCTTCCTCGACACGGGCAGAAAAGTCCCCAGTGGCAATCCGATTGGCAAAGGTGACGATACGGGCCAGACGCATCGCGGCGCGGTGCGCGAGAAACGCGGCCAGCAGCGTGGCCAGCGCCACGGCGAAGAGCGATACCAGCAGCAGGTCGCGGTGCAGTACGCGCATGGTGGCGTGAATGCCGGTCAGCGACGCCGCGAGCTGGACGACGAGACCGTCACGCGCGACGGCTATGTAGAGCTGGTCCCCGCGCTCGCTTTGCCCGGCCCCGCGCGGGTCGGTGAGTGCGCGCCGCACCTCCTCCGGGGTTCCCTTCCTCTCCTCGAGAGTTTCTGAACTCGCCAGGACGGAGCCATCGCGGCCGAAGAACGTAACCTGCGCGCCGGCGTCGAACTCTCCGCGCGCAGCCAGTTGTTTGAGCTCGAGCGCATTTGCCGGATTAGCCTCGCGGGCCAGCAGCCGCGCCTTGCCCACCAGAGACTGCGCCAGCTGATCGCGAAGAGACTGCTCCACAACCCGGCCAAGAGAGAAGTCGAGGATGGCCGTGCCGATCGCCAGCACCAGCACAAACGAGAAGAAGAGCTTGGTGAATACCCTGCCTGTCACGGATTAGCCATTAGGGATTAGCGATTAGCTGCCGGTACCAGAATAAGGCTCCGAGGTCCCAGGATCATCTGCAAAGTTGGAGGGCTAACGGCTAATCCACTCATCGCTAGTGGCCAATCCCTAATGGCTGTCTTGCTCACGCCGTCCGGGGAACCTCGAAGCGGTAGCCTGCACCTCGCACCGTCTTGAGATAGCGCGGGTTCTCGGGATCGGTTTCGATTTTTTCGCGGATACGGCGCACGTAAACATCGACGGAGCGCGGGGTGACGAACCTGGCATCGCCCCAAACGGCGTCCAGAAGATGATCGCGGCTGAAGACCCGTCCCGGGTGGCGCGCGAGATAGTCCAGCAGGCGGAACTCGGTTGCGGTGGTGGTGGTGAGTTCGCCCTTCACCTTCAATTGCATCGCGCTGGCGTCGATCACTACCTCCTCGAAGGTGATCGTGGAGGGTGTGGTCGGGCGCTCGAAGCGGCGCAGAACCGCCTTGACGCGGGCCAGAAGTTCCCGAGTGGCGAAAGGCTTGGTGATATAGTCGTCGGCGCCCAGTTCCAGACCGAGCACGCGCTCGTTCTCTCCGGCGCGCGCGGTCAGAAAAATGATGGGTATGGTGCTCAGCGCGGGGTGGATGCGCAGGCGCCGGCAAACGTCCAGGCCATCGCCTCCGGGAACCATGATATCAAGCAGAAAGAGCGCCGGGGGCTGCCGCTCGGCATCGGGAACGAGGTTTGCTGGATTGCCGAAAACGCGGACGCCGAAGCCGGAGGCTTCAAGATGGTGTTGCACCAGGCGCGAGATATCCGTGTCGTCTTCAAGTACAAATACTGTTTGGCTCAACCGACTTTCCTCTCCCGGCAAGCGTCTTTCTCTTGAATGAAGCAGCTTGCACGATTGCCATCAGCGTATCCCACTTGGGCAAAGGGAATGCAAATGTACTGTGAATTTGCGCCGGACGGGTACATTCGGTCACCGGCCGTCCTGGGCGCTCTTCGGCCAATTTCCTCAACCTTTTAGCTAATGGAGGGATGCTATACTCGCAATGTCATTGCGGCAGACAATATTAGGGCCCGAAGCCGCATCACGTTGGGCGAAAGGTTTCCCGCAAGTCTCTCGGGCACCAATCCGAGCGCTTCAGGAACAAGCACTCGACTGATCTTGCGATGGGTGACGCGATGCATGCGATAGACGAGAAAGCTGTCTGACGGTGGGATGGGAAGTTCAGGGCGATGGGTACCGTGGCAGCCAGTCCGTTAATTCTCTGCGTCGATGACGAAGCCCTCGGCCTGCAGATCCGCAAGGCCGTGCTGGAACGGGCCGGTTACCGGGTGCTGACAGCGCTCGATGGCTCCTCAGGACTCACTTTGTTCTTCGATCAACCTGTAGAAGGCGTGATTCTGGACTACTTCATGCCGGGAATGGATGGAGGACAGGTGGCCACCGCGATGCGTAAGCAGCGGCCCGAAGTTCCCATCCTGCTTCTTTCCGCATATATCAATCTGCCCCCGGAAGTCGTTCAGCTGGTCGATTTCACAGTATTGAAGGGCGAGGGGCCAGTGGAGCTTCTGGCGAGAGTCCGTCAAATGCTGGATGGCCGGGCGGGTGACATCGACAGGGGGGTTTTAGGTGAATCTGCGTGAGTTCAACCGCGTTCTCCGTCAAACTCTGTTTCTGCCAATTCTTCTGCTCCTCGCGCTGGCCGGATTTGCCGCCTGGCAGATACTTCGTTCGGCCTCCGCGTTGCAGGCCATCGATCGCAGCGATGAGTTTACGACGCAACTCATCGAGCTGCAGAAGCTGATCATCGATCAGGAAACAGGATTGCGGGGCTTCCAGCTCACCAGCGATCCGGCGATGCTCGCTCCCTATCAGGCCGCCATGGGCTCTATCAACAAGAGCTTCGACAGCCTCCATCAACAGCTGTCCGGACGAGCGAATCAAAACCAGCGGCTGGCCGTGGCCAGAGACCGCTATCAACTGTGGCTGGGCTTCGCTGAGAGCCTGCTCAACAAGGATCCAGCTACGCTGAAGGATCCCCAGCTGAACCAGCGCGGCAAGCATTTGATGGACAATGTGCGCGCGGCCATGGACGATTTGCTGAAGGCCGAGGCGCGTGTCCGGAAGAGACGCTCGGACAAAGCATTGGGGCTGGAACGCCACGAATTCATCACACTCGTGGCCGTGGCGCTTGTTGTCGGCATCCTTTTAGGACTCTTCACCCGCAGCCGTCTCCGCCATGTGTCACGCACCTACGACGCCACCCTCCTCGAACTGAAAATGCAGGCCGAGGAGATCTACGAGAGGGGGCAATGGCTCCAGACCACGCTCGAGTCGATCGGCGACGCGGTCGTTGCCTGCGACAACGAGGGCAGAGTCGTGTTCATGAATGCAGTCGCAGAGGCGCTTACCGGCTGGACGGGGCAGGAAGCCCTTGGGCGGCAGCTCCGCGAAGTCTTCCGCATCGTCAACGAAGAGACGCGGGAGGAGGCCGAGAATCCTGTCGACAAGGTAAGACGTCTACAGACGGTAGCCGGCCTGGCGAATCACACTGCCCTCATTTCCAGGCAGGGTAAGGAATACGTGGTAGATGACAGCGCAGCTCCGATTCGCGGCCAGGACGGCGAAATGACCGGAATCGTGCTTGTCTTTCGCGATGTAACCGACGCGCACCGCACCGAAGCCGCCCTGATCGCGGGTGAAAAGCTCGCCATCGCCGGAAGGCTGGCCGCCTCCATTGCCCACGAGATCCACAATCCGCTGGATTCGGTCGCGAACCTGCACTTCCTGATGGCCGACGAAGCCGATCCGGAGAAGCGCGCGGAGTATCTCCACCTGGCGCAGCAAGAAGTGAACCGGACCATGCAAATCAGCCGCACGCTGCTCAGCCTCTACCGCGAGCCGAAGGCGCCCGTTCCCGTCGATCTGAAGGAACTGGCCGAGGGTGTGCTCTTGCTGCTTGAACGCCGACTCCTGCAGCAAAACATTCACGTAGATCGCGATTACTCCGAGCCTTGCGTCGTCGAGGGATTTCCGGCAGAGCTGCGCCAGGTCTTCACCAATATCCTGGTAAATGCTCTCGAAGCCGCCGGCAACAACGGGCGTATCCGCGTTCGCATCGATCACGCGCCCGCTGAGGAGTTGCGCTGCGTTGGGGTGCTGGTGGAGGTTACGGATAGCGGCCCCGGCATTTCCGAGCAGGCGGAACAGAATCTCTTCCAGCCATTTTTCACGACCAAAGGCGAAGAAGGAACGGGGTTGGGACTATGGGTCAGCAAGGGCATCGTGCAAAAGCATGGAGGAACCATTCGCATCGCTAACAGCCACGACGAGCAGCTGCGGGGAGCGTGTGTTCGCGTTTATCTGCCGGCACGCACCATGGCCAGCGCCTCGACCCGCGCGACTGCGCATGTGGCGTAGGGCGTAGCCCTACATCGACTGCACCGGAATCAACGTGAGATCGTCGACCAGGCCGATTTCTTTCTGAACGAATGGTTCGGCATAGCGAACACCGGCCAGCAAACCATAATGCCGCGCAACGGAAAAGGTCCGTTCCCGAATCTCTTCCTCGGGTACGAACAAACCGCTCCCGGCCTGCTGGTTCTTGTATTGCGAACCGTAAGCCATCAGCGCCCGGTGGCGCTCTTCGATAAAGCTCGTGATGTCTACGACGAAACTCGGGCGAACGTCCGCATACAGGCTGGCATAAACAATCTTGTAAGGACGATGCGGTGCGGCGTCTGTTTCGACTTTTGCCAGGCCGCTCAAGAAGCACGCCTCATAGCCCAGCGTAGCCGTCGTGTAATGGTCCGGATGGCGGCCAACTCCATAGGGAAGGATTACCACGCGCGGCCTTACCCGCCTCAGGACCTCGACGATCTTGACTCGATTTTCGTAAGTGTTCTCGACGCGGCCGTCAGGAATATCGAGCGCGTCGCGCCACGCGACGCCTAATATCTTCGCCGCCTCCTGAGCTTCGGCCGCGCGCTCTTCCACCGTTCCGCGGGTTCCCGCCTCGCCGCGCGTCAAATCGAGGATGGCGGTGCGCACCCCGAGCGAGCGCATTCTAAGCAGCGTGCCGCCGCAGGTCTGTTCCACGTCGTCGCGGTGCGCGGCAATGGCGATCACCTCCGCTATCGGCACGTCGGCTTTGGAATGGCTCGTCACATGATCCTCCGCAACTTCAAGCAAAAAGCACGGCCTGCTGGAAGCCGTGCTCTCGATTCGCCTGCAACTCGCGGTCAATAGTCCGTGTTGTCGCCATCGCTGGTCGCGTCCATGTAGGCCACATCGACGGCGGTACCGGTCACCGTCACGTTGGAGTTGTCGCGCTCTGTTCCATTCATGGTGTTGTAGATATAAACCTGTCCACCCTCGGCCGTATACACCTTGCTCAAGCCGGTAACCGCAGCAATTCCTGTGGCGTCGCCCTTGTACGCATCGAGGAGCGACGAGTTGTTTGAGGTATTGAACATGGTCAGACATCCGTACTGCGTGCCTGAGCCCGCCTGGTTCAGCTTGTAATGCTCTCCGGCCTGGCATTGAGTGGAACCCACCCACAGCGTGCTGTCATCGGCGAACACCATCTTGTTATGCGTTCCATCGCTGATGGGATATTGGCCGGTGATCCCTCCGGTTTGCGTGTTCAATACTGTGAGCTGACCCACAAAAAGGCCGTCGCCCGGAGGCGCGGCAGAAGCGCACTGTAGATTCTGCCCAGCCAGGCACTGTCCGGCCACATACATCGTATTGCCGTTGAAAATTGCGTTCGTCGCGCCGCCCGGGATGGCTATGTTGCTCGTGGCAACCAGCGCAACGCCGCTGGCGCCCGTGGAAACCGGATTCAGTACAGATGGCGTGACCGGGATGATGCTCAGGCTGGCCGTCGTTCCACCGCACTCAGGCCCACAGTTGAGGACATATACATTCGATCCATCAGGCGAGAAAACCGCCTTGATCGGATGATCGAAGGTCGCCGAGGGTCCGGTGCTTACGGGGAAAATGCAATACTGGGGCAGATTCTGGGGCTCGCAGTCCTGCGCTCCCAGATAGTTTGGATTGTTGATCGCGGCCGTCTGTTGATTGGCATTCAGATGAACAACGCTGTACACGGAGAACTGTCCGCTGGGAGCGATGCACGGAGCAGGAGGAACGCCGCTCGGGTTCTGGTTGGGGTTGTTGCCAGGGTTCGCAACCACGCAGGACGACGTACCCGCTGGCTGAGTCGAGTTCTGCACAAAAGCCAATGCGATGGTGCCGCCTGGATTTACCGAGACGCGAAAGACATTGGGCAGATTCAGCGCATAGCTCACGTTCGCGGTAAGATCTGCCACGGTGAGGATGTGCGTCTGGTCATTGGCCGCGTAAACATACTTTCTGGGACGGTCGATGAAAACGCTCGCGGCCAGGCCAGCGGAAATTGCAATTGGTGTCCCTGCACTTTCCGAGGCGTAGTTGACGAGCGCAAAACTGCCGTCGCCCACGGAATACACGGCACCCTCCTGCTCTTCGGGCAGGTTCTGAATGGTGGCCGGCAGCTTGCCCGAGAAGCCGCTGATGGAATACGTGACCGCTACATTGTTGTATTTGTGGCGAATGTCGTAGTACGCATCGACAAAAGGCAGCGCACCCGTAACTGCGGGGCTTGGGTTCTGCTCGGCAATCAGGACGCGATTCAGGATGCCGCTCGGAGGCAGAACACGGCCCGCGAAATAATAGTTCTTGCCGCACGAACTGAGCAGGGTGGAGACAGCCAGAAAAAGGGTTGGAACAAGCCAAAAAACCAGTGAACTTCTTCTCTTCAAAACTCAAAACCTCGTCACGCGTGGGAATCCCAAGTATAGCAAAGCATCACTGTTAACTGGCAATCGCGGGGGTGCCTGGCTTACCATGGGAGAAAGGCGCACACTCTATGACTAACCGCATGCAGGAGATATTTGCAGGCCGCACCATTCTTTGCGATGGCGCGATGGGTACTACTCTGTACGCCCGAGGGGTATTCATCAACCGCTGCTACGACGAGTTGAATATTTCGCAGCCTGACCTCGTTCGTTCGGTGCATGAAGAATATCTGCAGGCCGGCGCTGAGCTGATCGAGACCAACACCTTCGGCGCGAATTCCTTCCGGCTGCTGCGCTATGGTTTTCAGGACCAGGTCTTCGCAATCAACCAGGCAGGCGCGCGCCTGGCACGGCAAGCGGCCGAGCAACTGAACGACAAGCAGGCCGGAAAGGCGTGGGTCGCGGGCTCAATTGGCCCGCTCGGCATACATCTGGAACCGCTGGGAAAGACCAGCCTCGACGAGGCGCGCGCTGCCTTCGCCGAACAGATTCGCGGACTCGCCGCCGGTGGTCCCGGAGTGGGCGTCGATCTGCTGGTCATCGAAACCATCGTCGCGTTGAATGAAGCCGAGCAGGCTATTGCGGCCGCGCGTGAGGTCGCTCCCCACCTTCCTATCCTTGCCATGATCACCGTGGACGAGGAAGCGAATTGCCTCGACGGCTCTTCTCCGGAAGTCGCCGCCTCTCGGCTCACTGCATGGGGCGCAGACGCGATCGGCGTCAACTGCAGTGCAGGACCCGCTACCATTCTTACCGCCCTCGAACGTCTGGCAGCCGCCACCAGTCTGCCGCTGGCCGCTATGCCCAACGCCGGAATGCCTCGCGCCGTCGATGGACGCAACATATATCTGTGCTCGCCGGAATACATGGCCAGCTTCGCACGCAAGTTCCTCAAGACCGGAGCCCAGTTCATCGGAGGCTGTTGCGGCACTACGCCCAACCATATTCGCGCCATGAAGTCCGCGCTGCGCGCCGCCGAAGCGCAGAAGGTCGCCCATACCGTCACCTCCCGCGAGCCCATCGTGACCGAGACTCCGCCGCCGCCCATCGAGGAGCGCTCGCACATCGGCCGCCTGATTCACGAGGGCGAGTTCGTCACCATGGTCGAGATCGTGCCTCCGCGCGGCATCGACGCCTCCAAGGAATTGGACGGCGCCGCACTCATGGTCTCGCGCGGCATCCATGCGATTAACGTGCCCGACTCGCCACGTGCCTCCGCCCGCATGAGCGCGCAGAGCCTGTGCATTCAGATTCAGCAGAAGACAGGAATCGAGACGATCCTGCACTACACCTGCCGCGATCGCAATGTGCTCAGCATTCAAAGCGACCTACTGGGCGCGTCGTCGATCGGACTCAAGAACATTCTCTGTCTTACCGGCGATCCGCCCAAGCTCGGCAATTATCCTGACGCCACGGCCGTCTTCGACGTGGACGCCATCGGCCTGGTCAACATCGTGAACCGGCTGAATCACGGCCTTGACATCGGCGGCAATCCCATCGGCGCGTCTACCGGATTCACCATCGCCTGTGCCGCCAATCCCGGCGTGCCCGACATCGATAACGAAATCCGCCGTTTCGCCTACAAAGTGGAGGCCGGCGCCGAGTACACCATCACTCAGCCGGTCTTCGACCTGCGCATTTTAGAGACGTTTCTCAAGCGCATTGAAGGCTTCCGCATCCCGGTCGTGGCCGGCATCTGGCCATTAACCAGTTTGCGCAATGCCGAGTTCATGAAGAACGATCTGCGCGTGAGTGTGCCGGACAGCATCCTGCTGCGTATGCAGAAGGCGTCAACGCCCGAACTGGCGCGCGCCGAGGGTGTCCGTATTGCCCAGGAGATGCTTACGGCTGTGCGCTCCATGGTGCAGGGGGTGCAGGTGAGTGCGCCCTTTGGCCGCTATGCGCTGGCCGCCGACGTCATCGCCGACGTACTGCCCCCGCGGGAAACAGCGCCGCCTGTGAGCGAGGCAAAGATTGAAGGAGCAGCGGTTGGAAACCTTTGAGGTATCGCTGAAGAAGCTCGAAACCATCGTCGCTCAACTCGAACGCGGCGATCTGCCTCTCGAAGATTCCATCAAAATCTTTGAAGAAGGTATGCGCCTCTCTGCCGAATGCAAGAAGCAACTCGAAGAGGCGGAAGGCAAAGTGGAGCTGCTGGTCAAAAGGCGTGATGGCTCCATGAGCAAAGAGCCATTCGCACCCTTGAATACGCCCAGGTAGCCACCGCTGGAGACACAACGTCCCCGACCGCTGATGGCCAATCAGGCGAGTACGTGCGGAGAGCGGCCCATGACCTGGTCTGACTTTATCAAGGTAATTGGCGGAACAACGGTAGTCGTCGCGGCCATCGCCTGGATCGCACAATCGATGATTACGCATGTGCTTGCGCGCGAAATCGAACATGTCAAAGTCGCGCTTGCCAGAGTTGAAAGACTGGAAGCCGATCTTCTCAAAAGCCGAGGCGAGGCCTATGGCCGGATCTGGAAGCTCACCAGCTCACTTAACCTGTTCGGCTCGATAACTCAAGTGGACGACTTGGAACTTTCATTGCAGCTGAAGAACTGGTACTTCGAGCGTGGGTGGGTACTGACCCAGGAATCGAAGCGACGGTACTTCCTGGTGCAGGAAGTTCTCGGATTCCTCAAGCTTCGGTCGATCGCATTCAGACGCCCCGCAGACGAGTTATTATTCGGCAGTGAATCGCGCCCCATCGATCTCCTGCGTCGCCTTCGTTTGGAGTCACTGAAAATCGACATGCGCGGAGACGAGGGCACTTATTCCATCAAGGAACTGGAGACATGCGTGAGCGAATGGAAGGTCCAAAGTCTTAAGACATCGGGGGAGGACCAGTCCGAGTCGGCCTGGATACTGTTGCAGTTTGTGCTCAGCGCGTTTCGGTCATGTATGGTCGACGAGCTTGGCTCCCGGGGTGCTGTGCATAAAGGAACTTAGGACTGAATCATCCCGCATCGCCAGTCGCTGGAATCGCGCCCTATGGCTTAGCTACTCCGTCTTGATCACCTTGGCTTCGCCGGGCTTTACCTCGCCGCAATCGGCGCTGACGAAATGCGAGGTCATCTTCATATCCATCACCATCGGCTGACCGCCGGATCCCCCTTCGCCCTTCATGTGCATGGAGCCGTGGGTGTGTTCGTCATCGTCGAAGAACATCTCAAAGTGGCCTGTAAATGCGCCACCCCGCTGCGAGGTGCAGCTCGAGTCGAAGGACAGCTTTTGCGAATCCTGGCTCAGATCTGAAACCTTGCACTCCATATCCCCGCGCTTGTTCAGATTTGCCCAAGTTTTCGTCCACTCGTCGGCCGTCATGCAGCTCTGCGTCACCGTTGTATGCGGTGCGCCCGGCACGGGCCTTCCCATGGCCTGCATTTTGGCGACAACATCCGGAGGAATCTGAAAGCCCCCCATCGTCATTGTGGAGGACGACTCCCACAATCCCATCTTTACCGGCGGAGGCGCCGGCGCTTGAGCGGAAGCACTCACACCCGCCAGGCAACAGATCGTTGATGCGAAGAGCCCGGAGAAGGCTCTTTGTGATTTCCTGTTCATTCGATTTCTCCCGAGAGTATTCAATATCCGGGGGAACGAACCCTTGTATCACACCGGCTGCAGAACTATCGAATCAATTCTTGTGACGAAACCAGCGCCTTACGCACGAACTCCACCACCGCATCGCTCATGTAGTCGGGCGGGCCAATCACGAACCGCGGCTTGTCCTCGATCAGCTTCCCCGCGACGCCCGTCCAGCGTGGCTCAAGCTTCAGGCCCGACTCCCGCAGCAGGACCGCATCAGCGCGATCCAGATAGAGCCGCGCCGAATCCTTGAAGTCCGCCGTGCCCTGATCGAGCACCGTGAGATAGAGGTCGGGGCGCAGAAATTGCATAACGCTGTTCGATTCGAGAATGGCATTCTCGGCAGCCGCAATCTCCTTGCGAATGCGCGGCATCGCCTCGGCGAGTATGCCCTGGCGCGTTCGCACCCACAGAGACCGAACAGCTCCCGCGGCGAGAAAGCGCGCGCTGTCGGTTCCTGTATTCGGATCGCGCTCCGCGCTGATGGCGATGGTGTGATCGTCCGTCTGGCAATCGCACGGCGCACCGTCCGCAGTGCAGAAACCGTGGCCATACTGCGTGATCTTGAATGCTGTCCAGTGGAACTCGGGCAGACGCGCAATCAGGCTCGCGACCACCGAGGTCTTTCCAATGTTGCGCGAGTGTCCACCGACCACCACGACGGCCATGGGGCTAGCCTTTCTTTTGTCGCGACTTTTTCTGTACCGGCTTTTTCTGTGCGGGCTTTTCCTGCACAGGCTCTTCCTGCTTGCGCGCGAGCCGAGCCAACACCGCCAATTCCTTCAGATATTGCTTGAGTGGCCTGGCCGGCCTTCCCCAAAAGACCACGCCCGGACCCTTGACCTTCTTGTGCGTCAGAACCCCTGAGCCTGACCCGAGTATTACCTGCTCACCGACGGTCGCGTGATCGCCGATGCCGACCTGGCCGCCGACAATCGCGTTATCACCAATCACACTCGATCCCGAGATGCCGGTCTGCGCGGCGATCACCACGTCTTTGCCCACTTCCACGTTGTGTCCGATGTGCACGAGGTTATCGATCTTCACGCCGCGCGCAATGCGTGTCTCATCGAGCGCGCCGCGATCCACGGTCGTATTCGCGCCAATCTCAACGCCGTCTTCGATAACGAGACGCCCCTGCTGCGGAAATTGTGTGTACTCACCGGTACCTTCATCGCGCACATACCCGAAGCCGTCGGAGCCGAGTACAGCGCCGGCGTGAACGATGACGCGGTCGCCCAACTCGACGCAGGAATAGAGCACCACGCGAGGATAAATCCGGCATTCGCTGCCGATGATCACACCTTGAGCGATAAACGCGCCGGCGCCGATCACCGAGCCGTCGCCGACTCTCGCGTCGGCCTCGATCACCGCATACGGTCCCACCGAGACGTGCCGCCCCATCAGGGCCGAGTCAGCAATTACCGCCGTGGGATGAATGCCTGTGTGCGCATCCGGTGGCCTGAGCAATTGCGCCGCGCGTGCAAAGGCCAGCTTCGGATGCTTCACCAGCAGCACCGGCTTGACGAAGTCCGCGTCTTTTCCCATCTGCTCGGCGACGATTACTGCCGCGGCGTCGGACTTCATCGCCTCGGTTAGCGCGGCTGCGTCTTCGGCAAACACCACTGTCTCCGCAGTTGCGCCCTTCGCGCTGCCCACGCTGGATACTTCCAGCTCGTGCGCTCCCCCGCGCAGCTCCGCGTGCAACAACTCCGCCAATTGAATCAGCCGCATCATGCTCCTCGAATATAGCTCTTCGCGTTAGCGATAGACCGGTGCTTCACCCTCCGGCCTGGTCTTCCATCGCCGGTGCACCCACAGCCACTGCTCCGGATACTTCCTCACCCAGTTCTCGATCACCGCCGTGAATCGCGCCGTGTTCTCGAGCACGTCCCGTTCGTCATCACCGGTCGCAATCACCTCAATCGCTTCTCCGAAACGCAGAACGTATTTCTGCTCGCTTTCTTCCCATACCATGAATCCCGGCAGCACCGTTGCGCCCGTCTTCAGGGCAACGCGCGCCATGCCCGACGCCGTGCAGGCCAGGTGCCCGAAGAACGGCACGAAGGCCCCTTGCGGCGGCGTCATATTTGTATCCATTAGGATGCCGACCGTTTCGCCCTGGCGCATCGCGCCCAGCAACCCGCGCGCGAAGTCGTCCTTGTGCAGCACGCGATTGCCATACAGGCAGCGAATCCCGTTGACCAGCCGGTCGACCCGCGCATTGTCGAGCCGGCGAATCACCATGCTCATGGGATGCCCCATCAGCGAGTGGAAGTAGCTCGAAAGCTCCCACGCGCCCAGGTGGCCGGTTACGATCAGCACGCCCTTGCCCCGATCGCGCGCGGCAAGATAATGCTCCAGCCCCTCGTAGCGCAGAAACCCTTGCGTCTTTTCCGGCTTGTAGCGCTGCATCTGGCAGAATTCCGCCAGCAGCCAGCCCAGGTTGCGATAGAGAGAGCGCAAAATCCGCTCACGCTCGGCATCCGTCTTCTCAGGAAATGCGAGTTCGAGATTGGTGAGCCCGACCTTGCGCAGCCGGCCCAGCAGCCTGTAGGCTGCCGCGCCTACACTCGCGCCCAGCGCGCGCGCCCAGCGACGCGGCAAAACGCCCAGCAGCTTTACCAGCGTCCATACAACTGCAAATTCCAGATTTTCTCGCATCGCAGAGGGCAACGATTAGTGTAAATGGCGGCCGCGCCCTCAGGGCACGACGCGATAGCCACCCACCTTGCCGTCCGCCGTTATGAAGATCACGATCTGATGCGTGCCATTCGCGAACTTCCCCGTGTACTCATACTGCGTGCCGATGCCCACCGGCTCCGCATGCAGTAGAGTCAAATCCTCCAGCGCGCCCATCTCCTTCCACTGCGCGCTCACTTGCGCGATCAACTCGGGAGTCAGTGCCGCCGCCATCTGCGTGGTCATCACCGACGGGTCGAGCTTGCCGGCCATAATCTGCTCGAACATCTTCCGCGCCAGTGCATGGACCGCCGGATCGTCTTTCACCGCCGCGGTCGCAGCCGGTTCGGGAATCTTCGCATCGTACAGCGCCAGCACCTGCTGGACGATCTTCTCTGGCTGGCCGCGGAACGACCCCTGAGGAGCGTTCGACAGCACAACAACAGCCAGCTTGTCATCCGGAAAGATCGCGTTGTAGCAGTAGCCGCCGGCCTTGGGCGACAAACCGTTGTGCCACACCTCGCGATGACCGCCGACCTCCGCCGGCACAAAGCCCATCGCGTAGGGAACCTTCGTGCCGTTCGTCAACGTTCCCGCGGTCCACATCGCGTGCATCGAATATGCGTTGAGCAGCTTGCCGTTCATCAGGGCAGCGTCCCAGCGCGCCATATCCTGCGCAGTCGACACTGCGCTGCCCGCTCCGTAGAAAAGATCCAGGCTGATCTGCGGCTCCGCGACACGGAAGTTTTCCGCACCTCCCTCGTACGGAGTTGCCGCTCCCGCCTGCGCCGTAAATCCGCTTCCCGACGACGCCATCGCCAACGGAGCAAAAATATTCTTCTTGAGAAAATCCGCGTACGTCATCCCCGAGACCCGCGCGACGATATACGCGAGTACGGCATAGTTCGAATTGCTGTATGCCCACTTCTCGCCGGGGGCAAAATCAGGCTTGTCCGTTTTCAGGATGGCGATGATCTTCTCCGGAGGAATCGCGCCCTTCGTCGGCCAATCATGCTCGGTCGTATTCGGATAGTTGTGCAGGCCCGAATCCTGATTCAGCAGCATGCGCAGGGTGATTCGCTCCGCATTCGGCATCTGAGGAAGATATTTGGCCAGCTTGTCATCGAGCGAAAGCTTGCCCTGCTCGGCAAGCAGCAGCACTGCGGCAGCCATGAGCTGCTTGGTGATCGAGCCGATAGCGAAGCGCGTGTCAGCAGTAACGGGCGTCTTCGACGCCAGATCTGCGTAGCCGTACCCCTTCGCGAAAACAACGCTCCCGTGCGACCACACCAGAAACGCAAAGCCGGGAGCCTGTTGCTCCTTGTAGACCTGTCCGCCGATTTGCTCGAATGCTTTCTGATCCGGTTGCGTCATCTGCGCCATCGCGCCTCCACAAAGAAAACCGAGCGCCGCCGCGCATAACACTTTTCGCCCCGTCGAAATCATGGGCGCATTTTACTTCCTGCCCAACAATCCCTGTTAACATTGCCGGTCGTGCCAGGCTGAAAAAATGCCGTCACCCGCAGCCCTCGTCCGTCATCGAATGAGCGGATACAATCCGCACAGAAAGGTTGTTAAATGGATCAGCCGAAATCAGACGCCCTGGTATTCTTCGGAGCCACGGGAGACCTGGCTTACAAACAGATCTTTCCCTCCCTGCAGCGGCTGGCTAAGCGCGGCAAACTGACCGGCCCAGTCATCGGAGTCGCCAAGGCCGGCTGGAATCTCGATCAGCTCAAGGCGCGTGCCAAAGACAGCGTCGAAAAGCACGGTGGCATCGACCCGGAAGGTCTGGCCGACCTGCTCGGCCGTCTCCGCTACGTCGATGGCGATTACGCCGACGCATCGACCTTCGCCCAGGTCCGCAAGGAGCTGGGCGGCGCGAAAAATCCGCTGCATTACCTTGCCATCCCACCATTTCTTTTTGGTGCAGTGTGCGAAAAGCTTAAGAGCTCCGGGTCCGCCCAGGGAGCGCGCGTGGTCGTCGAGAAGCCCTTCGGTCACAATGTCGAATCCGCGCGGGCGCTCAACGTTGAAATTCACAGCGTCTTCGATGAAGACGACATCTTCCGCATCGACCACTATCTCGGCAAGAACACCGTCCAGAACATGATCTTTTTCCGCTTCGCCAATTTCTTCCTGGAGCCGGTCTGGAATCGCCAGTACATCGAATGCGTGCAGATCACCATGGCGGAGAAATTCGGCATTCAGGGCCGTGGAGCCTTTTACGACGGCGTCGGCGCGATGCGTGATGTGGTTCAGAACCACCTCATGCAGATCCTGAGCAACATCGCAATGGAGCCGCCGCCGTCTCCGACCGTCGAGTCGCTGCGGGACGAACGCGTCAAGGTGCTCAAGAGCACGCAGACTCTCGACCCCAAAGACGTCGTGCTCGGCCAGTTCAAGGGATATCACGACGAGCCCGGCGTGAAACCAGGGTCGAAGGTTGAAACCTTCGCCGCCCTGCGTCTCCACATTAATTCGTGGCGCTGGCGCGATATTCCTTTCTATATCCGCACTGGCAAGCTGCTGCCGCTGAGCACGACCGAGGTGGTCGCAAAATTCCGTCAGACGCCGCCCGTCTTCTCCGAAGATGTACCACCGCAGAACTACGTGCGCTTCCGCCTTAGCCCCGACTCGCAGACCGCCATCGGAGTGTCCATCAAGGACACCGGCGAGCGTCTGCGCGGAGTCGAGACGGAGCTCATCGCCAAGCAAGATGGCAGCGCAGCGACTCTGCTGCCTTACGAAGAGCTGCTCGGGGACGCGATGGAAGGCAACCAGACCTGGTTTGCACGCGAGGACTACGTCGAGGAATCGTGGCGCATTCTTGACCCAGCGCTCGCGAACCTCCCCGCGCCGTACGCCTACGATCCTGGAACCTGGGGTCCTGACGAAGCTTCGAAACTCATCCAAGGGGCCGGCGGCTGGTCGAACCCGAAATAGCCGCGGCGAGAAAACGGCCCAGCTATCAGGCTGGGCCGCTTGTGTCTTAAGAGCCAACTACTGCTGCGATTCGCGAAAATACTTCGCAACCGTGCGCAGAAACGGCTTCGATGAATCGGGCGGAAGAACATTCCCCTGCAGAATGTCCTCAAAGGAATGAGGCGCGCTGAAGTATTCGTTGGTGTCGTCGGCGTTCTGGCTCACCACCGTGCCGTCGAGATCAATGCCCGCAAACAAGCCTCGGGCGCGCGAATAAGTCAGCAGTTCGGACTTCAGCGTCAGGTTGGTGGATGCCTGCGTATTGCGCCCGACTGGTCCCGCCGCGGCCGAGGCATCGGCTCCAATCTTGAACTGGCTCTTGAGCAGATCCTGCATGCCACGCTCGTTGACTGCCACAAGCACCAGGTCCGTCTCCTGCCCGCCGATCTGCAGTCCGAATGAGCCACCTGCCATGCGAATGAAAGCCGGAGCGCTCCAGCCGTGGCCAGTGCGGCAGGTGACCACTCCCTGGCCGTATTGACCACCGAAGATGAAAGCACCCTTTTTCAAGCCCGGCACAACCGCGACGCAGGTCGCCTGCTTCATGATGCCGTTGGGAATTCCCTGGTCGGGCGTCGCCATAATCTCATTGATGATGAGCCTGGAGGCCTCCAGCCGATGATCGAGAGTCGCCTTGTCCGATGCTGCAAACGCCGATGCCGCCATTCCCGCAACGCAAAGAAGGGTGAAAAGTTTCTTCATAGTCTTTCGTTTTCTCCTGTGAACACTTGCTTCTATTATGACGATCCATTTGCGCCGGCCGATCGTGCGCCCCGTAAAAAAGCGGCACATGCGCATATCGTCGTGCACTGTCGCCGAACGGCGGCAGCACTTCTTCTCTTCTGAGGGGCCGGAATACTTGCAAGATAGATGCAGGGTCAGCCGCGAAGGTTGAGACCGGATGGATTACACTGCGAGGAATAGAGAATTACACAAGGCAAAAAATGGGGGCTGCGGCTCAGTTTCCTGTCCCGACAGCCCCGTTCCCCAGATCTGCGTTGTTGCTAGTAACGTTGTAGACTCTTCCAAAGTAACCTGCAAGGTAACCGAGGTGCAGTGACCTAAAGTAAGCATATGGCAACCAAAGCGGCCTGCTAAGGGCCGGACCGAACCGGATTTTAGCCGCCCGGACTTTAGCCGCCCACTGCAGAGCTGCTCTATTCCTTCTCTTCCGGGACCAGGACACGGCTGGCCGCATGAATGGACAGCGCAATGCGGTTTTCAACGCCGACCTTCCGCATGAGGCGTGCGACATAGGACTTCACGGTCCTTTCTTCGATGCCAAGCTCTACGGCGATCTCCCGGTTTGACCGGGCCTCCACCAGAAGCTTCAGCACAGCCCGTTCGCGTTCGGTGAAGTTAAAGTGGTGCCGAAGCACCGGTTTCTCCGAGGCGTGCAGCATGCGATCGACAAAGGCCGACAAGACTCGCCGGGGAGCCCAGATGGAACCGCTCTGGACCACTTCGATGCACTGCATCACCTGTTCCGGCGTGGCCGTTTCCTCCAGATAGCCTTTGGCGCCGGCGCCGATGGCGCTGATAATCGTTTCGTCATCGCTCTCGGAACCCATCACAACGAGCTTCAATTTCGGACGAGAGGCCTTCAACCGTGCCAGAAGCTCGAACGATTCGATGGGGTTGTGCAGGCCAAGCATCACCATTTCGAATTCGTGATTGGCCAGCGCGCCGGCAAGGTTCGTCGGGACGACTTCGATGTTCGGCACACCATCGAACACACTTTCGAATCCGGCCACGCGGAGCGGCTCGAAGTCCATCAGTCCGATGCGCAGCCGCCGCTGGCCAGTGCTTGGAGTAGGCATGAGAGCTCTCAAGTCAAGCTTACAGCTTTGCAGACGGACCTGGAGCCTGTTTCCAACAGGCTCTAAAGCTTCGGTAATACGATTCCCTGCTGCTTCTGATACTTTCCGCGACGGTCCGCGTAGCTGATTTCGCAGGGCTCGTCGGACTGGAAGAAGAGAATCTGGCAGAGCCCTTCATTCGCATAGATGCGCGCCGGCAGGGGAGTGGTATTCGAGATCTCAAGGGTCACGAAGCCCTCCCATTCCGGTTCGAAGGGGGTCACGTTCACGATAATGCCGCAGCGTGCGTAAGTGGATTTGCCGACGCAGATGGTCAGTACATCGCGGGGAATCTTGAAGTATTCGATTGACCGCGCCAGCGCAAAGGAGTTGGGCGGCACGATCACCGAGTCTGCTTCGACCGACACAAACGACCGTTCATCGAACTTCTTGGGATCGATAATCGCGCTGTTCACATTGGTGAAAATCTTGAATTCGTTCGATACGCGCAGGTCGTATCCATACGACGACAAACCGTAGGAAATTACGCCTTCGCGCACCTGTTTTTCACTGAAAGGTTGGATCATTCCGTGGTTCACGGCCTGTTCGCGAATCCACCGGTCACTCTTAATCGACAAGAAAACTCCCCGCCGCAGCCCTCAGGCCGCCCAGCATTGTTTAAGTTGGTTCAAAACTTGCATCTTACGAGACGCCTGCCGCGTTGACAATGCTCCAAAACCTTTCTAGCATCACACCAGAACCGGAAGTAACCAGAACATCACAAATGTTTCGGAGTGAAGGCATTGATTAAACAAGACATCATCCATCACGTAATCGAACGAACCGGTTTACCGCGCGTGAAGGCCGAGGCTGCGGTCGACACAGTTTTTGAGAGCCTGAAGAAGGCCCTGGCCAACGGTGACCGCATCGAGCTGCGTGGCTTCGGCGTCTTTAATGTGCGGCCCCGCAAGACCGGCATCGGCCGCAACCCGCGCACCGGAGCCGAGGTGACGATTGCACCCGGCAAAGCTGTCCGCTTCAAGCCGGGCAAGGAACTGCATATCCTCGACGGCGACAAACCGGGCGGCGAAAAACCGGCTGAGCCAGCGTAGAACTCACTCCAACAAATCCAACACGAGTCGCCGCGCCTGCAACAGGGCGGCGAATCTTCCTGACTGCCAACACGTCTTCCTTAGTCTGCAATCCCGGGATTCGGCGGGTCGATTCCAAGCGCAGTGGCGAGCGCAATGAGATGGTCCTGTTCCTGCATGATGATGTTGCGCAGGCTTTCCGTGATGGCAAACTCATTGAGTTCGTCGGACTGCTTTATGCGTCGACGGTACTGCCGGATAGTTTCTTTCTCGTTCTCGAGATCGAATCGAAGCATGTCTTCAGCCTTCTCTGAGGTCTTGACCGGCTTTGGAGTAACTGAAGGCATGCCACCGAGATAGTCGATGTGATTGGCGACCTGCAACGCATGAGAGAGCTCTTCGGTGGCGTGAACAGCGAGCTCATCGGCGATATTCATGTAAGCGGCGCCTTTTAGCACCTGGGAATAATTCACATAGGAAATGATTGCCTGATACTCGCGCGAAAGATCTTCGTTCAATGCGTTAATGAGCTTTTCGCGGTTCATTTTGTCATTCTTGCTGGTTGCCATCGTCTCTCCTGGGCGCCTTCCCCAACCGGAAAGTCGCCACTATTTTCTGAATTTCACATGATCATAGTTGAGCGTCCGGTACTTCGACTGCGACCCGCGGTCCGAATTGGCCCATTCCTTTAGATTGAGGACCAGTCTGCGCTTGGAGCACGACAGATGTGAATCGCTTCTTCGGCGGCAGGTTGTATCCGGATGCTGAACTCAACTGGCGCAGTGCCTGTCGGCGTCAGTCTGTCCTTAGCGCCTGCATAGGCTCAACGCGTGTGGCGCGACGGCCGGGGATATACGTGGCCAGTGCGGCTACTAGAGAAAGCAGCACGGCGGCGGCTACCAGGGCCAGCGGATTCACTCCGCTGGCGCCAATGACCGACTCGACCCAGGCGCGCATGAAGAAGGCTAAGACGGCGCCCACAACTATCCCCGCCAGCACCAGTCGAAAGACCCCGGAGAAAAGCAGCGTGAGAATGTTCCCCCGATTCGCTCCCAGCGCCATGCGGATTCCGAACTCTCGCTCGCGACGGCTGACCGAGTAAGCCATAACGCCGTAGACCCCGATGCTGGCGAGAAGCAGCGCCAGGCAGCCGAGAATCGCGGTTACCGTTGTGGAGGTGCGTTGCCCCGCGAGAGCATCGTCGGCGAGGCTCTGCAGGCTGGCCACATTGGAGACAGCCTGGCCGGGATCGACGGAAGCAACCGCGTGGCGCGCTTGCTCAGCGAGTGCTAGAGGATTGCCCCTTGTGCGTGATAGAAAAGCAAGGGCTTGCGGCGGGTTCTGCTCCGCGCTGCTGTAAATCTCGAACGCTGCAGGTGCCGCCTGACCCGCAAAGCGTACATCGGCGGCCACGCCGACGATCACATGATCGCCCCCGTTTTCTCTCGAGCAGCAGTGGAGATGCTTGCCGATGGGGCTTTGTCCCGGCCAGGGCTTTTCTGCCAGTGAGCGATTGATGATAGCCACGCCAGCAGAGCCGGGCTGGTCATGAAAGGTAAAGTCGCGTCCCTGCACGATCGGCGTCTGGACAGCGGCAAAGTAGCCGGGTGTCACGTAATGAAAATCGGCGAATGGATTGTGATCGGCAGTCCCGTTCGGTTGGCCTTCATAGCTGAAATCGCCGTTGGAATTTGTCCCATTGAAGGGAACATCCGTGCTCGCTCCAGCCTTGACTACGCCAGGTAATGCGGAAAGTTTTTCAAGCAGCGCGTTATAGAAGCGTCGTCTGTCTTCGGGTTTGGAATATTGCGCCGGGGAGGGCGCGATGCCGATCGAAAGAACGTTTTGCGGATTGACTCCCGGATCGACATTGAGCAACCGCGTGAAATACAGCGCCATGTTGATCGAGCCTGCGACCAGCAGCATGGAAAGCGCGATCTCGGCAATCACCAGCACCGAACGAGTACGGCTGTGCTCGCGCGATTCCGTCATCGAGCGGCCCTGTTGCAGCGCCTGCTTCTCATCATTGCGCAGAATGCGTAGCGCCGGCATGATGCCGAAAAGCACGCCCGTCGCAATCGCCAGCAGAGCTGTGAAGGCCAGCACCATGCCATCGAGATGCACATCCGACGGAGGCACAAATCCCTTGGGCCACGCATCGACGGGGACATGCAGGAGCCCTTCGGCGATAAGCACGCCGAGACACCCTCCCGTGATCGAGAGCAGCAGGCTCTCCGTCAATGCCTGCTGCATCATGCGGCGGGGCGAAGCGCCCAGCGCCTTCCGCAGGGCGAACTCGCGTGCGCGATCCGCGGCGCGGGCAAGCAGCATATTCGCCAGATTCACGCAGGCGATGAGCAGAATAAAGCCGACTGCGGCCAGCAGGACAAGCATGACCGAACGCAGATCGCCGAAGACGAACTGCTGAAGCGGAACCAGCTCGATTCCATGCTTATTGTCGGGAAACTGCTTGTCGATCTGCGCCTGAATGCCGGCCATCTCCGTCTGTGCTGCTGCAGCCGTTACTCCCGGCCGCAGCATGGCGATGTTAAAGAGGTAGTTGGTGCCGCGTTCGATGTAGGGCGGCCGTTGTTCGAGCGGAATCCAAACTTGCGGAGGCTGGGGGGCGCCAGCGGGGCGCTGGACGGGGACAACTCCCACAACCGTGCAGGTGCGTCCGTCGAGATTGAGCGGGCTGCCGATCGCCGACAAGCTGCGGCTGAATTGCTGCTGCCAGAAGAGTTGGCTGAGCAGGCAGACGGGAGCTGCGCCCTTTTCATGCTCGGCGGGGAAAAAATTGCGCCCGGCGACCGGCTGCATGCTGAACAGCGAGAAGTAGTCGCGGCTTGCGTAGCCTACGTTTACCGTCCCCGGCTCGCCCTTGCCCAGCCACGTCATCTGTCCGTTAAAGCGCGCGGCAAAATGCGAAAATGACTTGACGCGCCCCTGCCATTCCTCAAAATCAGGATAGGAAACCGCCGCGTACGATCCTTGCGGATACACGCTCTTGATCGCGATCAGGCGCTCTGCGTCGGGATACGGCAAGCGAAGCGCTCCGTGGATGACGCTGTAGATCGCGGTATTGGCTCCGATACCGAGAGCCAGTGTGAGCACGGCGACAAGGGTGAAACCAGGTGCGTTGCGAAACTGGCGAAAAGCGTAGCGAAGGTCCTGGAGCAACGGTTGCATGGCGACTCCTGATTGTGGCTAAGACTTAGGTGCAATTGGCGGGCCGCGCCACTGCGGCGTAACTGCTTCATTGGAGAAGAACTCGCGGAGCTTCCGCTGTCCGGAATCCGGAGCGGGTGTTCGAGAGTGGACAGCGACATGCAGACTCCGCGCGCATGGCGGCCAATGTCATGGTTTACCCAGCGAACATTAGAATGGCTTGAGATTCTTCTCGAAGAAGATTGGGAGCGTGAGAAATGAGCCAGCATGATCTTAGAGAGCGCGCGAATCAGTTCTGGCTGCGCGTGACCGAGGGCATGCTGATCAGCGAACTGTGGTCTCAGTTTCGAACGGATGCCCAGACCGGCTATCGCCTGTACTCCAAAGAGGTCGACTCCACGCGGGTTGCAGGCGTGGACCACTGGCGCCATTTCGGAAGCGTGGCCACGCAGTTCTTCTGGGCGATTCTGGAAAAGCTCACGCCGGCCCGAAGGGTCTTGTTACTCATCGCTTTGGTGCTGGTCTTTGTTCCCGGCGGCGAGTGGACATGGGCTACGAAATCGGGAACGGTGAAGGTATTCGCTCTCGATTTCCATTTCTATGGCGGGCTCCTGTTGCTCGTCCTGCTCATCCTTGAAGTGGGCGATCGCGTTGTAATGAAACGCGACCTTCAGATTGCGAAAGAGATCCAGGCATGGCTGCTTCCGGCCAATCCTCCGCCGGTGCCCGGGCTCGAAATCGCATTCACTACACGAGCGGCCAACACCGTCGCAGGAGACTACTATGACGTTTTCTCGCGTCCAGGTGAGGGCTCAGCGGGCAACACCTTTCTGATTGCCATCGCCGACGTTGCCGGCAAGAGCATTCCCGCAGCCATGCTCATGGCCACGTTTCAGGCGAGCCTGAAGACTCTCAGCAGCACGCACGGTAAGCTTACGGAATTAGTCAGCCGGATGAATCGCTACGCCTGCAGCAACAGCCAGAATGGCCGCCGGTTCACCACTGCATTCATTGCCGAATTTGACCCCGCGTCGCGTCGATTGACCTACGTCAACGCGGGACACAACCATCCCATACTGCGCCGGCAGTCGGGCGTCATCGAACGGCTGGGAATTGGCGGGTTGCCGCTTGGCATCATGGAAGACGCGCTCTATGAATCGGGAGAAGTGATCCTTCAAAAGGGTGATTGGCTGGCGGCTTTTACCGATGGCGTCGTCGAGGCGGAGAACAGCTTTCAGCAGGAGTACGGAGAACAGCGCTTTCTTACCATGTTGCACTCTGGCGCGATGCTGACCCCACCCATGCTACTGAACACCATCATGGTTGACCTCGACCGCTTTGTCGGAAATGCTCCGCAGCACGATGACATTACCTGCATGCTGTTGAACTCGGCCTGATGCACCTTTACCGCTGCCGCGCGAGCACCAGCGTGATGTCATCCGGCTGCTCCTGGCCGCCGATCCACGTACGCAGCGACTGCATCACCTGTTCGGAAATCGCATCGAGCGGTAGATGCCGGTGGCGGCGGACAACTTCCACCATGCGCTCCTCGCCGAATTCTCCGAACTCGTTTTCCGGCTCAGTGACGCCGTCACTATAGGCGATAAGAATGTCGCCGGGATAGAGCTGCTCGGTTCCCTGCTCGTAGCTCATGTTGTCGATCAAGCCGACCACCGTTCCGCCGCAATCCAGCCGCGTCATGCTGTCGTCGGCGCGCAGCAGCAGCGGCGGCAGGTGCCCGCCCGTCGAATAAACAAGCTGGTTGCGCGCGCTCTCGTAGTGCGCCAGAAAGAGCGTGGCGTACTTCTCCGGTTGCGTGCTGCGAAAGAGGTGCCGGTTGAGCAGGGCGAGAATCTTGCCCGGCTGCTCGAAGAGCTCTCCGCATTCCAGTTCCGCCTCGCCTACGCGGGGATCGAGCGAACTGGCCAGTGCACGGTTGCCGGCGCTGACCAGCTCCAGACCGGCAAAGCGGTAGGCGCGCACCGCGGAGTGCAGCGTAGCCATCAGCAGCGCCGCCGAGATCCCCTTGCCGCTGATGTCTCCCAACGCGAGACCCAGGCCGGTGTTGCCGAAGACCAGGAAATCGTAATAATCCCCGCTGACCGTGCGCGCCGGATAGCAGGCTCCGTGCAGCTCCAGCATGGGCAGCGAGACGTTGGCCAGCGGAAACAGATTCGCCTGTACCTCCTGTGCGATCTCCAGCTCGTTCTGCAGGCGTTCCTTCTCGCGCTGCTCTTCCAGCAGGCGTTCAAGCGACGCAGCCATGCTGTTGAACGAGCGGCTAAGTGCGGCCAGCTGGTCGTGGCGTGTCACGTCGATGCGGTGCGTGAGATCACCCTTGTCGATGGCTGTGGTGGCCTCGTAGAGGTCGCGGATGGATTTGGTGATGGTGCGGTTGAGCCGCACCGCCATGATGAAGGCAATCAGTTCCAGGACGCCGAAGAGGACGGCAATACCAATCAGCACCTCCTGCACCACGGCAGCAATCTGCAACGAAGTAATGAAAAGCCGCTGGTAGAGCAGCGACGGCCGCGAGGTGACGTGCGTGAACGTGGTGTGCGCCTTGCCGGTCGCCCAATCCACCGTTTCGAGTGGCGCAAGGAAGGTGACGGGCACATCGTAGAAGTGTTGCGCTGGGGGTAGCGTGCCTCCCCGGACCGCTCGCTTCCGTGCCTCCTCGGCGCTGAGTTCGTGTCCGTCGATCTTTACTGGACCGCCGGAAGGCTTCCCGAAGCTATACTTTGTGACCCCGCCATTTTCGCCGACCATCGTCTCGTCATCTTCAATGTCGACGTCGGGAACGATGGTCACCGTACCCAGCCCGCGCGCAATCTGTGCGACATTCTCCTCACCGAGCGGCAGGCTGGTGATGGTGGTGATGGTGCGTCCATCGCGGGTGTGCGTGTCGACGGCGCGGAGATAAAGCTTGCCATTGTCGACCACCACGCTGCTGAAGTGCGCCGCTGCCCACGACGGCGCGCTGGTGATGGTGGTGGACTTCAGCGTCTCCGGCGTCAGCGCCAGCTGCTTCCCATCCAGGAAGGCCGCGACCTGCATAGCGACGTGTTCATGGTCCACCGACGTGTTCTCTGCTTCGGGCAAAGTCACATTGCGCGTCTTCGGGTCCAGATCCACGGCGTGGGCTATGTGCAGATCGAAGGCGCGATTGGTAGACGCGATGTGGGCCAGCTCGGCTTTGATCTCCGCGCTCGCTGCGAAGATGGCGAACTGGCCCGAGAATGCATACAACAGGATCAAGGCCAGCGAGACAAACAGCACGACCGGCGTAAGCCCCATCAGCAGATACGTGACGATCAGCCGGTTGCGCACCTTCCAGAGAAGGCGGCCGAAAACCCAGCGCCAGAGCAACGGAATGCAGAACAGGATCAGGAAGAAGAACGTGAGGCCGCTCAAGGTCGAAAAAACCGTGCCTGCACCGCCGGGCAAGAGGCGTCCCAGGGCGAGAGCCAGGTAAACGACCAGCAGCCAGAATGCGAGACGGTGGCTTTTGCCCCGGGGCGGGTCACGGCGCAGACGCCGGAATACTCCGATCTCAAAATTACGCAGATGTCCCATCTATCCGTTGAGTTTAGCTGAAAGAGCAGCGGAGAAGCGGGTAGCGATTCTTAGCTGCTAGCATCGAACTCAGGCACTCCCCCGCATGATTACCATCAAGCCCAGCGCCACACCTGACACGATTCCCGATCCTCCTGCGCGGCTGCCGGCGAACGCGGGCTTGTGGCCGCAGGTCGTCGGGCTGGTTCGCTACCTGTGCCAGAGCGAAGTGCACATGTACGCCTTCAGCGTGGCGGCGAACGCCATTCTGTCGCTCTTCCCCTTCATCGTCATGACCATGACGATTGAGCGATATGTCTTTCACTCTCCGGCCATGGAGAACGTGCTCGGCGACATGCTGCGCTACTTCCTTCCCGCGCATCAGGACTTCGTCGTGAAAAACATGGGCCTGCTCGCGCACGCGCGCGGCAAGGTGCAGATCATCTCCGTCATCACCCTGCTCATCTCCACCAGCGGAGTCTTCCTGCCTCTCGAAGTCGCCCTCAACCGCGTCTGGGGAGTGACGAAGAACCGCTCCTACCTCATGAACGCCGTCGTCTCGCTCGGCCTGGCCTTCTCCGTCGGGCTACTCGCTCTCTTGTCCATCGCCTTCACCGCCGCGCAGACCCGCTTGCTGACCCTCGTCTTCTTCGGCAAAACGCAGAACTTCGTCTTCGGCTTCCTGGCGCACGCCATCCTGCAGCTCTCAGCCGCCCTCTTCAGCGTCGGCATCTTCTTCCTCATCTACTGGATTCTCCCTAACCGCAGGTTGCCCGTCGCCGCCGTGCTGCCGACAGCGGTGGTCACCGGCCTGCTCTGGGAGCTGGCCAAGCGGATCTACATCTTCGTGCTGCCCTGGCTCGATCTCGAATCCGCCTACGGACCGTTCTCCGTATCAGTGAGCCTCATGATCTGGGCGTTTCTTACCGGTCTCATCATGCTCGCCGGCGCGCAGATGTCCGCCACGCGTCACACGCTGCGGCTGGCGCGTGAGGCGGATCTGGAAGAGCAGCGGGAAGAGCAGCTAAAGGGCGAGTAGCTAAGAACCGGGTAGCTAAGGTCCGAATAGCTGGTAAAGCGGGTCGCGGTTCTTTGTACCGGCGCTGCCAACGATTGGGATATTGTGATGGACGATGGCGAACCCCGAACATGTCGCGAAGCTGAAGGAAGGCGTCGAGGCTTGGAATAACTGGAGAAAAGAAAATCCGGATGTTGAACTTGATTTTCGCCAAGCAGACCTCCATAGGGTGGACGTCGCCCTGATAAACCTCAGCCGGGCGAACCTCAGCGAGGCGAACCTCGGCGGTGCAGATCTCCTTGGGACAAACCTCAGCAAGACGAGCCTCATTGCGGCAAACATCAGCGGGACGAAGCTACACACAGCGGACCTTAGTGGAGCGAATCTCAGCCACGCAAGCCTGTTCAGAGCGAACCTATACAAGGCGAACCTAAGTGGGGCGAACCTCCGAAAGGCGGTTCTCCTCGAGGCTCGCCTATACAAGACGGACCTGAGCGGCGCAGACCTCAGTGGGGCGGACCTGACTTACGCGAGTTTGATTGGCACGAACTTTGAAGGAGCCAACCTGACAGGCTGTTCGGTCTATGGAATTTCGGCCTGGGATACTCGATTGGAAGAAGCAATTCAATCGAATTTGGTGATCACACCACACAATCAGTCCGCGATCCAAGTGGACAATCTAGAGGTTGCTCAATTCGTTTACCTGCTCCTGAACAACGAAAGAATACGGAACGTCATCGACACCATCACCTCCAAGGTGGTGTTGATTCTTGGCCGTTTTACTCCCGATCGAAAACCCGTACTGGATGCCATTCGAGAAGAGCTTCGCAAACGCGACTACTTGCCGATCCTCTTCGATTTCCAAAAGCCCGACAGCAAAGACCTCACAGGAACAATTACCACTCTGGCCAACATGGCTCGCTTCATCATCGCCGATCTGACCGATCCTGCTTCCGTTCCCCATGAGCTCGCGATGATCGTTCCGAACACCCTCGTGCCGGTTCAGACAATCGTTTTGGAAGGACAGCACGAATACGCGATGTTTCGCGACCTTAAGACGAGATACCACTGGGTACTCGAACCCTACAAATACGAATCCGAACCTCTTCTGCTCGCACAGTTGAACGAGAAAGTCATCGCGCCGGCCGAAGCCAAGGCGAGACAGCTAAAGGCCGGGCTGCGACTCTCTTGACATCATCCGGCAGCCTGGGCGTAGACTCGCATCGTTCAGCCAACTCCCCATAACTTCTTACCTTCTGCTCCCTGCTCCGGATTCGACTGAACTGGCCCCGGTTCCCAAAAACAAAAGCGCAAGTAATTTCTGAGATCCGATCGAGGCTATGGCGGATACCACTCAGGCATCGCGATTCCGGATCTTCTGAACCTCCTCTGCGGCGAAGTCAAATCCGCCAACTCCGGCCGCATTCATCGAGCAGTCAGAGGAGCACCTATGAAAAAGCACAGCATGATCGCGATCACAGCATTTGGATTTCTGTCCCTCGCGAGTTTTACGCGCGCTCAGGATTGGTCAGGCAACAAATTCTCGCTGAGCAGCAGTACATTCAAGAACAACGAGACGCTGCCGATCAGTACGATTTACAACTATCAGTACAACGGAACCAACATCTGCTCCCTTGATGGAAGCCCCGGTGGAGACGAGTCTCCAGAGCTGTCATGGTCGAACGCCCCGCGCGGTACACGCAGCTTTGCCGTCACAACCTTCGATGTCACGGCGGGTGTCACGCACTGGGGCATGTATAACATCTCCGCCGAGACTACCGAGCTGCCCGAGAATGCAGGCGTTACCGGAAGCACCTACGGAGAACAGGTCATTAACACCTACGGTTCTGCCGGCACGAACGCCGACCTTAACTACGGTGGACCATGTCCTCCCGCCGATTACCCCCCGAATGTCCACCATTACGTTTTTACGGTCTACGCTCTCGACACCGAACTCAAGCTGCCCTCGTCGGCGAATTTCCCGCCTACGGCTCTCACGCTCTATCGCTCGCTTGTCGGGGCTGGAAGTTCAGGCCATATCCTCGCAAGCGCAAGGATTACCGGCCTCTACTCGACCACCCCCAAGTAGCTGAGAGGGCGCGCAGCTGTACAGCGGATATCGTTTCTGGTATCGGCGCTCCCGAAGCTTGGGACATTCGCCCCTTTGATCAGGCTCGCACCATATTTTCGCTTTTTTTTCTCCCAGAGAGTGATTTTCACGATAAAATAAGGCATGACCCGCGGCGGACAAACGATAATAGTTAAGAGCAAGATGATTCGATGGATCTGATTGATTCCACGCTACTTCTCGTGTTTCGGGAGTAACTATTTGGAGTCCTCCCACCAAGACGGAAATATACAGAACCGATTTGCCGCCGCGGCAGTCAAATAAACAAGCCCAGGCCAAGTAAGCCCATATTAGAAATCCGGAAACGAGGGCGAATTATATGCATACCACTACCCATAACCGACCTGTTAGTACGACGTGCACCGCCGTTTTCGCGCCTTTGCGCGAAAGGCTTGCGCGCGAGGTATCAAGCAGCGCCATGCTCGCGGACCTGCTCGATAAGCTGAACCAGATGCAGGAAGCCTGCGCGCGGCCCGCCGACTTCAAGCTCTGCTTTGACGTATTTGTCATTCGCGCTGCCGATCACGCGGATATCATTCAGACCTTCCTCCCAGAGCTGATCCGATTCCTGCCTAAAGACGCGCAGCAGAAGGCTTCGTTCGAATATCGCCTGGCTGAAGGTCGCGAAGCGAAGGACCTGACCTGGGACGTAGCATAGAGCAGCTAAAGTCCGGGTCGCTGTAAAGCGGATACCCAAAATCCCGGTCAGTTAAAAAACAGTTAGCAAACCCACGTGGATTCCCACCTTAGCTTCGCGAAGGTGGGCACCCGCGTCCTTTGCCGCACTGGACTCCGCGCCTTACAAAATATTTCCTTCCTCCTCTTTGGCGAGATATTGCTGGATGTCAGGCCGTTCGGCGATCTGGGCGCGTAAGTGAGCGGACCAGTATTCATCGCTATGGGAATCCGCGGACTTCGAGTCTTTCCCGGACACATGCCTTCCAAATAGCTTGACTTTTTCGATAAAGCGGTCCACTTGATGTATGAGTCCGAGTCCATGCGGGAGGGGTCTTCTACCGTTGAGCCTGCGACTGTACCGGCGTGGAGGAACATATGGCAGAGTGTCCCGCACCTCCGTCCTGGAGACCCACCAGCACGAAGCCGAGGCATATCTGGATGTCGGCAAATCGCGCGATCGAAGACGCATACAAAGACCAACATGGAAACCATGCAGTCCTGGTCGGTTCACAATTCGAAGAAGGATTTATGGAGCGCCGGATCCCGCGGGAGATTCGGCTGCCACAGGGTGCCCATAACAAGGAATTTGGCGACCATCTACTCGAAGAACTGAGGGGACCAAAGGGCGGTCCACGCAAGCCGGACATCGTCGATTTCGACGATCGGGCTTTTTACGAAATAAAGCCGGTCGACACGTTCCTTTGGGACAGACAGAAAACTGTCAATCAACATACGAGTCTTTATCGTATGGCGGACGACGTTGTGGACGAGTTCAATGACAGGAAACGGGCGGAAACGCCCATCGGCAGCAAACGGTTGGAAACGGAAGAGCCGTGGGTCATTGAGAATGCAAAGTGGAAGCCGCCGTTCTGCCTGACCATGCCGGGTCTGCAAGGACAATACAAGCTGGACACCTTTGCAACGAATTACGATTTAGACCGCAACTGCCGCGGCATTATCGTTTACAGGGTTTGGAAGAAATACCGAAAGCAGGAAGAGGAAGCACAAGCCGCCGCCAGGGTAGTCGTCACCGACAAAGATGAAGCGTATAACAAGTTACTTCCCGCGCCCGGGGATCTGCCAAAGATAATTGGTCGTTATGATCCCTACGAGCCGGAGCACCTGGTAATCGTGGCCAAATATTTTGACGACGCCTTCAACAGAAGGCCGACAGTCGACATTGTGCAGAAGGTCGCCGACTCGGCCGTGCCTCCGGCATTCGATCGCAGGAATCCCATCGGCCAGTTTCGATTCCTGTCCAGATTAGGGCCATTTGCGACCAATCATCCGGAAGACCTGCTGAAGATTGGGGCGATGTTGGTTGTCGGCGCGGCTGGGCTCGCCGTTCTCGTGATCGCGGCACCGGAAGCCGGAGCAGGCGCCGGAGGTGCCGCTGTCATTGAAGAGGGCGGAGCAACGGTGATTTCATTAGCTGCCCGCAGGCTTGCAGCCAGTGCGGCGGCGGAAGCGGTGAAAAAAGCCGCAGGGATCATCCTTCTCTTTGGTACCATCCAAAGCATCCGAGGAAACGACGTATCCTTCTCCCGAGTTGGGGCTATGCGGGCGATTCCACTCAACTCGGTGACACCCTACAAATCGACCTATTCTGCTCTTTCCAGCGGCTTGTGCATCGCAGATTCTCCTGACCAGTTTCCCGCAGTTCAGGGTGACATTCGTGTGGGCGATACGGTGATGTTCGACTCCGAGCCTCATTCTGTCGTTGCCAGGCTCGTTGCGTATCCCAACAGCGTCCCTGAGTCTGAGTAGGGCTGAACACTCGGCGTCTTTCAGAATCAACTCGGCGAGTCGAGAAATTTAAAACAGGAGTTATTTCTTCCGAACAGCGGTCCAGCGGCCCATTGCGCGGCCTTTCACTTTCATTCGTCCCTTTGCGGAGTCTCCATCGACCCACCCGTCGAAGGTTGCGGTGACGGCTCCGGGTTGAGAGGGCCAGGTTCCACTGAAGGTCAGCTCGACATATCCGTCGCGCCACTCGCCGTTCACAGGCTGATCGGGGCCAAAGGCGCCCGACCAGATGCCGACGAGGGTGCTGTCCTGGCGAACGAGCTTAAGGGTGCCTCCAAAGCCTCCGGCATCGGTGGCGCAGGTAACCTCCCATGTGCCGGCGGCGTCCGCGCCATTCTCGAGCGGCTCCGGCTTGGCGTTGGTGATGCGGAGGTTGGAAAAGTAGGCTTCCTCGCCGGCGTATCCCCAGAGGGCAACGGCGCCCTGCAGGCCTTCGCCTTTCAATCCATCTACGATGAGGCTCGGTTTTTCAGAGCCGTTCACATACAACCGGGCCTGGCGGCCATGCACGTCGATCTTCACTTTTGTCCACTCATCCAATTGCAGATCTGCCCAGGATTCGTAGATGAATGGCCACTCTCTTCGCAGCTTCTCCCAGCCGAAGTCGGGCGAGGAAACATATTGCACTGCATGGTTGCGCATGGCCTGGTCTTCCGCACTAGAGTTGCCCGGCCGAAGATAGAAGAGCTCGTAGTGCACGGGATCGGCACCCACACGGAAGGCGACTCCCGCGAAGCCGGGCCTTCTTACGCCGGGCGGCGCGTTGACCTTGGTGGCAATGTCCAGCTCGATCGTACCGTCGCGAAACTGCGTTCCGTTGATCAGCGCAAGTGCCGCCGCGTCCACTGCCTCTGTGGTGAGACGGACGGCTTTGCGGCCTCGATACTCAACGGCTTCAGCCTTCACTCCGGGCGGCACGGTCAGATCCTTTGTATCGGCCAGCGCGAAGCTCTGCGTTGGCGGGACAGCTGCGTCCGGGTTGTGATCTTGCGCGCGGACCGTGTGTGCGGCGGAGACGAGGAGCAGGGCAATTCCGGCAAAAGGGAACTGGGTCGATCGTGGCATGCGGCCCACAGTAGACGGCGCACGCAGGGGCGGCAAGCATTCTGTGACGAAGGGATCGAAACCGGTGTCAGGAAGCGAAGCTTAGAGCTGCCGGGAGTAGTCGATCTTTCCGGAGCAGGCACGCTGGAAGATTTCGTCGAGAGCGGTCTGGGCGGTCTGGCTGGTAACAGGGCGGATGCGGTCGGCGATCTCCTCAACGGTGTCGGCAAGAGAGATGACTTCATCGAAATGCTGGCTGCGCAACCAGGACTCATATTGCGGGACCAGGCTGGGCGCGCGAAGGCGCAGGTTCAGGAGGAATTGCGCTCCGTCGAGGGGGTATAACGCCGGACGCTGTTGCTGGCGGGCAATGGAGGCGTTTTGCTGGGTGGCTTCGATGGCGGCCTGCATCTCGTCTGTGGTGTCGAATCCAACCTTGGTTTCGATGGGAATGATAACCCGGTGCTGAAAGTAGTCGACGAGGTTGGAGATTTCGGTCCAGGTCTCTTTGGTCGGAGGCATGCCCGGACACAAGGGGAAATTGTATCGCTGGTGCGGCTCAAAGCCGCGGGTGTAGAGCCAGAGGTGAAGCACCTCATGGGCGATGATGTGCTCGTTCGCGCAACTGGCCTCGGTGTCACATTCGATGATGGGCTGACGGCCTTCGAAGCGGAGAATGGCGCCGAGGTAGCCGTCAGCGCGGCCCGTGGACGTGACGGAGCAGGCGGGCTTCTTGAAGGAACGCAGTGCCTGGCGGTAGTAGGGCTGTATGGCGGGTCTCAGTTCGACGTTGCAGACCCGCACGGATTGAGCATGGCCAATTTGCGCGGCTGCCAAAAGCAGAATGCACCCGCAGAATTTCAGAAACATGCGTCTTTCCAGCGTCTTTAACCGATTGAATTTGGCCCGCACGCGGGAAATCCGCGCAATCCTCAGTTTCGCCGAGTATATCAGGGAGGCGGGTGCGGGACGGCGGGTGCGCGACGGCGGGTGCGCGACGGCGGGTGCGGTCGCCAGTTGAGGGGTGTCGTTCATCCGACCCACGGAAAGGTGGGTACCAGGGGACAGTGGCCTTTCGTAATCAGGCAGATAAGAGATTTTACTGCGTGCAATTTTTTCTTGCGTTGCAGGGCTTTTCCTGCCATAACTTGAAGACGATTTTCCTTTTTCGGGAAACGCTATTACGGAAGGCCGATTTTTGTTGATGTATTGGTTGCAATGTTTTCAGAAATGTCCTGGGGATAGCGAGCTGCCTGAACGCCACGCTGTGGCGCGGTACAGGCGGCTCTTGGTGTCTTCAGGCCACGACTGAAACCGAACAACAGTCACCTCACCAAAGGAGTGGATGTGAAAGAAAACGGGGTAGTGAAGTGGTTCAACGGCGCCAAGGGGTATGGGTTCATCCAGCGTTCGACGGGCGAGGATGTGTTCGTACATTTTTCCGCGATTCAGGACAGCGGATATAAAACGCTGAATGAAGGCGAAGCAGTGGAGTTCGAATGCCAGCAGGGTCCCAAGGGCCTGAATGCGGCGAACGTAATTCGAGCTGCCTAAAACGACACCCGGCACGAGCGCGATCACGCGCCGACAATATTGACCGGGAAGGTTCTCTCTTTACGGCCTTCTGCCTACGGCAGCAAGGCCGCTCGTGTCTGTAGCGGACTGTTTGCGGAGAGCCCAGGCAGAGGCTTCGGCAAGGGCTGGATCGGCAGAGCGAGACCAGGCTTCGAGGGTGGGGCGGAAGCGGGCGAGGCCGCTGTTGCCCATGGCGATGGCAAGATTGCGGCGGAAACCGTCAAATCTGGCGCGCTTGACGGGCGAACCGAAGAACCATGCGCCGAATTCGCGGTCGTCCATCGCGGCCAGCCAGTCGAGGGCGGGGTTGACGAGCTCGGGGCGCGGAGAGAGCTCGGGATCGGAGGCGACGGGGGCCTTGTTATTCCAAGGGCAAACATCCTGGCAGATGTCGCAGCCGAAGATCTGGCGGCCGATGCCGTCGCGGAGGTCTTCGGGGATGGCGCCTCTTTTCTCTATGGTCAGGTAGGAGATGCAGCGGGTCGCGTCCATCTGGTACGGCGTGAGGGCCTGGGTGGGACAGGCGTCGATGCAGCGGGTGCACGTTCCGCAGCGGTCTGGAGCAAAGGCAGGCAGTTCGGCGGCGGGGAGTTCAAGCGAAGTGAGGATGACTCCCAAGAAAAACCAGGAACCGAGCTGCTGGTTAAGAATGCAAGTGTTTTTGCCCGTCCAGCCGAGGCCGGCATAGCGCGCATAGACGCGCTCCACGAGCGGACCGGTATCGACATAGCAGCGCGACTCGAAGGAGCCGATTGCCTGACGCAGCGCAGCGTCGAGGGCTTCGAGGCGCTTGAGCAGAACTTTGTGATAATCCGTCGGGCGCATAGGTGCGGCGGGTTCTGATTCAGAGCCGGGGCGGAGACCGGACCAGGCGTAGCGGGCGAGCCAGCCTGAGCCTTCGGGAGCGGGATCGATCGAGCGGGGCTGATCGGCATTGTAATTTGCAACACATACAATTACAGATTGCGCCCACGGGAAAGCGGTGCGCACGGAGGAGCGAATGAGCTCTCCGTTTTCATTGCGGCGCTTGAGGTATTCCATTTCACCGGCGTTGCCGAAGTCAATCCACTGCTCGAAGCGGGTGCGCTCTTCCTTGCTCTCGGAGGCGTCGCGCGCGGGGATGACGGCGACTCCGGCGAGGGTAAAGCCGGCTTCGCGAGCGAGCGCGTCGACGAGGGATTGGGCGAGAGGCACAACATTAGACTGACACAATCGGGATGGGAGATGCGAGAATACGAGCGATAGCAAAGAATCCTCCCGTGATGTAGATTTTCGCTCTATGAAGCCCCCCGCGAGCCGCATCTCGATTGTGCTTCCGTCAATTCTGTTCTTTCTACTTTGCGCGTCGGCTGCCGAGTCTGCGTCGGATCAGAGCGTTGGCCGCTGGCGATCTGTGGAAACTTCGAAAGGCGGGATTGGCGCAATGTATGAGTTTCACGCTAACGGCACTTTTGATTACAGCCCCGGCGCTGTTGTCGAGATGCCGTGGCGAATCGAAAACGATGAGCTTGTACTTCCTCCTGGAACGGCTGGCGGCCCTGTGCAGAAAAAGACCATAGTGTGGCTGGGCGAGAACAAGGTCCAGTTTATCGAGGGCGGTTCGAACGAAGAACTTACGCGCAGCGGAGACCGCAGCGACGCGGGGAATCCAATCATCGGCGAATGGATCGGAACGAGAGAGATGAGCGGCCGTAAGCTCGAGATGCATTGGTTCTTTTACCCTGAAGGGAAAGGCCTCTTCTTGCTTCCCTTTCTGAGTCAGCACGGGCACTTCACAATAAGGAACTCGTCACTCGAGATTGAAATGCCAAATAGCAGCCCGGTGGACTTCAAATTTCAAGTGGAAGGGGAGGTGCTGACTCTGGTGAGACTGGAAGGGAGTGTAGAATCGCGTTTTGCGCCCTACTGAGCAGCCTTTACCTCGTCGAAGCGCAGTATTCTTAATCGAATAACTCGGGGGATCTATTGCGATGCACTCTATCCCACTCTGGCTCTTGTTCTTTTCGCTCTTTCTCCCGCGACTCACGTTGTTGTATGCATTCTTTGTGCACCAGGTGCCCAGTGCTCATTTGCCGAATCTGGCTGCTCTGATACTGTGGGCGCTCGTGCCACGAGTGTTAATGCTGATCTACATCTACGTGAACCTTGGATTTGACCTCTGGTTTATTGCCCACCTCGTTGCATTGATCCTGGTTTGGGGTGGTAGCGGCCATCGAGCCTCGAAAAGATGGGACTAAGACAGTGTTCAACCACGTCAGCGGCGAGTTCCAGACGATACGGCCGGCCAATCGAAATGCACATGACCGAGTTGCCGACTTGAACGGACATGTGGCTCCGGCTCTCAAAGAGCGCGTTGGCGATTTGGCGTCAACCGAGACGGACGGGTAAACCGAGAATGACTCCTTCCCGCTTCTTTCGAAACCTCATTCCATGACATGCTGAAGTCGAACCGTCCGGTGCTCCAACCAGTAGCTTCCGGCGCCAGGCCGCTGTTCAATCCTGAGGGCTACGGAGTCTTCCATCGGTATGGGCTCGTCAGAACATAAACCGAGTTCAGGCCCGGCAGACTCGTCAGAATATTCTGGAAGGAGAGCTCACCCCGGTGAGTACAAGGCTTCGCACGGCTTCACTTTTCTTTGACCTTCCCAAGTTTTTTATTCAGCTCCGGTGCGCGGTCGTGGCCTTCGGCGGCTCGATGCTCCTGGCTGCGCTTAGCCTGACGGCGCCAAGCGTAATGGCGCAAATCTCCAACCCGGAGAACGCCCAACACTTCGCGCATGACGCAGGTGCTTCGCTGGATGTAAAAGAAATCTCCGTGCAGAACCGGGATGGCGTGGCGATCCACGACATCACCTATGCCGACCCACACGGAGGCGTTGTGCCTGCGTACCTTGTAGTGCCTGAAGGGAAGGGCAAATTTGCCGCTATCGTCTGGGGGCACTGGCTGATGCCGAATTCCTCAACCGCAAATCGCAGTGAGTTTCTGCAGGAAGCGGTCGCGCTCGCACCGGCCGGGGCGATCTCTCTTTTGATCGATGCACCGCAGGCTCGTCCGGGCTCTAAGCCGACTCCAAACTCGGTTCTCATCACCCAGCAGGTTGTCGATCTGCAACGAGGTGCAGACCTGCTCCTCGCGCGCCCGGATATTGATCCGAAGCGCGTTGCTTACGTGGGGCACAGTTGGGACGCTGGTACTGGCGCCATTCTCGATGCAGTGGACAAACGTTTCGCGGCCTTTGTCTTTATGAGCGGCCCGCAATCGACCCGGCAATATGTGCTGCTGTCTGATTCCCCTCGTATGGTCGCCGCTCGCAAAGGTGCAGACATGGCTAAGATCGAGCAAGTTTTGCAAGCAAATTCGTGGGCTGATCCCGCCACCTACGCCTCGCAACTGGGTCCGGCGCCGGCTTTGTTCCAATACGGCTTACACGACGAAGAGTGGGTTCCGCTGGCCGATGCGAAAGACTATTTCGCCATGAGTTCGGGGCCCAAGCAGGTCAAGTTTTACGATTCAGACCATTCGCTAAATGCCCAGGCTCGAGTCGATCGCTATAACTTCCTGCGCGAGAAGCTGGCACTTCGCGCAGTGCCACCAAGCAGCCTAGCCACTATTCCGGCTATCAAATGACTCACCGCGGACGCCCTCTTCAGCTCACACCAAGAAGTAAACCTACAATGACTGAATTCTTTGCGGTGCGATCATTTGTTGGAGGCTGGCCCTGGTTGTCTTGACCAAGGTGGGACAATCCCATTTATGCGCGCATATGCCACTAACTGCCCCATGTGTTCGTTGTCGTGCACGATAATTCGCAGGTACATGCCATCGACCGTGACGGTTTTGCCTACGAACGTTACTTTGCGTTCGAGGTCGCCAGGCTTTAACTGAGCCCGTGCTGTCTTCACCGCATCGAGCGATCGCTCTAGAGCTGCGATCACTGCGGGTTTTGATGTGACTGTCTTTTCCAGGTCATCCTTATCCATGTCCGGAGGCATCTTTGGACCGGTTACGCTGAGTAGTTCGAAGTTGGCCTGTGCGATGTGCATAAGGACCTCGCTCACCGACCTCACGCCTGGTCCAGGACGCCACGAGTACTTGTCGGCAGGGATAGCCTCGGCGAGGGCAATCAATTGCCGGGAAACATGGCCCCACTCGCCGTCGTAGCCCTCCCAGAGTCCTTCGTACTCGGGGTTTTGCGGCGGAGCTTGCGGGGCAGCCTGGGCATGAAGCACTGTGGCGCTCAGTGCAAAGAGAACGAGAAGCTTCTTCATGGTTCCTCCGCGTGACTGACTATAGCGTAGCGGGGTTCGTGGATGGTTGACCAATCCCAAGCTGGCATCGTCGCTGGCAGCAATGATGGCTGGCTTCGGGCGCTACGGCTAATATCTACAAGCCCGGCGAGTGCGTCGCTGACACGCTGCTTCCCTAGCAAGTCATTGCGCGGGTTGCAGCTGGCCGCTGGGGGTTGAGCGGGAGATCGCCAGCTCCTCCTCGGTCATGTCGATGGAGATGTCGGCGAAGAGCGGGGTGCTGAGATAGCGCTCGCCAGTGTCGGGCAGCATGCAAAGGATGGTCGATCCTTCGGGGGCTTCGGCGGCAACGCGCAGGGCCGCGGTGAAGGTGGCTCCGGAGGTGATGCCGACGAAGATGCCCTCCTTGCGGGCGAGTTCCCTGCTCCAGTGCATGGCATCAGCGTTGGTGATGCGGTGGACCTGGCTGATAACCTTCATGTCGACGGCGTCGCCGGCGAGCTTGGGAATGAAATCGGGGCTCCAGCCCTGCTGCGGATGCGGGTGCCAGACGGGATGGCTGGCGGAGCCGGATCCGTCGGGATTGCGCGGCTGCGCGATGCCGCTCGAGAGCATGGCCGCGTCGTCGGGCTCGCCGACAATGATTTTCGTTTCAGGCCGCTCCTTCGCGAGCACGCGGGAGACTCCCTTTAACGTTCCACCGGTGCCGAAGCCGGTGACCCAGTAGTCGAGGCGCTCGCCCTTGAAGTCCTCGATGATCTCGCGGGCGGTGGTGCGGGAGTGCATGTCGGCGTTGGCTTCGTTTTCAAACTGGCGGGTAAGAAACCAGCCGTGCGCCTCGGCCAACTCGTTGGCCTTGGCGACCATGCCGATGCCTCGGCCGGCGGCGGGAGTGAGCACGACTTTCGCGCCGAGAAAGCGCATCAGCTTGCGGCGCTCGACGCTGAAGGTTTCGGCCATGGTGACGACGAGGGGGTATCCCTTTTGCGCGCACACCATAGCGAGACCGATGCCGGTGTTGCCGCTGGTGGCCTCAATGACTGTCTGGCCGGGCTTGAGCTGGCCGGTGCGCTCCGCGGACTCGATGACCCCGAGAGCGAGGCGGTCTTTGACGGAGCCGAGCGGGTTGAATGCCTCGATCTTGACGTAGAGGTTGACGTGAGGCGGCGCCAGCTTGTTGATGCGGACGACGGGGGTGTTGCCGACGGTTTCAAGGATGTTTGCGTATCGACTCACAGGATGGTCCTCGGGTCTTAGACTTGCGCGTGCCCATTGTCAACGATTCGCGGGCGGAGGGGCAAATGGCGGCGGGGTCAGATGCTGAGCACGGGAAAGGGAGAGTCGCGAACCACGGCATACGTCAGGTCGCGCATACGGCCACGAGCGCCCGGCCGCGGGCTTCTTCCGATCATGAGCACGTCGGCATCGGATTGCCGGGCGGCCTCAAGCAAAGCATCTTTCACTGAACCGACGGCAATGCGAACAGGGGCTTCCGAACCGGCGGCTCGTTGCAGATCGGCGATGCGCTGCCTGGCGCGCCGCATTTCGGCGGATTCCTCCTGAACTTCAAGATCGAGCTGAATCGGCAGGTCGGGGTCTCCGGCCTGCACCGCGTGGATAATGGAGAGCTTGCTGCGCACCTCGGCTGCTCCCTGGCTGGCATAACGAAGCACTCTTTCCGAATTGGAACTGAGGCCAATCGCGCACAGCCACTCCCGGTGCTCCAAAGGGCGCGGGGCAATGGTCTGAGCATGAGTGCTGCTCAACACCGGGCAGTCCGCGTCGTTGAGCACCTTGGCGGTTGTAGAGCCCAGCAGCATTTGCCGGAAAAACCCGGAGTGCGTGGGCATGATGATGAGATCGGCCCGGATGTCTCGCGCAACCTGCGCGATCTGTGTCGCTGCGTCGCCTGAGGCGAGAATCCGCGGGCACCGATCAGGGGGAAATTCGGCTGCGAGGAACGAATCGAGTTTCTCCCGGCCAATGCTCAGGTGCTCCTCTGAAATCTCGGACATTGGCCTGGAGTAAAGCTCGAAGCTGTTGAAGCGGGCGGTATCGACAACATGAAGCAGCGATACTTTGGCGGCCATCATGGCTGCGGATCTTTTCACGTAAGCAGCCATGGCAATACAGGAGGGCGAGAAATCGACGGGAAAGAGGATGTTTTCAATTATTGCCATGTATGTGTCCTTCGAAGATCGGATCCGTGGTCAATAGATGCCCGGGATGAGGCGTTTGGTGCATCCGCTGTAGTCGAGGTATTCCTGGCCGAAGGCGCGGGTGAGCGCAGCCTCTTCAACATGGATGCGGTAGAGCAGCGCGATCGTGGTGGGGATGAGAATGATGGCAAGGCCGATCCAGTTGCGAGTGTTCAGGCCGACCGCGACGAAGAGGATCACCATTCCTGAGTAAGAGGGGTGACGAACGAAACGGAAGAGGCCGGTCTTGTGGAGGGTCTGGTTGGCGTGGATGGCGACGTTGGCGCTGAAAGACCTGCCGAGCGTGACGATGGCTGTCCAGCGAATGGCGAGGCCAGCGATGAGGAGGGCAAGGCTGAGTGGTCTGATCCAGTGCGCTCCACCGAAGATGGTGGGCGGATGCGATTCGCCGATCCAGGTGCCGATGGTGATGGAGATGACGATGACCGGCCAGAGAATGAGCAGAGAGCCGCGGTCGTGGACGTTACCGCTGCTGCGCCGGGTGCGCGTGATGACGAGAATAAGCACCTCGGAGGCAATCCAGATCCAGTTGAGGATGGTCCAAAATGCAGACAGGGTCATTGCGTCCTCGGCGTCATGCTACTTTCGTTGCGTTTTTACAACTACTTCCTTAGTATCGAAGCGAGGGGTTTGAAGTATTCCCTTCTCATCCTGTGGCTTCCGAGTGCGCGTAAATCCAAGCCCTTGAAGCTGCTGCGGTCCCAGTATCGGATACCTTCTGACTCGACAGGATAGAGCTGAATATTAAACTATGCGGATACTCATTACTGGAGCTGCAGGCTTCTTAGGTTCGCATCTGGGCGATGCTCTGCTGGCTGAAGGCAATGCCGTTGTCGGCGTCGACAATCTGTCGACAGGCTCGCTTAACAACCTGAAGCATCTGGCAAATGAGCCGCGGTTTGAGTTCCGTGAGCACGATATCTGCACGCCGTTCGATGTGGGAGCGGTGGATTACGTCTTCAATTTTGCGTCGCCGGCGAGTCCGGTGGATTATGCGCGGCTGGGCGTGGAGACGCTCGAAGTGGGTTCGGTGGGCACGACCAACGCGCTCAATATCGCAAAGAAGTATGGCGCGAAGTTTCTGCATGCGTCGACGTCGGAATGCTACGGTGATCCGGATGTGCATCCACAGACGGAAGATTACTGGGGGCATGTGAACCCGATCGGGCCGCGGTCGGTGTACGACGAAGCCAAGCGCTTCTCAGAGGCACTCACCATGGCCTATCACCGCTATTACGGTGTGGATACGAGGCTGGTGAGGATCTTCAACACGTATGGGCCTCGGCTGCAGAAGAACGACGGTCGGGTGATTTCGAACTTCATGGTGCAGGCGCTGAAGGGCGAAGACCTGACGGTCTATGGCGAAGGCGAACAGACGCGGAGCTTCTGCTATGTGTCGGATGAGGTCGCGGGCATCCTGGGGCTTTCGCGCACAGACGAGCATCTGCCGGTGAACGTCGGAAATCCGAATGAGTGGACGATTCTGGATTGCGCGAAGACGGTGCTGAAGGTGACGGGCTCGTCGAGCAAGATCGTTTACCATCCGCTGCCGCAGGATGATCCGTCGCAGCGCCAGCCGGACATTTCGAAGGCGAAGAGGCTTTTCGGATGGGAGCCGAAGATCGATCTGGAGACGGGGCTGCGGCTGAGCCTGGAGTACTTCAACTCGGTGGTGGATGTGGAATTGCAGGCCTGAGGCTGGTTTCGAGTTTTTGATTTCCTGGTCCGGCTGTCAGCAGACCTATTCGGTGATAATTCTATCGGCCCATTCCACCAGCGAGACGAAGATGGTGGGATTACCGAACTTCGCTCCCCATTGACTCAAATCAGATTCGCCTACTGATCTCGCCCGGGAACAAGCACCGCAGGCATAGATTTGAATGTAGCGCGCAGCAACTTTCTCCATCGTTCCCGCGAGTGGAGGCCATCCAACCGGAACAACCGCTTCTGCCTCGGACTTTCGCATCAGGCCCACCGCTTCGCCTAGAAGAAATATCTGGACCTCATGCCCCGCTTCGGCAAGAGCAAGTCCATGCAGGAATGGAAAGGCCGCCTTGGTTGGATCATCCGATCCCCAGGCACTCTTCATCATTATCCTGAGTGGCTTGCGTGTTTCCGCCTCGGCGATGCCAACGCCTGTCATTGCGAAGAACGGCAATGTGGCGAGTCGAGAGAGAAAGAACCGGCGTGCTGCCATGAATCCTCCTTATTGGCGACAGTACCGAAGAGCATACAAAACAAGAGGTCAATGAGTGCTGGTACTCTCGGCCCGATCGGAATCATCGTCAAGGTGAGTCGCTCAGAAAAACTGATGAAAGAAATGATAATGCTTACATTCCGTAGAAAAGTTCTTTATGCTTGCAATTACCTTTGCGCGTATAGCCAATAGAGTTTTTGCGGTCTCGATGAGCGCGGGGCAATCCACTTTCTGCGGGACAGGTATTAGCAAGCATGGATTTTGAGCAGCTACGAACCTTTCTGGAGGTCTGCCGTTTGCGCAGCTTTTCGCGTGCAGCCGAAAAGCTGATGGTGACACAGCCAGCGATTTCAGCACAGATTCGCACGCTGGAGAACGAGGTGGGCGCGCGGCTGTTCGATCGCGATGGCGGAAAGGTTACGTTCACGGCGGCCGGCAAGGTCTTTGAGCCCTTTGCCGAGCATTGCCTGGAGTGTCACAACCACATCACCGTAGCCATTGGTGAATTGCACCGGTCTCCACGCGGCGAAATTTCGGTGAGCGCGAACGAGGCAACCAGCCTGTATGTGCTGCCGACGGTCTTCGCGCAGTTCAAGCGGCAGTATTCGCGCGTGGGCTTGAGCATTGTGAGAGCGGACCGGGCCAGATCGATCGAGTCGGTGCTGAGCCGCGAGGTGGATTTCGGCGTCGTGTCGTTGCCGCTTAAGGATCCACGACTGCTGGTCGACATTATCCATCGCGACGAAGTGGTGCTGGTGGCGCCGAAGAATCATTCTCTGGCGGCGCGCGAGTCGGTGAAGCTTCCGGAGATCTTGCAGCATTCGCTGTTGCTGCCCAAGCAGGGGCGACAACGCGAACTGATCGAAGACCTCTTCCGCACCTACGAGTTACAGCCACGGGTGGCGATGGAGGTGGAATCGAGCGAGCTGCTGAAGCGGCTGGTGGTCGCCGGACTGGGCATGGGCTTCTTGCCGCGCACCAATGTGCTGGGCGACGAGAAGATGGGGGCATTGGAAATCATCAAACTCGACGGCGTGCGCCTGAACCGCGAGCTGGCCGTGGTTTACCGCAAGGACAAGACTCTGACCAGGGCGGCGCATGCGTTCCTGGAAATCGCCACTGGCAGGGCGCGTCCACATGCTCCGGCGGTGCCTCCGGGAAAGAAGCAGAAGTAAGCCTAAAGCGGCGGGTAGCGAAAAGGCGGTCAAGCAATCCCACCTTGGGAAGCTAAAACGGGCACCGAGATCCTGAACGTCAGGGAAAAACAGGTCATTCGACTGCGCATGCTACCAGCTCCCCGCCCCAACACACCGGGTGCGTAGGGGCTCCGGCCTGCGCGCGCTCCGCCTTTGATGAGGGCTTTTGGGGGTTTCGTCACGGCTTTGGGCGCGCAGTCTTTGTGGCCCTGGCTCGCGGCGTCCGGGCGGGTTTCGACGTCGGGGTGCGCGAGCTGAGCGTGGATCCGGGTGGGTAGCTCGTAGATTGACGCACGATGAGCTTAGTGGGTATTGTCCAATGGCGCTGCTGGGGCGGCGCCACATTTTCGGCGATGGAGCGCAGAGACTCGAAGGCTCCCCTAGCCAGATCCTTGCGCGACATGCTCACGGTGGTGAGCGGCGGATAGACAAACTGGGCGAGATGGATGTCGTCGAACCCGATGACCGACATATCTTCCGGCACACGGAGACCGGCGCGAGCCAGCACGCGAAGGGCACCGATCGCGGTCATGTCGTTCGAGCACATTACGGCGGTCGGTAGCTCATGCAGCGACAATAACCGCTCCATCGCGTGCATGCCCCCCTCGAGGGTGTGATCGCCCTCGATCAGCCAAGCAGCGGCGGGGCGAACGCCGATTTCCTCCATCGATTCGATAAAGGCGGTCTTACGGGCCTGGGCCGATCCCTGACGAAGGGGTCCGCTGACAAAGCTGATGCGGCGGTGGCCGAGGGCGGCGAGATGCTGCACGCCCTCGCGGATGCCCTTGCGGTAATCCACGATAAGAGCGCGCACGAAAGGACCGGGGGGGCCTGAATCGACAAAAACCATGGGAATATCGCGTGAGCTGAGTTCCTCAAGCAGCGGCTGCTCGATACCGAAGGTCATGACGGCGACTCCCTCCACGTGGCGCTCGAGCATGCGGCGGATACAACTGGTCATGCGGGCAAGGTCGTAGTTGGTTGAGCCGATCAGGATCTCGTATCCGTGGGCGACGGCGATTTCTTCGAAGCCCTCGATGAGCTCGGGGAAAAACGGGTTGGTGATCTCGGAAATGAGCAGACCGAGGAGGCGGGTGCGTCCAGAGACCAGGGCGCGAGCCTGGGTGTTGGGGAAATAGTTGAGCTCGCCGATGGCCTTCCAGACCCGCTCGGCGAGTAGCTTATCGACGGTGGGAATGCGATTGATGGTGCGGGATACGGTGGCGATAGAAACGCGGGCATGTTTGGCTACATCGCGTATATCGAGCCTGCGCTTTTCGCTCTTAACCTGACGTGGACGTTTCTTTGCCGGCATCCGGGAGCCTTTCTCTTGACTTGGCAAGTGTAAAGCGCATAAGTTCAAAGTTCCAGTAAACGTTTGCCAAACGAAAGACGGATTAACACTAGTAAAACGCTTTAGCGGCATGGCAGTATGCTTATTCCGGAGTAGCTGGGGGTTACCGAACCGATGCTTGACGCTCTCAGGGCGGAAGTTCTCGAGGCAAACCTGGAACTCGTGCGGCGCGGTCTTGTCCTTTACACATTCGGGAATGCCAGCGGCATCGACCGGGAAACGGGACTTGCGGCGATCAAGCCGAGCGGAGTGCCATACGAAAAGATGAAGCCCGGGGACCTGGTGATCACCGATCTTGAGGGCAGGATTGTGGAGGGCGAATTGCGGCCTTCGTCGGACCTTGGGACGCATCTGCTGCTATACCGCGAATTTCCTTCGATTGGCGGCGTGGTGCATACACACTCGGAATACGCGACGGCATGGGCGCAGGCGGGCCGGGAGATTCCGGTGTACGGGACCACGCACGCGGACTATTTTTACGGGCCGGTTCCGGTTACGGAAGAACTGACGGATGACGAGATTGGCGGCGATTACGTTTTGAATACCGGGCACGCGATCGTGCGGCGCTTCAGGGATCTGGATCCGGCTGCTGTGCCGGGGGTGCTGGTGCGAGGACACGCGCCGTTTGCGTGGGGCAAGACAGCAATGGACGCAGCGCACAATGCGGTGGTGCTAGAGGCAGTAGCACGGATGGGCTATTACACGGCGACCTTAAATGCGAGCGGCGAAGGCGTGTCGCAGGCGCTGCTGGACCGGCACTATTTCCGCAAGCACGGGGCGAAGGCGACGTATGGGCAGAAGAGCAGGGATTAGGGATTAGAGATTTGATTAGGGATTAGCCGTTAGTCATTCGTGCTGGGCGCAGCGGAGCAGGGATCAGGGAACAGAGAAACAGTGATTAGAAACCACCGTCCGAGCATCCAACGTGGGACAGCACGAGAAACGCAGGGACTGGGAATTTTTTAGCAGCCAAGGGACATAAATAAATGCAGCTTCAACCTTCTGTGGCGCTTTCCACTTATCTTGCGACGCCGGCTCATTCGCTCGCTCACCTCAATGCAGTCGATATCGCTGTGATCGCGATCTACTTCGGCATGGTCATCTTCATCGGCTTTTACCTGAAGGGTTCCGCAAATACGAGCGAAGAGTTCTTTATGGCCGGGCGTGAGATGACGGCCTGGATTGCCGGCTTGAGCTTCGTTTCGGCCAACCTTGGATCGTTGGAGCTGATGGGCTGGGCGGGTTCGGCATATCAGTACGGCATTCTGGCAACGCACTGGTACTGGATCGGGGCGATTCCGGCGATGCTGTTCCTGGGCATCATCATGATGCCGTTTTATTACATCTCGAAGGTCAACTCGGTTCCGGGATATCTACATCTTAGATACGGCGATGGGGCGCGGGCGCTGTCGGCGGTGAGTTTTGCCTTCATGACGGTGCTGATGAGCGGCATCAATATGTATTCGATGGCGCTGGTGATGAAGGTGGTGCTGGGGTGGAATCTGAACTTCAGCATCTGGGTGTCTTCGATCACGGTGGCTCTATATGTCGGGCTGGGCGGTCTGCGGTCGGCGATCTACAACGAGGTGCTGCAATTTCTGTTGATCTGGCTGGGCGCACTGCTGGTGCCCGTACTCGGACTGATCGATGCGGGCGGGTGGACCAACCTGAAGGCTCAGATCGGCGCGCGGCTGGGTTCTGAATATGTGCACATGTGGAGCACAACCGGGCATTTCAGCCAGAATCCCATGGGGATTCACTGGACAGGGCTGGTGTTTGGTCTGGCGCTGGTGATCAGCTGCGGCTATTGGACCACCGACTTCCTGGTGGTGCAGCGCGTACTGTCGGCGAACAATCTACGGTCGGCGAGAATGGCTCCGATTATCGGCGCAGCTTTCAAGATGGCGGTACCGTTCATCGTGATCCTGCCGGGGCTGCTTGCGCTGGCGGTGCTTCCCTATCACCTGGTGGGTGAATCGCAGGCTGTGGCAACCGGACAGCACAGCTACAACGAAGTGCTGCCGCTGATGCTGGTGCGCTACTGCGGGCCGGGGCTGCTGGGGTTGGGCGTGACAGCGCTGATTGCGGGATTCATGTCGGGCATGGCGGGCAATGTGAGCGCGTTCTCGACGGTGTGGACATATGACATCTATGGCGCGTTCCTGAACAAGAAGGCTACCGATCAGCATTATGTGGCAATGGGCCGGTGGTGCACGTTTATCGGCGTGCTGATCTCGGTGGGCACGGCGTATCTGGTGCAGCACGCGGCGAGCATCATGGATTACGTGCAGGGGCTGTTCAGCTTCTTTATCGCGCCTCTGTTCGGGACGGTGATCCTGGGCATGCTGTGGAAGCGAACCACAAAAGCCGGAGGCTTCTGGGGATTGCTGGCAGGCACGTGTACGGCGATCGGGCTCTTTCTATGGGTGCACCTGGATCCCTCGGCGCTGCGCTATGTTGCTCTCTCGGCCGACGCGAAGACGCTGGCGGAGGACATGTATCGAGCACTGTGGTCGTGGCTGGTTTGCGTAATTGTAACCGTGACGGTGAGTTATGCAACGAAGCCGAAGCCTCTATCGGAGCTGGAGGGCCTGGTATACGGCGTGGTTCCGCTGCCGGTAGAGCATGACGACCACTGGTATCAGAAGCCGATTGTATGGGCTGGCATCATCGCGGTGCTGTTTGTGATTCTGAATATTATTTTCTGGTAAGCGGAGAGGGCGATGCGCGAAGAGATTTCAATCTGGTTTTTTGGCGGCGTGCTGTTCCTGATCTATGGCGTGATTATTTGCCTGGAGGGGCTGTGGGAACTGAGCCATCCCCTGGTGAACCCTCCGGTACTGAATAATCTGCATGCGCCGATCTGGTGGGGCGCGATGATGGGCGTTGCGGGGCTGGGGTACACGGTGAAGTTCTGGCCGAAGAAAAGCCGGGGTTAAGGATTAGGGATTCGAACTTCGGCGCGGTAAGGATGACGTAGCAGCAAGAGCGGAGAAAAGCAGATCCTTCGACTTCGCACGCGATGCGTGCTCCGCTCAGGATGACATCAAAGTCAAGTTAGTTCAAAAGAGGCAAAAGAGAGATGAAGAAGCAGCTTACATATGGAGTGATTGTCGGCAGCCGAGGATTTTTTCCGCATCATCTGGCGAAAGAGGGCCGCGAGGAGATTATTAAGGTCCTTGATGCCAACGGATACAAAGCGGTCGTGCTTTCCCCGGAGCAGACGCAGCATGGAGCCGTGCAGACTCCGGACGATGCGCGGCATTGCGCGGAGCTTTTCAAGAAGCATGGCGAGGAGATCGACGGCATTATTATCACTCTGCCTAACTTCGGCGAGGAGCGGACAATTGTCGATGCGATCCGGTTGTCGGGGCTGAAGGTTCCGGTGCTGGTGCAGGCTACGCCGGACCGCACGGAGACGATGAAGATTTCGCACCGGCGGGACAGCTTCTGCGGAAAGATGTCGGCGTGCAACAACCTGATGCAGTATGGGATTGCCTATTCGCTGACGGCATTGCATACGGTGTCACCCAGCTCGGAGGCATTCAAGAAAGACCTGGCATGGTTCTCGGCGGTTTGCCGCGTGGTGAATGGCTTCAAGAATCTGCGCATCGGCGCGATTGGCGCGCGGCCGGCGGCGTTCAACACTGTCCGTTACAGCGAAAAGCAGCTCGAACGGGCGGGCATTTCGGTAGAAACGCTGGATCTGTCGGAGGTTCTGGGGCGGATTGCGCGGCTGAAGGATACCGACGACGCGACTCAGGCAAAGCTCGCCGCGATCAAGTCCTACGTGCCCACGAGCGGCATTCCGGAAGAGGCACTGCTGAAGATGTCAAAACTCGGCGCAGTGATCGACGGCTGGATGAAAGAGACCTACTGCACGATCAGCGCGATCCAATGCTGGACCTCGCTCGAAGAGTATTTCGGCGTGGTGCCGTGCACGATCATGAGCATGATGAGCGAGAATCTCTTCTCGAGCGCCTGCGAGACGGATGTGGTCGGCGTGCTGAGCATGTACGGACTGGCCCTGGCTTCGGAGACGCCGAGCGCGCTGCTCGACTGGAACAACAACTACGGCGATGATCCGGACAAGGCAGTGTGCTTCCACTGCTCGAACCTGCCGAAGCATTTTTTTGCCGATGTAGTCATGGACTTTCAGGCGATCATCGCGGGTACGGTCGGCAAGGAGAACACCTTTGGAACATGTGTGGGGCGCGTGAAGGCCGGGGCGATGAGCTATCTGCGCTTTTCGACGGACGATTACTCCGGCGGGATTCGCGGCTATGTGGGCGAAGGCGAGTTCACGAACGATCCCCTGGAGACCTTTGGCGGCGCGGGCGTGGTGAGGATTCCCGAGATGCAGAAGCTGCTGCGATTCATCTGCGAGCGCGGATTTGAGCATCACGTCGCTGCGAATTTTTCGACGGTCGCGAGTCCGGTTTACGAGGCGGCGACGCGGTATCTAGGTTGGGAGATGCATCAGCATAACAACAGCTAAGAGGCGGCTAAGGTCCGGGTGGCTAAGAAGCGGGCAGCTAAAAGGCGGGCAGTTAATGCGTAATGACTGAGGCGTGCGACCCGCTGAATTGGCTCAAGAAAAGAAAGAAAAGCAGGTCCTTCGACTCCGTTTGGCGAAAACTGCGCCAAACTTCGTTCAGGATGACACCCTGTTTGTTTTATTTGGTGAAGTGGTAAAACGTTTTCCATCGCAAGGAGACGCAGCGTGGCAATTGTTGCAGGCGTCGATTTTGGAACTCTTAGCGTGCGCGTTACGCTGCTGGACAGCGAGCGCGGGCGCTTGAGCACGGCGAGCGCTGAGTATCCACTGAAGCGCAAGCACGAAGACCCGGACTATGCGACCCAGTCGCACCAGGACCAGATGGATGCCCTGGTGAAAGCGACGCGCAAAGCGATCGCCGATGCCGGAATCGAGGGAAATGGGGTCGAAGCGATTGCGCTCGATACGACAGGGTCGAGCGTGATTCCGGTGGGCGCTAATCTTGAGCCGCTGGACGATTACTACCTGTGGTGCGATCACCGCGCGAAGGCGGAAGCGCAGCAGATCACCGAATTGGCGCACGAGGAGAAGCTCGAAGCGATCGAATGGTGCGGCGGTGTGTATTCGCACGAGTGGGGCTTTGCCAAGCTGCTGCACTGGCTGCGGCACAATCCGGAAAAGCGCAGGCAATTTGTAACTGCGTTTGAGCATTGTGACATGGTTGCGGCAACGCTGGCGGGAATCACCGATGCGAAGAAGGTAAAGCGCAGCGTTTGCGCGATGGGACACAAGTGGCTGTGGAATCCGAAGTGGGGCGGGCTGCCTCCGCAGGAATTTTTGTCGAAGCTGGACCCGCTGTTCGATGGGGTTCGCGAGAAGCTGGCGGGTGAGTATCAGACCTCGGACAAGATTGCCGGATATCTGGCGCCGCAGTGGGCGGATGCGATGGGATCGAAGGCGGGGATTCCGATTCCGGTGGGCGCGTTCGACGCGCACTGGGATGCGATTGGTGCGGGCTGTCGGGAGGGCGATGTGGTCAACGTGGTCGGGACATCCACGTGCATCATCGCGATGGAGAAGAAGACCACGCTGGTGCCGGGAGTGTGCGGGGTGGTGCCAGGCAGCGTGCATCCGCAATACACGGGGGTGGAGGCGGGGCTGTCGGCGACCGGAGACATCTTCGAGGCGATTGCGCGGCGGGCGGGGACCAAAGTTTCAGAGCTGTCGAAGGGGCTGGAACAGTATCGCGCAGGACAGACGGGGTTGCTGCGCCTGAGCTGGGACAACGGCGACCGTACGGTGCTGGTGAATTCAGAGTTGGGCGGTGTAACGCTGGGGTGGAACCTTATCCACACGGCGCAGGATGAGTTGTTCGCGGCGATCGAGGGGACGGCGTTTCACACGCGCATCATCCTGGAGCGGATGGCGGAGTATGGCGTGCCGGTGGAGCGGGTGATCAATGCGGGCGGGATTCCGCAGAACAATAAGGTGCTGAACCAAGTGTACGCGAACGTGCTGGGTAAGCCGGTGCTGGTGCCGGCCGGGATTCCTACGAGTCTGGGATCGGGAATCTTCGCGCTGCTGGCTGCGGGAACGTTTCGGTCGATCGAAGCTGCTCAGGATGCGATGTGCCTGAAGTATGCGACCTATGAGCCCGAGCCGAAAGCGACGGCGGTCTATGAGCGGCTGTTCAAGCACTATCGCGATCTGTATTTTGCGCTGGGACGGAAGAAGGCGGAGGCGGCGCCGCTGGGCGCGGTGCTGCCGGAGCTGAGAAAGATTGCTGCGGAAGCGTGCGAGGTTTAAGAGGCTGACAGCTTTACCAGCCTTGGCTCTGGGTGGCTGGCGAGCACTTCCGCCATCCTGCCCAAAGCAATCCTTCTGCCACGATGAAAATGGTAAAACCTGCGAAGGCAGGCAAGAGATGGAAGAAGTCAAGGTAGCCCACCGCAAAGTGAACGCCGATTGCACCACCGAACCCGGCGCAGCCCATGACTGCGACAATCTCCACCAGATTCTGGTTCAGCTCTGCACATCGCGCCATAAACAGGAGCAGACAGCCGATTGAACAAAGTCCGCCGCCAAAACCAGCGCGATCATGCGAAATGAGGGGGATCAGCGACGGAGAAATATGATCGAGAGTGGGAACGTCCAGCCCAATAAATCGCAGATCCGATGGCACGAAAACCCTGGTCATCCCAAAAATCGCGATGGTTGTTCCAGCCATGATAATGCCCGCCGCACAGGCTCCCAATAGAAACCTTCCCCATCTGGCAAATGGGCCACACTCTTCGGGTTTGTTCATCCAAACAGAGCGAAGCGAGAGATTAGCCGGGCGGGAGCGCCACAGTCCGGCAGCGAAAACGGGCAGAAGAAAGAGCGTTGCGACGCCATGCCACGTGTCGAGATAGCCGCGCCCGAGGTAGGTGAGGAAGGCCAGAAAACCTATCACCCCGGAGGAGACGAGCGCCCACCACGCCCAAGCTGATCGAACCTGCATCGGGAATGCGGCCAGCCAAAGATATCCGGCGCCGATGGCTAAAAGAGAGCCGCCATACGCCACCCTGTCGTGAAACATGAACCCCAGGAGGCGGCGATTGCCGGCTTGCATCAATGCAAATGAATCCATCCCGATTGCATGACTGTCCTGTGGAAGTAGCTGTCCTGAGACTGACTGGAGAACTGCGAATCCTCCGCTGAGTAATAAGGAAATGCCGGTGAGCGCAATCAAGAATCGACCATCACCGAGAACTACATCCAGAAGGCCACGCTCGTCTCTCATTGGCTCTGAAGTATAACAACCGGCTGACAGATGCGATCCGTTCTTCTAGTTCATCTTCATTCCGGGCATGGCGGAGTGGTCCATGTTGTCGTGCCCCTGGTCGTCGTCATCGGTGGACCAGACTTTCTTCGGGTCGGTCTCATAGGGATAGACGTGGACCATCCATCCAAAAAGGTGAGGAAGGAACTCACCACCGGCGGCGTCGCACTGTCCTGCGCGATCGTCGGCGGTCTTCTTGTATAGGAGCGATGTGGGCTTGAGCGGATCGAAATGCGACCGCGCCTCAAAGCCGTAATCGTGCCTCGTAAAGTGATACTGGGCCTGTGGAACGTTGGGGAGAAAGATTT
>Ga0210391_10000266_pt1 | contig 59822 bp, 51 predicted proteins | sample IncBWC12OmetaG_FD_160573 | JGI IMG/M metagenome (GOLD analysis project Ga0210391, IMG submission 160573) | Forest soil microbial communities from Barre Woods Harvard Forest LTER site, Petersham, Massachusetts, United States - Inc-BW-C-12-O ...
CGAAGAGCTGTCCAGAACAGCGGTATTTCTGTCTGAATTGGGTGAACTCATCGTTCCCCGCGAAAAGCTGACGGTTCTCGACGACGAACCCGACAACCGTATTCTCGAGTGCGCCGTGACGGGGCATTCCGATGTTATCGTAACGGGCGATCGCGCGATGCTGAATCTCAAGAAATATCAGGAGATCCGCATAATCTCACTCCGCCAATTCCTGGACGAAATCTCTATTCCCAACTCGTAGGGAAGCCAGCCGTGACACAAGGAGAGATGCCTGTCATTGGATATATTCGTCACGCCCAAACGGCGATTCCGTCGCCTAATTAATAGTTAGATTGTCCTTGTTGGAAGAACTTAAGTCGTCACGGATTCACCGGCTGCGCTCGATTGATTGCTCCCTTCGATCCGCGGCTTCGAGCATCGTGGGTCAGCGTGCTGATGCAAGTGGGTTGGGTAGCACGGACGCATAGGGGTGCTGTTGGGGGCCGCCACGTCAGCGCAGCGCTCATGGAGGGCAGCGCAGTATGGAGCCCGCTCCGTTGGGCGTCATTCTCCATGGAGGGATTGCTCCCTGGCGAACTACCAAACGCGGAGTTAAGCTCAGCAGCGCCGTTGGGCGGCAGCTTCGGAGCGGGCGTCGCGCGGCAATCTAACCATCGGCTCGAGCGATCACGCGGAAGCGGTTGATAAGAACAGGGAGGATCTGATGAGCAAAGCAATTTCCGGCCGGTCATCCGTTTCGCGCCCGCGCGTCGCTCAGCCTGATCGTTAGAAGTCATGGGCTCGCGCCGTCGTCAACTTGGGTACTGGCAGATTCTGTGGGGCGTCGTGACGGTCCTAACTGTCCTCGACGTTTGGTTCACCGTTACTCGCACATTTCGGCGCCGCAGGACCTTTAGCCCTTCAGGGAGCACCTCAGTCGAGGTCATGTCTGATTATTGGCGCAGAATCGCTCGGTCTGTTGGCCCTCATTTGCTTGTGTGGGTGGTCCTCATTGGGGGATTTTGGGCGATCGTCCATTTTGGACCACTGCGCCCGATTCATGAGTGGTTTAATTAGCGTCGAGACTTCTAACAATCGGTTCGAGCGATCGCGGGGCGCGTCTTCGTTGAGCCAAGGAGGGGGTTGATGATCGGGATAAAGTGCCTTCGTTTGACGCGAGTGAAGCCCCGCGTCGCTCAACCTCATCGTTAGATGCCATGAAGTCGGCGAGGAATCGTGTGTGGGATGGAGCGCCGCGCCCGTCGCCGAACCTGCGGTGTGCGCATTGAGGTCGCGCCGCTTGAGGTTCACTTCGTTGGTCGAATCAGGACCTCTTCGTTCGGCGTCGCGGTCGATCAGAGTCGGCGAAGCACTTCAATCTGACGGTTGAGTTCACGGTCTTGATGGATGTTCCGCGAGAGCTGATGCTGGCTTAGAATTGAGGAAGCGGTGCGCCGATACTTGGGAACTGCGGTGCTCCAACCGGTGCCAAGAAAATCAGCTTCGATGGGCACGGTTGCAGCTTCGTTGGGTGGCATCTAACAACTGCTTCGAGCGATCGCGGGGTGGCGTCGTCGGTGAGCCAGGGAGAGGGTCGATGATTGAGATAAATCAGTTCCGTTTGTCGTCAGCGCAGCCCGCGTCGCTCAAGCGCGATCGTTAGGTGCAATTTGGTCCGCGACCTTTTCAACGTCGAGGCCTTATTAAAGGTTCGCGGTGAATTTCGGGCGTCGCCTGTGGAATGGTCTCTTCCGTTGGCCGTATTCGTCTTTTTGTTATATTGGTTTGTACGATTGAATACTTATCCGCCATTTTGGTTTTCTGTTGCGCCAGATACAGTAAAATGGGTTTGCCTTTCGCTCATTGGGACCATGTGCATTGCATTCGCCTACATCATTTACGTCACCACCAGCACGTATTGTTTCGACGGCATCGACATAGTCTGCCGCCGCATTACGGGTCATGTCGCATGGTCCCAGCCTTTAGCTGGACTTCGTACAGTCTCCTATAGTAGCGGTCGCGGAACTTCACAGCTTATTTTGAAATGGCAGGAACGGCGACGAGTGATATACGCCGGCAGCGATCTCCGACGCGCCATTTTTGGCGGGCGCGCAAGCCCCTAACAATCGGTTCGAGCGATCGCGGGGGTCGCGTCTTCGTTGGGCCAAGGAGGAGGTAGATGATTGAGATTAAGCAGCTTTGTTTGTCGTCGGCGCAACCCCGCGTCGCTCAACCTCATCGTTAGATTCCACCCTTGCGTATCTACTACACCCCGGGGACTGATCCACTGTTGCGGTACTCTCCCGCGGGCCTCGCCAGGTTGTACGCCGCAATTCTGACCCTGTTCGACTCCCTTGAGGAGAGTGCCACGTTTAACGCCGGGCGTTTCGTGCCTCTCATGGGAGCGGCGCTCCTTGCCGAATACGAGGATCTGCTGGGCCGTGAATCGATTTGGCGCAAGACACGATTGACGGCCGCCGAGCGCGAAGCCTTCTTGGATATATTTTTGTCTATTTGCCAGTGGAGGCGAATTTACTATGCATGGCGGCCCAATCTCAGCGATGAGGCGGACAATCACCTTATGGAATTGGCGGTTGCAGGACAAGCCGATTATCTCGTGACACGCAATGTGCGGGATTTGCGTGGTGGGGAGCTGAAATTTCCGCAGATTTCGGTGGTTACGCCGACGCAACTATTGAAGGAGCAAGCATGAGTGCTTTGATCATACGGCTTCCGGAAGAGAAACGGACGCGCTTGAAACTGGTTGCGAAGTCACGCAAGGTGAGCGTCACCAAGCTCATTGAAGAAATGGCCACGATTTTGTTGGCGGACTTTGATGCGGAGACGCGCTTCGAATTGCGCGCCGCGCGCGGGCGCGGGCGAATCGCAGAGGGGCTCGGACTGCTGGACAAAGCGGCCGGCAAACGCGCCCGCTCGAAGCGCAATTGAATTTGGTGGTGAGAGAGGGACTCGAACCCTCGACCTCGGCATTATGAGTGCAGATATTTAGTAGATACGCTCAATATTTTCAACAACTTACCGCGTGGCGCCCGTTGCAAATCGCACCACAAAGCATAACGAAGCAGCACTGATTCCCGCAAAACTCCCGCAAAGATGCGACCTCGGTTGGGAGGGCGTTTAGGAACGCATGCCACCCGATTTCCGACCACCTCCTTCTCGCCCTGATTCAGCCGATCCGTTCCAAGGCTTCTTGTTCACTCAGAGTATTGATGGCTTCGGGCATGACATCGAGCCGATCGCGTGGAATACGCTCACCACTGACATCTGACAATCCGTAGGTACCCTCCTCGATTTTCTCAAGCGCACGCTCTACTCGCGCCAGCCTCCCCACATCCCGGGCCACCAGATTGCCCTCCCGCTCCAGCGTATCCAGCTTCTGCGCATCGTCCTCATATTCGCGCGCTTGCAGATTCGATTCATTTTTGACTATGCCTTCTTCGGCCTCCGCGACATTCGAGGCGATCCGAAGTTCGTCGAGAAGCTTCCTTAACTGGCGTCGCTTCTGTTCACGTATTCCGCATCAAGTCTTGGTGACTGTTTGCCCATAATATTCCCCTTGTAATAACTAACACGCTGTGACACCGCGAATGGCGGCGCAAGCCGGCCACTTCACGCGACGGCTCTCCAACCCCCGACCCTCACAGGTCAAACAAAGATCTAGCGCAGGAACAAATGACTGTCACCCTGTCGCACGTCAATCAACTTCCCCCACAACGGATTGCGCGGGGCAAACACCTTGCCCAAGACCATACCCGGCCTGCCGTCGCCCGCCACGCCACCGGCAATCTGCGGCGCCAGCGTCAAGAACTGCTCCGACACCAATCGCTGTTTGAAGAAATCGGCCTGAACCTTAGTGAAAATCGCCCGGACTGACTGGGCCGTCCACTCTACCGGGGAGCCGCGTCGTGACCTCCTGGACCATCCACGCATTACCGTCGGGATCACTGAAGAAGCAGAAGGACCCATAGCTCGTGCGCTTGGGATCGCGGCCGCTGAGCCTCGCCTCCGGGGGAAACGGGGGCCCGTGCCACACCTCACTGGCGTCGACGCCACGGCCGACAAGTTCGCCATGGGCAGCTTCGATGTCGGCGACGATCAGTGTCCCCTCAGCGGAGCCAGGAGCGGCGGTAGTTATTCCCTTGCCGAAGGTCACAGAGCACCCTGATCCCGGGGGTGTGAACTGAACAATGCGAATCCCGTCTGCCGGAGCGATATCTGCGTCGAACCTCCAGCCCAAGCGTTCATAGAACCGCTTGGATCGCTCGATGTCGGATACGGGAATCACATGTACCTCGAGCTTCATGTCGACTCTCGTTCCGCTGGCGCCAGACTCCTGTTGTTCCACGCCGGTGCTTGTTTGACCCATTCAATTCTCCTTTCGCAAATAGAACTAGAACTTCAACGAGACCGAGAGAGGCTCTTGACGCTTCCAGAATCATCGATCCGTCAGCTCTCCGGTTGCCACCACGTTGACAGCCCCGGTAGGTATCAATCACATCTGAATTAAGTCCACGAAGCGATTGGACTTTGGTATCGAACACGCTTCCGAGCCGGAAATGTGGACAAGTGGCAGTTTCTCTGCGCTGCATTTCGGCTCTGTTCCAAGCCCACCTCTCGATGAGCCCACCGCCATGCTAATAGTAACGTGGGATCGGTCCGTCTTGCGGCGTCGTGTTGTTTCGCAAATCGAAGAACACTTCATCCGCGTAACACCAGCCCCAGCCTTCGGGAGGATCATAACCCTCAATGATCACGTGGCCTGTTGCGTGATAGTGATGAGTTGCATGACGACCTGGCGATTGATCGCAACAACCAACGTGTCCGCAAGCTCGACAAATTCTGAGATGAACCCATTTGCTACCGGTTTTCAAACACTCCTCGCAGCCCCTCGCGCTTGGTGTAACCTTCCTGATGGTGCCCAGATGTGAGCAGCTTCTATTCATGATCATTACTCTCCTTTGCTGCCGCAGTGTCCCGGACGAGGATCCGATTTTCTTGCCGGGACACTCCCACGAGTCACATCAACCTCTATTCCCGTTTAGCTGAGGGTGCCAGTAACCTAGTCTCCATGCCGATTGGACGATGGTATCGGCCAACATGTTGGAATGCTTCCTGAGTCTTCAGATGCGTCATAAATTACCGGCATCGGGCTTGCCATCCAGGGTGAGCTGACGCTGCTCCCGTGTATGTTGGAGGGTCCAGAACCAATACCAAAGTATTATGGACGCGGGCGGGTACAGTGGTGCATGTTTGAAAGAGGGAGTGGCACTGAGAGTTGGGTGGCGATGAAAGCGGGTGTGTGGCGCCTTTTCAACGTGCTTCCGCCGTGGGTATACTTGGGGTACCCGAACTGATGTATTTTGAGGAATTGGTCTCTCGGCCCGTTGCTTTTATGAATGCGGCCCATCTCCCATCGAGCCTGCGCTCTCCGTTGGAAAGTGGATTTTTGACACGGTCCACATTCTTGCCGTTCTTGCAGACTCATACTATGTGGCCTTAGTTTGTCTAAACTGGAGTTGAAATGAACATGCCAGCCACCTTTCCCGAATGGCTATCGAGAGCGATCTGAATCACGATAGAGTGTCGGTGCGAGGAGATCTATCGCCGTGGCACCACCTCAGCTCAACTGGCAGTTCCCGGTAAGCAAGTCCTGATGTCCATCCTTCCACTCGTGTCGGTTGTCGACGATAACGAATCCGTGCGCGAGTCGCTACCCGACTTGTTGAAGGATCATGGGTTTGCCGTGCAGGCGTTCTCGTCGGCGGAAGAGTTTCTCGCGTCTGGTTATGTCGACCAAACGCGATGTCTTATCCTTGATGTCGCGATGCCAGGCATGAGCGGACCGGATCTGCAGAAGGAACTTAAGCTTCGCCGGCATGACATCCCAATCGTCTTCATTACCGCTCAAACAGACGAAGCCATCCGCTCCCGAGTTCTCAAACAAGGTGCCGTGGAGTGCTTGTTAAAGCCGTTTAGCGATATTGCTCTACTTGCCGCGGTCAAGACGGCGCTACGAGTTTGAGCCGCGCACCAGGCGCCAACCGCAAGCTCCAGTCTCGACGTCGTCAATTCATCGTTGGCCGCTCGGACTCTCAAAACTTAAGCCCGACTTCGAGGGCCACCGTGCGCGGGGTACCCAGAATCACGGAATCCACGCCGACAGCTGCGCCCAGTCCGAGACCTCCGACCTCATATTGCTTATTCAGCATATTCCTCGCGTACGCTGCCGCGTGGACCTTAGACCCTGCAATATCATTCCACTCGACCCTGGCGTTTAGGAGAGTGTAGCCACCGATCTTGGTATTGGGATCTAGCGGACCGACCCCATTGGAAGGAACGTTCACGCTCGCGGCGAGGTTCGAATAGTAGAAGGAACTCTGCGTGTAGATGTCCTGGCGCACCACCAATTGCCCCAGGGAGCTTGGGAGATCATGCGCGAGGCGCAAATAGAGGGAGCCCGTGTTTCTGGGTGCATCGCCGTAGGGCCCCAAGATAACCGTGCGGTTGTCAATAGCGCCCGTGATTGCGTCGACCTGCGTGAAATGGGTGCTGCCATCCGTATAACGCGCGTCGGTGTAGGCATAATCGAGCCCTACCTGTAACCAGGAAGTAAGATCAATCAGTGCGTCCAGCTCGAGGCCGTCGACCTGAGTTTTGTCCGCGTTGAGCGTGAAGGCGGCAATACCGGCATAGACGACCCGCTGCGCATCTCTCACCCTTTCCTCATACATGTCCGCGTTGATGCGCACGGGGAACTGGCCCAGGCGTCCTGCGTACTTGATACCGAGCTCGAGGTCGCGTGCAATCTCCGGCTTGAAGGAGTCGATGTTAGTTGCGCCCGTGCTCGTCTGAACGATGCTGGTGCCGTTAAAACCGCCCACTCGAAAGCCCCCACGTTGTGCGATGTAGAGCAAGGTTTGCGGCGTGAGCTGATAATCGAGCCCCAACGTCCAGCTCGGCTCGCGCTCGCTCAAGATCGCAGGCAGCGGTACCCCCGCCAACTGGTGCGCATCTTCAGGTACGCTCCCATCATCAACATAACGGAAATTGATATCTTCCCACGTTTCGCGATAGCCCGCGGTCGCCTTGAGATTGTCGATGAACTCGTAAGTGGCTTGTCCGAACAATGCACGCGACTCTTCGTCGTTCTCGAAATTGTAACGAAGACCGCCGGGCACCTCGCATCCCGCAGGATTCTCCGGGGTCACGGGAAACGCGATGGAGCCGCAGCCGACATTCAGAGGCTCATTCTCCCCTTCGTTGTCGCGGTCATAGTAGCCGCCAACGAGGTAGTTGAGCCGCTTGACGAGCGCTGTGCCAGCGATCTGCAGCTCCTCGGAATACTGCTCGGTCGAATAGCGAATGCCCTCCATGTTTGGTCCGCCGGCGGCCCCGATCGTCACTATTTGAAAGGGGCTACCATCGGCGTCGATGCGGTCACGCGAGACCACTTGATTGTAGCCAACAATGTTCGTGATCGAGAGGCCAGCGTTCACCGCAAATGTGGTTTTGTTCACTGCTTCCTTTAGTTGCGCGTTGTGCTCAGCGTCGCCGTCGTTCCAGACATCCCAGAAGGATTGCTTTCCCTCCGTGGCGATGAAGTTCAGAAGCCCGTTATAGGACGCAAGCTTCGCCGGATACGTCCCTCCTGTCGGCACCCCCGGCGGATAAAGTTCGGCGGCGGCGCATTGGGGACTCGGCGGACAGTTGACGTTGGCGCTCACGATCTTGAGGGCTCCCGAGTCGCCGCCCTGCCTGCCGTACTGAACTGTGGTCGTGCTTTGAAGCGCATCCAGAGGAGTTAGCAGCAAACTACCTCGGAAATTGCGGTTGTCGATCGAGCCCTCATCGACATTGAGATAAATATTGTGCTCATAGCCATCGCGATGCTCATCTTCCGCAGCTAAGCGAACTGAAGCCCAATCAGCGAGCGGGATCGTGACCGCACCCTCCACCTTCTGCTCATTAAAATTTCCGGCGGTATAGTTGAAGTAACCTTCCAACTCCTTGCCGGGTTGCGTGGTCGTGTACAGAACAGCGCCGCCCGTGGCGTTGCGGCCAAAGAGCGTCCCCTGAATTCCCTTCAAAACCTGAACGGACTGCAGATCGAAGAACGTGGTGGAGCTTGTTCCGCCCGTCTGAAATTCGTCGAAATACGCGAGTACGGTGGGGGATGTATAGGAGTAGGCGTCGAGTGCTTGCCCACGGATCGAGAAGGCGAGCTGATTTGTCGACGTCGACGCGACGGTCAGCAAGCCAGGTACCGCCGTTTGCAGTTCCTGCTCATTGGTGACGCGCTGCTCGATAAGCGCCGACCTCGACAACGCGATGACGGCCAGGGGAACCTTTTCCAAGTCTTCGTCCTGCCGTCGAGCGGTCACGACAATCTCTTGGAGGGCGCCAAAGTGGGCATCCGTCTCCGCATCTGTTGCGGCGCACAAGTTTCCAACCGTCCCGAGCGCAAGTGCCGCCACCATCGCAAAGCATTTGAGAGACTGAAACTGCATGCCACCTTGGCCATCCGTGAACTGCTCAGGCGGATCGCAGTCGACCCCTCCGGGGACTCTCTATGCACCCCCGCTGCGCGATCTTATCGGTGCCAATAGTGCCGCCGCCTTTGCGGATTATATGGCGCGTATCCGCGCCTCGTATACTATGCATTGGTATCGCTCGCAAAAAAACGGAAATGATCGGCACCGTCGTACGATTGCAGTTCAGGCAGCTCATTCCTCTCTCTGTGAAAAAAAGACGGTTTGTTTTCCTGACAACAGGGTGTTCTCAATGGCGGAGGATTCCGAGTACGTATTGGAGCCTCTTCGCCAGGCGGCGGACTTCATTCTCTACCGCGGCAGAGAACGCGGCAACCAGACGCCGATCTTGGCGCTGGCCGTCGCTGCTGAACAGCCGTCGCCTCAGAATCTGCGGCGGCTCCAACACGAATACTCGCTAGCGACCGAACTGGATGCAGCATGGGCAGCTCAGCCGCTCGCGCTGACTCGTCACCAAGGGCGAGCGGTCCTTGTTCTCAAGGATCCGGGTGGTGAACCCTTGGATCGGGTCATCGAGCAGCAGAAAGGACAAGATCTGACTCGCTTCCTGCGCATTGCCATAGGTTTGGCGGCAGCACTTGGCCAAGTCCACCGGCAAGGGCTCATCCACAAAGACCTCAAGCCTGCGAACGCATTGGTCGACGACTCCGGGCACGTTTGGCTCACCGGCTTCGGGGTCGCGTCCAGATTGCGACACGAGCGCCAGGTGCCTGTGGCGCCGGAGATCATCGCCGGCACCCTGGCCTATATGGCGCCTGAGCAGACCGGTCGGATGAATCGCTCGATTGATTCCCGGAGTGATCTCTACTCCCTAGGTATCACCCTGTATCAATTGCTGACTGGAGTGCTCCCGTTTGCTGCCGCCGACCCGCTGGAATGGGTCCACTGTCACATCGCTCGTCAGCCGGTAGCGCCAGCCGATCGTCGCGCGGTACCGGAGCCGTTATCCGCTATCACCATGAGGCTCCTCGCCAAGAATGCAGAGGAACGTTACCAGACGGCCGCGGGCCTCGAAGCCGATCTTCGGAGATGCCTGACGGAGTGGGAATCACATGGTCGAATCGATCCATTTACTTTGGGAGCGGACGACGCCTCTGACCGATTGTTCATACCAGAGAAGTTATACGGAAGGGAGAGTGAAGTCGAAGCTCTGCTTGCGGCGTTTGATCGGGTGGTGGCGCAGGGCGCTGTCGAACTCGTACTAGTGTCCGGGTATTCCGGCGTTGGCAAGTCATCCGTTGTGAACGAGTTGCACAAGGCGCTGGTTCCACCGCGAGGGCTTTTCGCTGGGGGAAAATTCGACCAGTACAAGCGCGACATACCGTATGCAACGTTGGCCCAGGCATTCCAGATCCTGGTGCGTCAGATCCTGATCAAGAGCGAAGCGGAAGTAAGCCATTGGCGGCACGCCTTTCTCGAGGCGTTGGGGTCGAATGGCCAGCTGATGGTCAACCTCATACCCGAAGTCGAGTTCATCATTGGCAAACAACCCCCTGTGGCAGAACTGCCACCGCAAGAAGCGCGGGGCCGTTTCCAGTTGGTGTTCCGGCGTTTCCTCGGCACCTTCGCCCGCCCGGAGCATCCCCTTGCATTGTTCCTCGATGATCTGCAATGGCTGGACACGGCAACTCTGGAATTGCTTGAGCGACTGATCACCGATCCCGACGTGCGACACGTGCTGCTGATCGGAGCCTACCGCGACAACGAGGTGAGCTCGTCGCATCCTCTGACGCGGACCCTGTCCGCGATCCGCGAGGCGGGTGCGAAGACGCAGGAAATCGTGCTTTCGCCTCTCAGGCCCGACGACGTCGGGCGGCTCATCGCCGAGACGCTGCGCTCCAGTCGGCACTCGGCTGGTCCCCTGGCGCAGTTGGTCCAAGAGAAGACCGGCGGCAATCCGTTCTTTGCCATCCAGTTCCTCACCTCGCTGGCCGAGGAAGGCTTGCTGCAGTTTGACCGGAATGCCTCGGGCTGGATCTGGGACCTGGACCGAATTCGTGCCAAGCGCTATTCCGGCGATGTGGTGGAACTGATGGTGGGGAAACTCCGGCGACTGTCCGGCAGGACTCAAGCCGCTCTCCAGCAACTCGCTTGTCTCGGGAACGTGGCCGAGATCGCGACACTGAGTGTGGTTTTCGGACAAACGGACGAGGAGATCCACATTGCGCTATTGGAGGCCGTCCGCACCGGGCTGATCCTTCGCCTGGAGGGATCGTATGCCTTCCTTCACGACCGGATTCAGGAGGCGGCCTATGCCCTCATTCCCGAAAGCGAGCGCGCCGAGGTGCACCTTGGGATCGGACGCGTGCTGCTGGCGAGCATAACGGCGGAACGCTTGTCCAAACATCTGTTCGAAGTTGCCAACCAACTGAATCGGGGCGCCGAACTTCTGATCGACCACAACGAGAAAGTGCATGTAGCTGTAATCGACCTGAAGGCGGGACGTAAGGCCAAAGCGTCAGCAGCGTATGCTTCGGCGCGCGCGTATTTTGCGACTGGCATGGGGCTTTTGGAGGAAAACGATTGGAGTGGCCAATACGAGTTGACGTTCAACCTATGGTTGGAACGTGCAGAATGCGAGCTTTTGTGCGGCAACGCCGAAAAGGCCGGGCAACTGATCGAGCAGTTATTGCCGCGCGCCGCATCGAAAGTTGACGAGGCCGCCGTCCATTGTCTGAAGGTCCAGCTCCAGATCATAAAGTCTGAATACCAACAGGCTGTTACCACCGCGCTCACGTGCCTGCGCGGGTTCGGCATCGACATGTCCGCGCATCCGATTGAGGAGCAGGTCCAGTCCGCCTACGAAGCTGTTTGGCAAACTCTCAATGGGCGTCCGATCGAGAGCCTGATCGATCTGCCGCTGATGAATGATCCGGAGCTACGGGCCGCCATGAAGATGCTTTCGGTCCTTATTCCTTCTGCCTACTTTACAGATCAACGTTTGTTTCGCTTACAGATTTGCCGCATGGTCACCATAAGCCTGCAGCACGGGGCAAGCGTCGATTCCACTACCGGCTACGCATATTTTGGGATTGCACTTGGGACAGCCTATCACCGCTACGGTGATGGTTATCGTTTCGCCAAGCTTGCGTGCGACTTGCTTGATAAGTACGGCTTCATTGCAAACCGGGGGACAGTCTACGCCACCTTTGGGACTGTCGCCGCCTGGACTCAGCCGATCGCGACCGTGATCGATTTCTATCGGACGGCCATTCCCGCCGCCGTTGAGACGGGCAATCTGATCCAGGCTTCCTATAGTTTGTTGTTATCTGTCACGCATCTTCTCCTTCGAGGAGACCCACTCGACCTGGTGTGGCGCGAGTCGGAGATGGCGCTGGACTTCACCCGAAAGGCCAAATACTACGACGTCGCGGACGTTATCGTAAGCCAGCAACGCCTCATTGCCACCATGCAGGGCCGCACCGCGGCCTTCTCCACATTCAACGACGTGCAGTTCAACGAGGCAACGTTCGAGGCGCAGTTGACCGGGAACCGGATGCCTGTGCTGATCTGCTCGTATTGGATTGTCAAGCTGGAAGCGCGATTCCTGTCTGGCGATTACGCCGAGGCACTGGAAGCCGCCGGCAAGGCGAAGCCGTTGCTTCAGGCCTTGTCCGGCCAGATTGCGGCGCTGGGCTACTTCTTTTACACCGCCCTGACGGTGTCGGCGCTCTATGAGACCGCGTCGGCCGATGAGCAGCAAGCGTGGCGCGATCTCCTGACGATGCACAGGGAGCAACTGCGCGAGTGGGCCGAAAACTATCCACCGACGTTCGCAGACAAGCACGCGCTGGTATTGGCCGAGATCGCCCGCCTCGAAAAGCGAGACGCCGACGCCTTGCGTCTGTACGAGGAGGCTATCCATTCGGCGCGTGAGAACGGCTTCGTTCAGAACGAGGGCCTCGCCCACGAACTGGCTGCGCAATACTACCTGGCGCGCGGTATCGAAACCGCGGGCTACGCCTATCTTCGCAACGCGCGGAACTGCTACGACCGTTGGGGCGCGATCGGCAAGGTGAAGCAACTCGACGAACGGTACCCGCGCCTGCGCGGAGAGCGAACTCCCCACTCTTCGGCCACGATTGGCCCGCCGGTCGGACAGTTGGACGTCGAGACGGTAGTGAAAGCATCGCAGGCACTATCCAGTGAGATGGTCCTTCCCAAGTTGATCGAGCGGCTGATGCGAATCGCGGTGGAGCATGGCGGGGCAGAGCGGGGTCTCTTGCTCCTGCTGCGAGGCGGCGAGCCTCGGATCGAAGCCGAGGCCACCACCGGCCCGGGCAGGATCGAGGTGGTCGTTCGCCAGCAGCCCGTTACGCCGTCTGACTTGCCGCAGTCCGCGCTGCATTACGTGATCCGGACTCAGGAGCGCGTGCTCTTGGATGACGCCTCGTCCGATAATGCGTATTCCAAGGACGAATATATCCAGCTGAAGCGCTCAAGATCGCTCCTCTGCCTGCCAATCGTCAAACAAGCACAGCTTGTCGGCGCACTGTATCTGGAGAACAACCTGACTCCGGGCGCCTTCACGTCGCACCGGGTTGCCGTATTGCAGTTGCTGGCTTCGCAAGCTGCGATTTCGCTGGAGAACGCGGGCCTTTATTCCGATTTGCGACGCAGCGAAGCTTTCCTCGCTGATGGGCAGAGGATCAGCAAAACAGGCAGTTTCGGCTGGAACGTTACAAGCGGAGAAATCTACTGGTCGGATGAAACCCATAACATCATGGAATACGATCGAGCGGTTAAAGTCACGTTAGATCTCGCAGTTCAACGACTTCATCCCGACGACAGAGAATTCGTTCAGCGGGCTCTCGATCGTGCAACCCGGGACAAGGCGGATTTCGATATTGAATCTCGTTTGTTGACGCCGGATGGCAGAATCAAGCACATCCACATCATTGGCCGCGCGTTGCGGATCTCGTCAGGCGACTTCGAATTTGTAGGCGCGGTGACTGATACCACTGAGCGCAAAGAAGCTGAGGAGGCCTTGCGCCAGGCGCAGGACGATCTCGCACGCATCAACCGGGTGACAACCATGGGCGAGTTAACGGCATCCCTGGCTCATGAACTCAGCCAACCGATCAGTGGCACTATGACTAACGCCAACACCTGCCTGCGAAAGCTCGGGCGCGACAACCCCGATCTCGACGAAGTGCGCGCGGCTGTCACCAGAATTGCAAGAGATGCACAACGTGGTGCGGAGATTATCCGCAGGATCCGCTCACAATTCGAGAGGCGCGCCCTGAATCGAGAGGTTATTGATGTAAACGAGATCAATCGAGAGACCGTCGCCCTCCTGCGCGACGAGGCAGTGCGATACAACATATCGGTCCGGACTGAACTGGCAGCCGATCTTCCTCAGATCGTTGGAGATCGTGTGCAATTGCAGCAGGTCGCGATGAATCTAATTGTCAACAGCATCGAAGCGATGAGGGACGTTGATGGAATACGAGAGATAGTCATCAAGTCGCGGCGGGGTGAAAACGAGCAGATTCTTGTGTCTGTGAGTGATACCGGCATAGGCTTTCCGGCGCAACTGGCGGAACAGATATTCGACCCGTTCTTCACAACCAAACCCCGGGGTACCGGCATGGGGCTCCGCATCAGTCGGTCAATCATTGAGTCTCACAATGGGCGCTTGTGGGCGGTCGGTACCCCTGGGCGCGGCGCGACTTTCCACTTGAGCCTGCCGGCCGCTCAGGAGGTTCCGCAGAGCCCAATGTCGAATTAGATCGCGCAGCAGGGACAGCGCGCGCGGAGTCCATCGGATGCCTGTACTGTCCATAATATCCGTGCTTAGACCCCAGGTTGCCTCGTATGTGTACTGGAGCACGACGGCGGAAAGGAATCTGTTAGACCAAGGTATCGGCAATACCTGTGTAGCCAGCGGCTTGCGACACCCGCGACGTGTCGTAGACATGATCCAGCTCTGATCGGCGTCCATACCTTGGTGCAATAGCTTCGATTGGTTGTTGGGAGCGTAATATGCCCAAAGATGGTTCGTCGTGCGGTGCCAGGGGTCGTCAGTCAGGTCTGGATTTACGACTGAGATCGTGCAGATCCGAGCTGCTGTGATGTGCGCCGCGTTTTTTTCGAGAGCAGGAGTGGTCATGTTGAGACACAGAAGACTAACGGTGTTATTTGTGGTGCTCACCCTCGTGCTCATGTTGGAAGGCGTCAGACGTGCGAGCGCAGGCTCGCGACTACCAGATCCCATCAAGGCCAGTGTCGCCGAGAAGCTCTATAGACTGGATTGTGGTCACTCCCTCGCGAACGACGAGTCAGTGTGGACGCCGGGCGAAAACGTCGGACGGGATATCGAATTCTCGTCTACTTGTTGGCTCATAAAGCATGGAAGCGATTGGCTGCTTTGGGATACCGGTGTTCCGGAAGCTTCACTCAACGACCCTCAAGGTTGGTCGACTTTGCCCAAACTGATCGTCTATCGCCTCGACAAGTCACTGACAGGTCAACTCGCGGCAATCGGAGTGAAGCCCGGCGACATCGGTCGTGTTGCAATATCGCATACGCATGGAGACCACATAGGCAACGTGGGATTGTTCCCGAACTCCACAATTATGATGCAGCGGGCCGAGTACAGCTGGATACACTCCCCCGACGGGCCGAACGATAACGTAAATCAATTGATGGCTCTGGCGCGTAAGCTCTTGGGCACGCCGAAGAAGCTTCAGCTCATCGACGGTGATACCGACGTATTCGGCGATGGGAGCGTCACTTTGGTTTCGACACCAGGGCACACCCCGGGCCACCAGTCGCTGCTGGTACATCTTAGGAATTCCGGATTTATCCTGCTGTCGGGCGACGTTGTGCATTTGGAAGAGAATTTTGAGAAGAACATCGTTCCGTCGCTCAATACCAACAAGCCAGAGTCAATCGCATCGATGGAAAGGGCTAGGCAGTTGATCGACGTCTACAAGGCGACGTTCTTCATCAATCATGACAAAAGCCAAACCGACAAACTTAAGCTGCTCCCTGCTTTCTACGATTGAAGTTTGCTGATTGGTCGTTGAACGCGTCAGTGGGAGTGCACTCTAGACGGTGGAGGCCTCTGTGAAAAGCGATGAAAGTGAGATCGGACAAAGAGTGGTCCCCGGTGGGCGCGCCGCGCTACACGGCGCACAGCTCAGGACGCTCGAAGCCCTGTTTCGGCATCCGACGGCGCACAATCTCGAATGGATGGATGTAATCGCGCTGTTCGATAAAATAGGGAACGTGCACCGGAAGGCCAACGCGAAGTTCACCCTCGAGTTGGGCGGAGAACATTACCTACTCGAGAAGGCGCACACGAAGGATCTCACCAGTTCCGAGGTCGTCGATTTACGACATTTCCTTCAGCGAGCTGGCTGGTCAGCTGAAGCACCCTCCCAAGCGGCGGCTCGCCGCAACTTTGAGCCGGCCACTCTTATCGTGGTCGTGGATCATCATGGTGCGAAAATCTATCGCATTGAACCGGGTTCCGGTGAGGCTTCGCCGCGCAAGATCGCACCCTACGACCCACATCATTTCCTGCATCACCTTACACACAAAGATCAGTCTCGCCAAGAGGGCCAACGCGCCTGGGAGGATCCCGGCTTCTATAGGCAAATCGGCGATGCCCTCGCTGCCGCCGGTAGAATCCTTGTGGTGGGGCATGGAAAAGGAAAGAGCAATGCGGCGCGGCATCTTGTCGAATACCTGCGCGTGCAGCACCAAGAGACATATCAGCGTGTCGTGCGCGAAGTCGAGGCGGACCTTTCCGCAATTACGACGCCGCAACTACTGGAGCTGGGCGAGCAGGCATTCGGGTGGAGGTCATGAACATCTTTGGTGGTCGACATTGCTTCGCGTATTCGAGCGTTCTATGAGCGACAACCCATCGGCTTCGGAGGAGTGTTTATATAAGGGACGGCAAAAGCAACAGCACCTCGTGGTACCAGTCGTGCCGGGCGCGGCAAACACGCATGGCGAGCGGAAGAATTGCCTATTATGCGGACTTCGCCATCTACGGCGTGCTCGTAGTCGCGTTGGTCGCGTTTACATTGCGCGGGACCCGCTCGGATCGGTTGATCTGGCTAGTTGCGGCGATCGCGGGTGCGGGCGGTTGGACGCTGGTCGAATACCTGCTGCATCGCTTCGTGCTGCATCGAATGCCGCTGATCGCCGATCTCCACTATGCGCATCATACGGCACCAGGTGCCTACGTCAGCACGCCGACGTGGGCAAGTCTGCCAGTTTTGACCGGTTTATTCTTTGTCCCACTGTGGCGCCTGTTTTCGCTCAATGTCGCGTTCGGAGCGATCAGCGGGCTGATCACAGGCTGGCTTTGGTACGGGGTTGTGCATCACGTTATCCATTATCGCAGGCCGCACCGGCTGGCATTCGCCCTGAGGGTTGCGTCGCATCGACATCTTCTTCATCATTCGCGTTATCTATCGGGCAATTTCGGCGTGACGACGGCAGCATGGGATTACCTGTTTGGCACTCACATCTCGTCGGGGGCACGAGCCGTCAGCGATTGTTCCCGCGAGCGTTAGAACTGCCCGTCCGGCCTAGCTGGCGCCAGTCTGTTTCGCGCATCTCTACTTTGTACTACTTGGCCGCCTTTTCTATGTTGGCAAATGCGAGGTCGCGCTCCGTATCGCTTACGTCCGTCACCTGATTAAATCTTGCGAGCGCGCTGCGAACATGCGATGCATCTGTTATCGGCTCCTTCCGCGATCGCGGGAAGGCAAATGCACTGTCAGGCAGCGCGTTAACCTGCGCAGCCTCCAGTCGACCGTGTTCCCCAGCCGGGTGCGTTGGTTCCCAGCTGGAGTTGTGCGCTGATGTGTTCATGTGCATATCCCCTTAACATTGGTTTTGGCCGCATGAGGCGAGAAGCAGCGCGAAGAGTCCCTCGGGGTCGGTCCATTCCGCCATCGGAGTCCATCCGCCCGCGCGAAGCAACATCCGGGCCTCCCGGGGTCCGTACTTAAGACTATTCTCGGTATGTATCGTCTCTCCCGCAGCAATCGAAAATGGCTCGCCGGCCACCGTGAACCGAATATCGCGGACGGCCTCGAGGTGCATCTCAATTCGCGCCTCGTAGTCGTTCCAGAGAGCGACATGGCGGAATGCGGCCGCGGGTATCGTCCCTTGTAACTCGCGATTTATTCGGTGAATGAGGTTGAGATTGAATTGCGCTGTGATGCCCTGTGCGTCATCGTAGGCGGCAATTAGACGCTTCGCGTCCTTGATCCGATCGATCCCGATTAGCAGGAGCGCCTTTTCGCCCAAAGTGCGCGCAGTGGCCCGTAGAAACTCGACGGCCACGGGCACGGTCATGTTTCCGATGGTGGATCCTGCGAAATAGCCGACTCGCGGCAGATTCGTGACCGGCCCGGGCAAAGTAAACGGGCCCATGAAGTCGGCGACGAGCGGATGGATCGGCAGTGCCGGGAATCGTTTCGCCAAAGCCACGGCCGACTGATGCAGGAAATCGCCAGAGATATCGATCGGAACATAGGCCGAGGGCGCGAGTGCGTCCAGGAGCAACGGAGTTTTGACAGAAGAGCCTGAGCCCAGCTCGATCAGCGCCCGACCTCTGCCGATGATCCGAGCAATCTCGGCGGCATGGTTTAAGAGGATATTCTGTTCGACCCGCGTGGGATAGTACTCGGGCAGCGTAGTGATGGCCTCAAAGAGCTCAGAGCCCCGCCGATCGTAGAACCAACGCGGAGAGAGTGCCCGCGGCCGAGCGTTGAGACCGGCAAGGACCTCTGCCAAGAAGAGATCCTCCTTAGAGAGAGGAAAGTGTTTCAAAGCTTGCGCAGCGTGAGGAGGCATTAGATATCCTTGGCGAGTCGGAGGCCCGTGAATTGCCAACGTTGATGTGGATAGAAGAAGTTGCGATAGCTTGCCCGCGTGTGTCCTCTCGGGGTGACACAACTGCCGCCCCTTAAGACGAACTGGCCTGACATGAATTTGCCGTTGTACTCGCCGATCGCGCCTGGGGGCGTCCGAAAGCCGGGATAGGGCAGGAAAGCCGAACCGGTCCATTGCCAGACGTCGCCAAAGAGTTGACGGATTCGCTCTCGCCCTTGGGCGGGACGCGGTCTCATGGCGCGGCTGGCACCGAGCAGGAGCCCCTCATCCGAATCCGGTTCCCCTGCCGCACTCTCCCACTCGGCTTCCGTGGGAAGTCGAGCTCCAGCCCAACGGGCAAAGGCGTCCGCCTCGTAGTAGCTCACGTGGCAAACCGGTGAGCTCAATTCGAGCGGGCGAAGACCATCAAGGCCGAATTGGTTCCAATCACACGAATCACCGACGCGCCAGTACAGGGGCGCCTGGATCGCGTTATCGCGGAGCCACGCCCAACCGTCGGACAGCCACAGTTCCGGCCTGCGGTAGCCGCCGTCCTCCATGAATTCGAGCCACTCCGCGTTCGTCACGAGTCGATCCGACAAGGCATGGGGCGATAGCCACACACGATGTCGCGGCCCTTCGCAGTCGAAAGAGAATCCGGATCCGTCATATCCCATCTGCACGGCACCCTGAAGCCCTTCCACCCAACGCAGGGGCGCCTGTATGGCATAAGCGGGTCGATCCGTGGACGGTCGGAACGTTGGTTCGAGCGGGTTCTGAGAAAATAGATGAAGTAGGTCTGTCAAGAGCAACTCCTGATGCTGCTCTTCGTGATGACATCCGAGCTCCACTAATTTTCGCACCGAGGGCTGCAGGCAATCGAGCGTGCGGGAAAACGCCGCATCAACATAGATGCGGTACTGCAGAATATCCTCGAGGGAGGGACGGGTAATTATCCCCCGCGCGCCCCGTGCTATCCGTGTGCCTTTGGCTTCGTAATAGCTGTTGAAGAGTGTCGGAAAGCGTGTATTGAAGGGGCAGTAGCGAGAAACAAACTCCGACAATACGAAGCTCTCGAAGAACCATGTGGTGTGCGCCAAATGCCACTTAGCCGGTGAGGCGTCAGGCATGGACTGAGCGGTGGCATCTCCGTCCGAAAGATCTTCGGCCAAATCGACGCTGAGGGAACGGACCTCCGTAAAACGTTGCCGCATCTCATCTGTTTGCACCGCCGCTTGCAGCATATCTCAACCTCGATTGTTCTCACTTCGAACCGCGGACGATGCGCCGATACCTCTTGTGACGTTCCGAGCGAAGCAATTGGTGACGGCCGAGCCGCCCCCTCTCCCTCTAGCACTTTGAGAGGTCACGTGCTTTCTCCACAGTGCGTCATCCCGAAATCTCCGCCAAACAGTTCAGCTACATCGGAGCACACGGGTTAAATCGGGTCGATTGCACTATGGTGTTGGTCGACTTCGCACCGAGGTGTGTGCAATACCATCGTCCAATGGAACTAACGCCATTGAAGTGGCTTAATTGGGGTAGGGAGACGGATCTAGATTTTGATTCGCTGAATCGCGATGACGTTGGAGCGCTTGGTCATGCATGTATTCCTGCTCATCACACAAGGTGCTCACGCTCCCAGCGCGGCGCTGACACTCAATCGCATCGCGCTCGGGGTGTTCTTCGCAATCAGCGGTTACCACAAGCTATTCAACGCTTCCAGGCACGCGACACTGACACGCACACTGCAAGACGACGGTGTGCACGCCGTGCCGATTATGCGATGGCTGCTGCCTAGCGCCGAGTTCGGTGGCGGATGGGCACTCATCATTGGTTTTTTGTCAGTGCTCGCGGCATTCGGGCTCTTCGTGATCTGTGCCGGGGCCTGCATACTCGATGCCGTCAAACGGATACGCGCATGGCAGCCAATTGATCGCGCCGATTGGCTCGGCGACCTGCTCTACATCCCCGAAGCGCTCTACTGCATCGGGCTGACCGTCGTCATGCTGGGGGGGCCAGGAAGGTGGAGCCTTGACGCGGCCGTCGCCCCACTCCTCGCAAGCTAGGAACCTATCGCCGTGGGGCAGTACCGTCGCACAGCCACGTTGCATGACGCCGCTGCCACAAAGGCGATTCTCCCGAGCAACACTTAAGTACTATTGATCCGCTCCCTTAAACAGCGGAGCCTCAAGACGCTGGGAAGAGAGTGTATACCCCGACTTCGGTGCGGTTGGTCAGCTAAATATAAAGGCCGTCGCAATCCTGCAATCCGTGGCCCATAACGATGAGGTCGTGCGAGGGTCGTTTCGGCGAGAAGTCATTACTTGAGGCGTCGAAAAGAGTGCTAAAGTTTAAGTGAGCGCTCTTGCCTAGGGAGACGGGTCATGCGTTCAATGGACAGGGCCGATCCACTTCTGAGGTTGTTTGCAATGCCGCCGACTACGCCTACGGTCGTCGTTGTTGACGACGATATCTCTGTTCGGGAGTCCCTGGAACTCTTGATTCAAAACGAGGGGTGGCAAGCTGCGCTGTTCGAATCGGCACAAGAGTTTCTGACGCGATTGCCGAGCGTAGTCCCTAGCTGCTTGATCCTAGACGTCAATCTCCCGGATCTCAGTGGCCTTGATATTCAGCAGCGCATAAGCGACGAGAAGTCCTCGATACCGATCATATTCATAACGGGCTATGGCGATATTCCGACCTCCGTCCGAGCAATGAAAGCAGGTGCAGCTGAATTTTTGACCAAGCCGCTCAACGACGAGATATTGATAAAAGCGATTCGTGACGCGGTGCGTCGCAGCCAGGCCGACCTGAAGCGAGAAGGAGCTCAGCGGCAATTACAAGAGAGGTTTGGTCTACTGAGTAAGCGCGAGCGCGAGGTCATGGATCTCGTCGTAAAGGGACTCATGAACAAGCAGGTGGGCTTCGAGCTAGGCATCAGTGAAATCACAGTCAAAGCACATCGAGGTAAGGTCATGGAAAAGATGCATGCCACCACCTTCGTCGACCTGGTGAATATGGCTGGGAGGCTTGGAATTAGCACAGCTCGCTAAGCCAGGTAACGGATGACTCTCCGCACATAGACCCACCGCTCTCGCGGACCAGCCTGGGCCTCTAACCCCGCAGATTCCGATATTCAAGATTCTTTAGAAGTTCAGGGTATTGTCCCTAAGGAACCGCGAGTGCCGGCCGGCGAATCGTACTCCTCTTCGACGTCGATGCCATCGCAGTACAAGGTATCTGCTTTGGCCTCCGCTTCCCCATCGAGGTGCAGTTCCGAGTCGGCGTTACGCTCCGTTCCGCAGCCACCACCAATCGTGGCAGCTTTCTGTTCAGAATTATTCAATGCACTGCCCTGAAGTTCATGTTCAACTGCGCTACCACTATCGGCGATTGATGGATCATCAGCTGGAGAGTTGACATTGCTCATAGAAGACTCCCTGAGACGACTCGCGTGTATGTAGCCCTTCCGTCGCGGCATTGCGCCGCCAAGACATGCCGATCGCCCGAGTCGTTTACGATTGGCGCAGCCAGAAAGGCCAACTAGAACCTGATAGGCGCCCACGTCACCTCTTTCCGTAAGCCGTGAACACATAATCCTTATTCGCGACGACCGTATGACACGCGAACCCGCACTTGGCGTCGTTCGCCTGAGGCGGCTTATCTGCCAGTGTGCCGGGCCTGAAGCTATCGGACGGCGCGTCATACTCAAACTCCGCGTATCCCCACGCGCCGCTGTCCGCGAATCTCGCACTATCCCTCACCATGAAATCGACGTCATGCAGGGCATCCGGTATAACCGGCGAACCGGGCTCCGCACTCTTTTTCGCAATCCAATGGATTTTTGCTAACTTGGAGCCGTCGGGGAACTTCTTGCCTTCGCCGGTAACGCCGGCTCTATAGGCATCGATCATCACGGGATTGGCGAGGATTACCTCGATCTTGTCACCAGACTGGCTGACGGCGACAGTCCGCCAGTCTTCGAATCCTCTGAACTCAGAGAACGCGAGCCCATCCGGCACTTTCAGGGAGTACTTGTCCTGGGCGGAAAGCGCAGCGCCAGTGCTCAAGACGACAGCCACTACTGCAATTCCCGCGCTCATCAGCATGCCTTTACGGTTCATCTCCCATTTCCTCTATCTGGGTTGATATCTCTACTTGGTTTCGCAATGATCCACTGCACCTGCAGCTTGGTCCTACAATTGGGAATTCGATTTCGCCAATTAAGGCGAGTAATGGGTAAAGACGAGGTCCTCAGCTTTCGCGGGCTGGTGACAAGGAAAGCAAGTTCTGAGCGGCGCCTCGTCGGCAGGGTTGCCGTCCTTGAATTGAGCGAAGCCCCACCCGCCCGTCGCCGCGAATTTTATTGAGTCCTTGACCATGAACTGAACGTTAATCGGGGCGCCGGCAACGAAAGATTGGGCACGGCCAAAGGCTTTGTTGTTTTCCTCAGATGGGACGTAGCTCCATGCCAGCCGTGCAATGATGGCCCCGTCCGGGAACGGAAGCTTCCCTTCCCGATAGGCCTTTATCGCCACGTCGTTGCCCAATACGGCGCGAAGATCGTTGTTGTTGCCTTCTTCATGGGCTACGGATATGAGCTTCCAGTCGCGGTACCCCGGAGGTATTTTCACTCCGAAGATGGGAACCGCCTCCCCATCGCCTTCCCCACTAGCATGCGCCATATACACGGCCACACCACTTAGCGCTACAACTGCGCTCAGCAAATAAGCGACCCCTCTCATAGGCTTTACTCGCTCCGATGATCAGATGAAAACTCAGGACTCAACCATGCGCTACTTTTTAAAGGGCATCCATTGAACCTTGGTATCGATTCTAGTCGGCGAGGAAAATAAAGAGGAGGAATCCGAGCCAGACGCGTCCATCCGGACCATTTTATTGTTCGGCACTCCGACAACCTGCTCTAACTCGGATAATCGGCTCTGACGGAATTTGGCCCGTGAGAGCTGGCGCGCAAGCCGACCGCCAGCGCCGGCCGTACATCGTGTATGCGCTTGCGGCTGCACCAACCGCTGCCCTGAACACGAAATGCCCTCATCGCGAATGTGGGAGGAAACAAGCGCATCGCACATAGGACCGAACGCGAAATGTGTTGGTATACACTAGCTGAGAATCGATGCTCTGCATCCTGGGAGCGATCCGAACCCACCGTATTGGTCAACTCTCGCGCCAGTTGCGGCCAGTACTTATGAATTCGCTCAGCAAACGCTTGAGCGTGGCCAACCAATATCCCCGACGCCACTAGAGCTCCCTCGTCTGACAGCCGTTTTGCTACCGAAGGGGCGGGCCGATTGGCTTTTGCCCGAATAGCTGCTCCCATTTGGGAGCCCCCGGGCCCCACAATAAGATAATCTTCATCGGCTCCAGGATGAGTATCGCTCATGCCTAAAGTCGCAACCGTACCGGGCACTCGTTGCAACGCCATCAATGCACTTTCGATCGCCTCCGCAAGGACTGACTCCCGGGCAACCCAAAAGTCACTGGGCAGAATCGTGACGAGGCGGGATGGTGATGTAGCCGCCACCGATAGTACGGCCGCGGCGGTGGATAAGGACGTTGGTACTCCTCGGTCGGAGATGAAGCGGTTAGCGGATTGCGTAAACCATAAGGGACCCGCCCAAACGCTTCGATCCTCTTCTCGCGCGCTCACCAGTACGCTGGCTGGCGACGCTATCCTTCTTGCACGAAGCGACGCCTGGCGAAGAAATCCCCTTTTGACAATGGCCGCTTGTTGAGAACTTAACGGCCCCCGATGCAAGGTGTCGGTCAGTCGTTCTGAGCGCTCGTCGGTAGCGATGACAATGCAACACCGCGCTTGCGAGGCCGGCATTTTTTCCTTCACAATCACTCCACGTCATCTATTGGCGCGTCGACCGCGCCGGACACGCCCTCAGTCGGAAGCGAGCGGACACTCTCGTTCCAGACGCGTCCCAAATCGATCACCAGGCGCAGGGCCAGGAAGAACAGCCGGATGCCCATCAAAACGACTGCTGCGCAGATTAACAGCGAATGCATGAGCCACCTCAATTCGAAGTCTCGCCCAGCGTTCCAATCGACGCCTCGAGGCTAAAAAACTGAACTTCTCTCGAGTTGCGCGCTCCCCTCGACCCATTCCCTCCCGCGCATTCCACCCTCGCGACGGCCACCGCATCCTGAGGCACTCCGGTTGTGCTCCCCCGGGAATCACTTGTCGCATCGTCTCTGACCTCTCCAAAAATCGCCGCGAATTCCACGGAGTTCGCAGTCAGCGTCAGATTGAGTTTATTCATGGACGATGCTCATCGCTTTCTCGAGGTTCTCAGCGGCAAATTCCCAATTCACCAGCTTGTCGATTACTGCGTTAACATGATCGGCGCGCTTGTTCTGATAATCGAGATAGTAGGCATGTTCCCAAACGTCGATTGTCAACAGCGGCGTGAGGCCCTGCGCGATCGGGTCATTCGCGTTTCCGGTCTTCAAGACGCTGAGCCTGTTACCTTCGAGAACCAACCAGGCCCACCCGCTTCCGAATTGACTCACGGCGCTATTTGCCAGCTCTATTTTGCAAGCGTCCACGCCGCCAAATGCCGCTTCCATTTTTCGCTTCAAGGTCAAAGGTGGCTCACCACCACCTTTTGGCCTAAGGCAATTCCAGTAGAAGCTGTGGTTCCACGCCTGCGCCGCATTGTTAAAGATGCTCACGCGATCGAGACTTCCAGCGGTGGCGGATACGATTTGATCCAGAGGCAGATCGGCGAGCTCGGTACCCACGACCAATTTGCTCAGAGTCTCGAGGTATGCCCGATGATGCTTATCGTGATGGAAGCTCAACGTCTTTCCCGATATTACCGGCTCCAAGCCGTCCAGTGGGTATGGAAGCGACGGCAGATACAGCGGTGCAAGATTCTTAGCCACGGTTACCATTGAAACTCCTTTACTCGATGCTCAGCTGTAGAGTTTCTCAAGGTAGTAGCCGATGCGATTCTCCACGTCTCCTGGTTTATGAAATCCCAGTCCCATGAAGGCTTCGATCCTGCTCTGCGTTGTCGGACGTTCAACGGAGGCGATGCAAGCATCCCAGCCGGCAGCCATTTCCACGTCCGCCGGTAAGCTCGCGGCATTCACCAGGCGTTTCGTGTTGGAGATCGCCCATTTGTCGAATGAACTTATGCGCCTCGCGAGCGTATCGACGAACGCATCAAGTTCAGCGTCTGGCAGCGACCGATTGACATAGCCATAGCTTTCGGCCAAATCCCCGTGGATGTCGTCCGACCCCATGAGCACCTCCAAAGCGCGCGATCTACCTATCAGCCGCGGCAGGCGCGCCATGGGACCGCCGCCAGCGACCATCCCGACTCCGACCTCCCACTGCGACAGAAGTGCTTTTTCCCGGCTGACAAAGGTCATGTCAGACGCCAACAGGAGTTCGCTGCCGTTACCTGTCGCCCGCCCCCTAATCTTGGCGATTGATACCACGGGCGCGTGGGTAATCCGCACCAGTATGTCGGGCCATGCTTCCAGCCCGGTAGGTCCTTGCGGCAGGCTGGTAAGTTCCTCGAGCTTGACCGTGAAATCACTATGATTCAGAAAGAAACCTTCCACTGCGCTGTCGAAGACCACGACCCTGACCTGGTCATCGTTCTCAATGGCCGTCACGATCTTGGCAAATTCCACAACGAATTCGGGGCCCATCAGATTCAGCGGCGGGTTGTCGAATGTGACCCGCCACTTCGTCGGCGTCTCCTTGTCTACTCGTATCTGTGCCGCCTTCGTTGCTTGCGCCGCCTTTATTGCTGCGTTCATGCCGCCTCCTGTAACTTGTAATTGCCACTCTATTGCACGGCTAGTGTTGGCTCGACGCGCCGGTGCCGCCATTGCACGTTGGTATCAATCCGGGTGTACGGCCGCAGATTGCGCGGATGCGCTGCACGGCTGGGCATTGGCGGGAGCAACAAATAGGTTCGACCAATACTATCGTTCAATCGAGCAGCCGCCACTCCTGTGCTTCAATCCGGCTCTCAAGATAAACCGAGGTGATTTACATGACTCGACCAGCATTGTCTTTGGATCTTGCGGACGCACGGCGGATCATCGCAGCGGGCGAACGCAAAGCGACTGAATTGGGGCTCCCGTACAACATTGCCGTTGCCGACGCCGGAGGCGGCCTTGTTGCACATGTACGCATGGATGGCGCATGGCTCGCCAGTGTGGACATCGCGATCAACAAGGCGTGGACTGCACGGGCATTTGACATGTCGACCGATGATCTCTCGCATTTGGCGCAAAGTGGCCAGCAGGGCTTCGGGCTCAACACCACCAACGACTCGAGGGTCGTAATCTTTGGCGGGGGAATCCCGGTAAAGCGGGACGGCACAGTGATCGGGGCTGTGGGAGCAAGCGGCGGCAGTGTCAAACAAGACATTGAGGTCGCGGAAGCAGCAGTCGCGGGTTTTGCGGGATAACGCGAGCCAATTCCGAAGTGTAGGCGTCTTCGATCCGATCGCATCGATCTACGGGAAAAGCAACGCAGTACGTGCCTGCCTTGCGGCGATACTAACCGAGTCGATAGGGGCCGCCTTTTGGGGAAGTAAGGGCTAATCGACGTTGCGGCTCGACTCGAACAGAAACCAGATTCGTCGCTCCGTCTCATCTATCCAACTCTCGATCAGACTCACAGTGCCAATGTCGCCGTGTTCATCCACGATGTTTTGTACCTCGCGCAGACGCGCAGCCAACTCCTCATTGTCTTCGCGCAGATCCGCCAACATATCGATAGGCTCGACGTATACCCGGTCGTTGTCCTTAGCGCGTTGAATCCGCGCGATGTGCCCGATCGAACGAAGCGTCGAGCCGCCGGTCTTCCTGATGCGCTCCGCAATTGGATCAGTCATCGCATAAAGCGTATCGGCCTGCTCGTCCAGGAGCAAATGGTAATCGTGGAAATGCGGCCCGCTCATGTGCCAATGGAAGCTCCTTGTCTTCACGTACAGCGCGAAAACATTTGCAAGAACGGCATTCATGCCGCCCGCAATATCCGTCGAAGCGTTAGAACCCAGAGCTGTGGGCGTAATCAGCGGCGCCAGTGACGGCGCTGGGTTCCCAGAATTCCGTGCCATCACAACCCTCATGTTCATTCTCCTAATTACTCGCACACATGCGCCACATTTCTTGCGCTGCTAGATGGCAACACCACCGAACAAACGGAGCAATAGAACGAAGGTATTAGAGATGCTCGGTCAGGCGCGGGATGGCTCTACACGAGCGTTCACTCTGTGGGAAACCGCCCTTACTTTTCCCGTAAGTCGCCTCAACACCGCAGCAGCTATCACTGTCGACTGGGCCAATGATCCCAATGTCAGCCAACCATCAATGGCCGTCATCACAGCAAAGACTAAAGGGACCCACTTGCCGAGCCTGCTTCCCATCACGAGGCACTCCACGCGTAAAACAAATCTAGCGGCTATGGATCAGACCAAAGAAGCTACAGACAAGCGATTGCACGATGGTATAGACGACACTTTCGTATTGAACGCTTGTGCGTCGGGCGCGAGTGGGCTCGATTCCAATCATGGAGAGAGTTCGATGATGAGCGGCCTGCGCGCTCGTGCGCGATTCGCAGCTCGCCGGCACACCTCGCCGATACCATGGTCCAATCGATCCGCCTCCACTCTCGTGGTCTATTCCATCGCTCGGTCAGATTCTAACGATTGGGAGGTGCTAGGCCCAATTGCGATTTGCCAAGAGGTGAAACAGCGGCCTGCAGTGAGGCTGCGGGAGATGACGATGAATCCGCTTCGTCTTCCTGTCATTGCGATGACACTGGTCCTCTTGGGCTGCGTCACGCCACCGAAGCTCGACCCCCAGCTGCAAACAATCGCAAACGACCGACTCGGTTTATCGTCGCAGGGGTCTGTTCCTGCAATGCGGACCTGGTGGAGCACGTTCAACGACCCGCAGCTCGATCGCCTGATGGAGCAGGCTCTCGCGGACAATCCAAACCTGGCGCAGGCGATGGCGCGAGTGCGCGAGGCGCAGTCACTGGCCGACGTGGCGCGGGCGGGGCTAGCCCCTTCCCTCTCTTTCAACGCACAAGAGATCCGCCAGCGTTTCAGTGGACATGACGTTATCCCGCCGCCCTATGCCGGCACCAAGCGGTGGCAGGGGCACGAGGGTCTGAACCTGTCCTGGGATATTGACTTCTGGGGCCGTCAGGATTCGCTACTCAAACAGGCCCACTCGCGAGCCACCGCCGCGGCTCTGGACATCGCGAGCGCACGGCTTGCATTGAGCGGCGCCCTCGCGCGGGCTTATATCGACCTGTGTCGCAACGAGCAACTGGTCGATGTCGCACAACGTACCGAGGCGCAACGCGAGCGCATCCTCGAGATCACTCGCAGGCGAGTGCGGTCAGGCCTCGACACTAGTGTGGAACTGCGAGAGGCTTCGGGGGCCGTACCCGAGGCACATGTCGAATTGCTTCAAGCGCTGGCGGCGGCAGCATTGGATACGCACCAACTCGCGGCCCTGTCAGGTCAGGGCGCTGTGGTATATACGCAGATCGTCCGCCCGACGCTGAATCCCGCCGCCATCCTGCCATTACCTGAGGCGCTGCCGGCAGACTTGCTCGGGCACCGTCCCGACGTGTTGGCGGCGCGTGACCGGATCGAAGCGGCCCACGCCGGCCAGGCCGCGGCGAAGGCGGCGTTCTATCCTGACATCAACATGGCAGCCTTCGCCGGCACGAGCGCCGTCGGATTCGACAATTTGTTCCATGGCAGTTCGGGCGCGTATGGCGCCGGGGCGGCGATTCATTTGCCACTGTTCGACGCAGGTCGGCTGCGCGCTGAATACCACGGAGCCGCTGCCGAGGTTGACGACGCGGTCTCGGCATATAACCAGTCCGTACTGGAGGCAGTGCGCGAAACCTCCGACCAACTCAGCCTGATCGAAGCACTGAACGGCGAGATCGTGCTACAGGAACGATCGCTGGACGATGCGGAGGCTGCATATCAACTGGCTGAGGAGCGCTATCACGCCGGCCTCTCCAGCTACCTCACAGTACTCAATGCCGAAAGCGCGGTCTTGAGCGCGCGCCGGGAGCGCGTCGCGCTCGTCTCTGGCGCGGCAATCGCGCGCGTCAGTCTTCTGCTAGCCGTGGGCGGCAACTTCGATCCGGGAGTACAGCATGAATGACGATCTAACCCCAGCTGCCATCGCGCAAGCGGCTGGACCGACAGCCACGGCGAGCAAGCGCAGGCGTGGCCTAATGGCTCTCGGCGGCGTGGCAATACTTGGCGGCGTCGTGTATGGCAGCTACTGGATTGTGTCGGCTCGTCACTATCAGAGTACCGATGATGCCTACGTCGATGGTGACCTCGTTCAGATCACTAGCGAAGTACCAGGCACCGTGATCTCACTCACTGCCGATGACACTCAAGGCGTGCAGCGCGAGCAAACTCTTTTGGAACTCGATCCCGCCGATGCGCGAGTTGCCATGAGCAACGCGGACGCGAGGCTCGCGGGAGCGGTCCGTGAAGTGCGCACCCGGTTCGCCACTGCCGAGCAACTGCGCGCTCAGATCGCGGAGCGCGAGATCGAACTGAAACGTGCGCAGGACGACTACGGGCGCCGTTCCAACTTGCTGCAGGACGGAGCGGTCTCCTCGGAGGAACTATCCCATACCCAAGATAACATTGCGCAGATACGCGCAAATCTGATCGAGGCGCGTGAGCAGCTCAAGGCCACGACGGTGCAGATCGATGGCACTACCGTAAAGACTCATCCGCAGGTGCTGGCCGCCGAGGCCGCGGTCCGCGATGCCGCGCTAGCGCTGCGCCGAACGCACATCTTGGCGCCGGTGACAGGGGTGGTGGCACGCCGCTCGGTGCAGGTTGGGCAGCGAGTTGCCGCGGGGACACCGCTCATGGCCGTCGTGCCGCTGGACGATGTCTGGGTCGACGCCAACTTCAAGGAAGTCCAGCTCAAAGACATGCGGGTCGGCCAACCCGTCGAAGTTCGTTCCGATGTCTACGGCCGCAGCGTAAAATATCACGGCAAGCTCGTGGGCCTATCTGCGGGCAGCGGCAGTGCCTTTGCGCTGCTGCCGGCGCAGAACGCTTCTGGCAACTGGATCAAGATCGTACAGCGCGTACCGGTGCGAATCGTGCTCGACCCGCAAGAACTCGCGTCTCATCCACTGCGGGTGGGCTTGTCGACGACGGTAACGGTGGACATACGCGACACCTCCGGCGGGTTGATCGCCTCGCAGGTACGCAGCCAGCCTATTCCCGCACAGAGCAGCTTGGGTGACGATCCGGAGGTGGAAGCGCGCATCGCACACATTCTCACTGCTAACGGCGGTGACGGCGCCGGCACCCGTGTGATTGCTGCCCGGTAGTACGGCAAGCAATCATGAGCGACTCCCACCCTCGGAGCGATAATCCGGCGGCCCTTAGAGGCGGCGCCCGAACGATCACCCTCTTGGCGCTTGCCTTGGCGACCTTCATGCAGGTCCTAGATACCACCATCGCCAATGTGTCCATCCCCACGATCGCCGGCAATCTCGGGGTCTCGGCCAATCAGGGCACGTGGATCATCACGTCGTTCGCGGTTGCCAACGGGGTCTCAGTGCCGCTGACCGGTTGGCTGATGCGCCGTTTCGGTGTTGTGCGCACCTTCGTACTGTCGATTCTACTGTTCACAGTGGCCTCGGTTCTGTGCGGGATTGCCTGGAGTCTGCCAGTGCTGCTTGTGTTCCGCGTGCTGCAAGGCGCGGTGTCGGGTCCGATGATACCCGGCTCACAAGCGTTGCTACTGTCGCAATTTCCCGCCGAGAAGAAAGGTATTGCGCTGGCGATCTGGTCGATGACCACTCTGGTCGCGCCAATCTGCGGCCCGATCCTGGGTGGCTATATCTCTGACAACTATCCATGGGAGTGGATCTTCCTGATCAACGCCCCGGTCGGCCTCTTTTGCTGCGCGATATGCTGGCCCTTCCTGCGCCGCTACGAAACGCCGACCTTCAAGCTGTCGATCGACAGAGTGGGCCTGGCGCTGTTGATAGTGTGGGTCGGTGCGCTACAGATAATGATGGATCAGGGCAAGGACTTGGATTGGTTCTCCAGCAAACTCATCGTCATACTCGCCGTCGTGTCCGTGCTGGCCCTGGCCGCATGGATCACCTGGGAGCTGACTGAGGAGCACCCCATCGTAGACCTGACGCTGTTCAAGTCGCGCAGTTTTTCCCTCGGCACCCTCGCGTTGTGCCTGTGCTACGCGGTGTTCTTTGGGAATCTCGTCCTGATGCCGCTCTGGCAGCAAACGCAGCTGGGTTATACCGCCACGTGGGCAGGTCTGGTTTCCGCTCCCAGCGGCGTAACGGCCGTCCTGGTCGCGCCCTTCGTAGGGCGCTTCATTGGCAAGTACGACGCAAGGGCGTTTGCGACGGCTTCCTTCGTGATCTTCGGTATCTCCTACTTCATGCGCGCGGCCTACCCGCCAGATGCGAGCCCATGGGTGTTCATCGTGCCGCTGCTCGTACAGGGGGTAGCCATGGGCATATTCTTCGTGGCGCTGGTAACGATCGCCCTCGATCGGCTGCCGCCCGATCGCGTGCCGGCCGCCTCGGGTCTTAACAACTTCCTGCGGATCACCAGCGGCAGTTTTGCCATCTCGCTCACAGCCACCTTCTGGGACCGACGCGAGGCACTGCATCAGTCACGCTTGGTGGAGTCACTGTCCGCCTATGATCCTGGCTACTCCAGCGCGCTCACACAACTTCACGCCTATGGCTTTGGTGGGGACTCAGCCGCAGCCAGGGTGCTGCAGCAAGTGATCGGTCAGGGCTATCTTCTGTCCAGTTTGGATTTCTTCTATTTCTCAGCCTGGCTGGTGATGTTGCTGATCCCACTATGTTGGTTGGTGCGCCGGCCAGCGGGTGGCGCTGCGGCCGTAGGCGCTGAATAGATAAGATCGGAATGTGACCAAAGGCACGCAAGACAAGCGAGGCATAAGACTGAGCCTTAAACCGTAATCGTGCGTTCCTCACTTCACCCATTGCTCGAAGCACTTTTCTCCGTCACTCAACTAATACATGCGGTTGCAATAAGTGCGACGAGAATCACATGCAGGGAATTCAATGACGGGCGGAGCGGCGGTACTCGAGATCCGACGACCACTGCCAATCGCGGGATCTGCCAACACTTTGGTGCAATCGATTCGGCTACTCGCCCCTGCTTTAATGCGTTCAGTCTGAGACGAGTCACTACAATTAGAGATCAGCATGAACAGCACAGGGCAGCCGTGCGGCTTCGATCTAAAGGACGGGCAGTGATAACCGCGGGTCAATCATCACGTAAACTTATCTCAGCCTCACTCTTCGCCATTCCCCTCGGCCTTGTGGCGCTGGGACTCGCCTGGCAAACGGCAGCATCAATCTGGCCCGTACCGAGTCAGGTTTCAGATATGCTTATTTGGTCCGGCGCGACACTCTGGGTTTTTCTATTGATAACCTATTTTGGGAAGTGGCTATTGCGCATTGCCGACGCTAAGGCGGAATTGGAAGATCCAGTTCAGTCCTGCTTCATCGGATTGGCAGGCGTGGTCGCGCTGCTTGCCTCGATAGGCCTCTCGATCGAGCATCGGACTTTATCATTAGGGCTGTACGGTTTTGGCATAGCGTGGACCCTGGTGTTTGCCATCTATCAAACCGGTCGGTTATGGATGGGCGACAGAAAACCAGAAGCGAACACACCTATTTTGTACCTACCCATAGTGGCAGGTGGATTCGTTACCGCCAGTGCTTCCGCCGCCGTAGGGTACGTCGATTGGGGAAGGCTCGCCTTCGGCGGTGCTTTGTTCACGTGGTTCGCGGTCGAGTCGGTGATCCTGCACCGTCTTTATACCGCCGCGCCTCTTCTGCCAGCGCTGCGTCCGACCTTAGGCGTGCAACTCGCCCCTCCCGCAGTCGGTGCCGTGGCATATCTTAGCGTTGGCAGCGGCGCGCCTGATATTTTCGTATACGCGCTTATCGGATACGCTCTTCTACAAGCGCTCCTCTTCATTCGATTGATTCCTTGGTTACTGGAATCAGACCCCTCACCCGCGTGGTGGAGTTTCAGCTTCGGAGCTGCCGCGCTTCCAACCGCTGCGATCAAGTTAGTTGCACATCGAGACGCCGGTGCGATCTCGACATTGGCTCCCTACCTTTTTGTGGCCGGCAACCTCGTTATCGCTGCGATTGCTGGAGTAACCGTAATGTGGGCTATCAAGAAAGCGCCGCAACCGCGGTCGGTTCTGCAATCCGCCGGTTAGGATGCACTTGTGCTTCCGCACGCGAGACCGCAATCAAATATCACGCCGCCGAAACGGCCCGGCGTGTCTCTCGTCTCGCCCGTAGACCAGCTGCGACACTAGCAACTCATCAGGTTATGCGACCTCGCGGCAACACCGCCGCGAGGTCCGAATGCCTGGTTAAGCCGCCTTTTGCGCCGAGAGTAGATTTAACACCGCTTGTGCTGTACCTGTTGAAGACGCGGGATTCTGTCCTGTAACCAAGCGTCCATCGACCACGTGAAACGGCTGCCAGTCTGCGAGTTTCTCGAAAATCGCTCCCAGCCGTATCAATTCATCTTCCACTAGGAATGGCACCACATGGGTGAGCTTCATTTCTTCCTCTTCGCCATTTGTAAAGCCCGTAACGTGCTTCCCTTTCACTAGGGGCGCGCCGTTGTACGTCACGTGCCGAAGTACACCAGGCGAGTGGCAGACCAGCGCGATTGGCTTGCCAGAATTGTAGAATGACTCAAGTAAGGCAATAGACTCTGCGCTTTCGGCAAGGTCCCACATGGGCCCGTGTCCGCCGACGTAGAAAATCGTGTCGAAGTCTTGCGACTTCATGTCCGCAAGCTTGGCCGTCTGCGAAAGCGCTTTTTGCGCTGCCGCATCCTTTTTGAAACGCGCCATTGAATCAGTCTGATTTTCCGGCAGATCGCTCTTCGGATCGATCGGCGGTTGACCGCCCTTCGGCGAGGCGAGCGTCAACTGCACACCAGCATCCCGAAAAACAAAGTAGGGAGCGGCAAACTCTTCAAGCCAAAAGCCAGTTGTCTTACCGGTATTGCCCAGTTGATCATGTGAAGTCAGCACCATCAAAATCTTCATGTTCCTTTCTCCTTTGTCACTTTAGACGCTCAAGTCTCATCAGAGGCCATCGGAACACGCGCGGTAATTCACGGCAATGGAACGAAGGTATTGACGGTCACGTCGATTTGCCACCGACCCTAAAGATCACGCGCTCGCAGCATAGCGGCACCGGTCTATGCCGATGCGGGTACGAATGATCACCTCCTGGATCTCAGCAGTAGGTTCGTGGGTGCTGAGGCTGACCCGCGCACGATGTCTCCGATACCATGGTCCAATCGATCCGTGTCTGCGCTTGTGGCCTAGTTACTTTCTATGGTTTTTGTGTGTTCCGACATAGAGTCGGGTCTCTTGAGCGAAGTTGACCCAGTGTCTCGACAAGCTGCTGCGTGAAGGAACCGCTTTCTTTTATCAGAGGAGTCCAACGATGCGTTCCGACATCGCACCGGGAGGCGTTTTCCCAGACTATGAGCTGACGGATCACATCGGCGACTTGCGCAAGCTCAGCGCGCTTCAGGGCGACGATCCGCTGATCCTTACGCTCGCCCGCGGTCATTATTGCCCAGAGGAGCACCAGCAGCATCTCGAACTCGCAGCGTTCTATCCCGCGGTCGCTGTGGCGTACACGCAGATTGTTACGATCGCTACGGACGATCACCACACGCTCCAGGAGTTTCGCGCGTCAGTCGGCGCCGTATGGACATTCCTTTCCGACCCGGGGCGAATCATCCAAAAGGATCTCGCGATCCAAGAGTTTACCGACCCCGAGCATGACCCGATGATCCCGCACACGCTGGTGCTCAAACCGGGTCTCGTGATACACAGCATTTATAACGGTTACTGGTTTTGGGGACGCCCGTCGGTAGTCGATCTTTGGCATGACCTACACGCGGTAACGCGCGAGATCCGCCCTGACTGGGACCTGAGTGCTCCCGGACTCCGCGAGGCGTGGAATGCCGGAGACTTCTCTCGTTTCCACGGGTGGAACAAGCAAGCCAAATTGGAATCGGCCGCGGTTGCACAAGGCAAGCGGGAGCCAGTCGTTGCGCCCGTGGTTGCGGCCGAATAATACAACATGTCGCCCACACCTCCTAGCCGTGAATGTTGGATTGCCCAGCGAGCGCACCCGACCCGACCGCATGCTGCGAACAGGGACTCTCGACTCCTGCTTCGCTCCGCCGACGGGAGAAGAGATGTCTTTCTACCGCCGGCGGACAGTTCTCAGTAACTAAGGGTGATGTTGTTTTGTAGTTTTGTGACACCGGGTGCCAGCCACGCGGCGCGTTCGGCCTCCTCACGCTCCGCCCACGAGCCAACACTGCCGCGCAACACCACATCCCCGCCATTCGCCTCGACGGTGATGCTATTGGCATCCAGCTGCGCACTACGCTTCAGTGCACTCTCAATCTTCGATTTAACTTCGGTCGGACTAACACGGGGGGACACTTTGATTAGATTGGTCACCCCAAGCACGCCCTTGATGTACCGCGCGGTATCCTCCGCATCTTCGCGTTGGTAGTTCCATTCCAGACTGCCATCGAGCGTGACCCAGCCTTTCTTGACTACGCTCTTGATGTTTTCGTAAGAAAATGGCAGATCGAACTTGAGCTGCGCGACCAGGTCGCGGGCGATGTCGGGGTCCGGTCGCGCGTCGATCGACGCAAGCCGGACCTCAATGTCATTCGCCACGGACAATACTCCGCTGATCCGCTTCGCGTCCGTTTCCGCTTGGATCTTTTGGCTGTAGCTAGATACGTATCCCGTCAAAGACACCACTCCGTCGTTGACTGATAGAACGATGTCCGTGGAATCCACGAACGCGTCATAGTTGATTTCGGCTTCCACATTGCGCTTCACTTCGCTGTCGGTACTCATCACTGATACTCCTTCAATAAGCTTAGGATTGGAAAGTCAGGCGCCGCACTTCACCGCGCTATCTAATCAAACTCGTACTAGCGAATTAATTGCACGAAGGTATCGTGCTTACCCACAACGCCGGTGAGAATCCGCGGATCCATTTACCGCCGCGCTCAGGCCAGGAGCTCCAACGCGTTCTCTCCACCAGCTCCAACCAGATTCCTGCCGACTGATACCAAGGTATCGCCGATACCATCGTGCAATCGATACGAATTCACTGGTCTGATCTGATTGTCTCTGCTCTCGCTGGGAACGAGGATGGGCGTGAGGGGGGATTGACCACCCAAAGGGTTCCTTCGAAGGAGATTTCATGGCAAGACCGAATAAATCAAAGTCTCCACAAAAAAGACTTGAGGTAAGGCAGCCGGGTGTTGGCCAGTCTGCTGCTTTGGCGCTCGGCGTAAATCTGCTACGGCGTCGCTTACTGGTTGGTGGCGCTGTTGTTGGGATCGGCGGTGTAACGGCCGCGGCCATCCGCGACGGTGAACTCGGCGGACCGCCACAGACCATACAGGGTTCGGTGCCGTGGCAGCAAGGGACCGCTGACGCACCGCCTGGCGTCTCGGGATCTGAGTACGTCTTTTTCACGCCGGTGGAGGTTGCCTTCATCGATGCGGCAGTTGGGCGGCTCATACCCCAGGACCCTGTCGGACCCGGCGGTGTCGAGGCCGGCGTGACGTTTTTTCTTGATCGTCAACTTGCCGGGAAATTTGGCCAGGGTGACCATTTTTACCTGGGCGGCCCGTGGCCCAAGGGCACAGTGGAACAGGGTTATCAGAGCCGTTTCAACCCCGCCCAGCTATATCGCGCGGCCATCGCGGCCATCGACAAATACGTGGGCAGCACGCTCGGTGCCACCGCGTTCGGCGCACTCCTCGCGGAGAATCAGGACAAGGTGCTGAAGGGGCTCGAGAGCGGCGCAATTGCCCTGGATGATGGGGTCGACAGCAAAACCTTCTTTGCGATGTTCTTGCAGAACACCAAGGAAGGTTATTTTTCCGATCCGATTTATGGGGGCAACAAAGATATGGGTGCCTGGAAGATGATCGGCTTCCCGGGCGCCCATTACGATTACAAGGAATGGGTGACTCGCCACGGAGAGCGCGTTCCCTACCCGACTGTCGGCTTCAAAGGCCGCCCCGGCTGGAGGGAGGCCTAGGATCATGACGACCACTCTTAAACCCGTCGATGCCTTGCTGGTTGGCTTCGGATGGACCGGAGCGATTATGGCTCAGGAACTTTCTGAAGCGGGACTCAACGTGCTGGCACTGGAGCGCGGTCCGTGGCGCGACACCGCAACCGATTTTGCGACCGGGTTCGCTCAGGACGAGTTGCGCTACATGTGGCGCCATCACCTGTTTCAAAACGTTTCTGACGACACCTTGACGATTCGAAACAACCTCAATCAGGAAGCGCTGCCCATGCGCCACTTGGGCGCTTTTTTGCTCGGCACCGGTGTCGGCAGCGGCGGTGTCCACTGGAACGGCCAGATCTGGCGTTTCTTACCCTCCGACTTCCAAACCAAAAGCCACAATGAAAAGCGCTACGGCAAGAAGTCCGTTACCGCATACGATCTGACCGTTCAGGATTGGGGCACAAGCTATGATGAGCTCGAGCCCTTCTACGACCAGTTCGACAAGCTCTGTGGCACCAGCGGCAAAGCAGGCAATTTAAGGGGAGCAATCCAGCCCGGCGGCAATCCCTTTGAGGGACCTCGGTCAAACGAGTATCCGACTCCGCCAATGATTCAAACCTATGCTCCCACTCTTTTCGGCAAGGCCGCCGCCGAGCTTGGGCGCCACCCGTTCCCGCATCCGACCGGCAATCTGTCGCAAACCTATACTAACCCGCTAGGAGCGCAAATCGCGGCGTGCACGTATTGTGGGTTCTGCGAGAAATTCGGTTGCGGGAACTACTCCAAGGCGAGCCCGCAAACCACCATCCTGCCCTCGCTCATGCGCAAGGGAAACTTCACGCTAAAGACCGAATGTGAGGTGCTGCGCGTAGAACTGACGGCCGACCGCAAGCGGGCGACCGGGGTCACATACGTCAACAGTGCCGGTGAGGAGTTCTTCCAGCCGGCGGAAATCGTGATCTTGTCAGCCTACGTTTTGCAAAATGTGCGGCTGCTGCTGCTCTCTGGGATTGGCAAACCCTATGACCCCAGAACCGGTGAGGGAGTCGTGGGCAAGAACTATGCCTACCAAACCATGTCCTCGGTCAATGTGTTCTTTGACGACAAAATCTTGAATCCCTTCATCGGCGCGGGTGCCATGGCGACGGTGATCGACGACTTCAACGGCGATAACTTCGATCACGGAGGGTTGGGATTCATTGGCGGGGCCTACATCGCCGGCATGGTCACCGGCGGTCGCCCCATAGAAATGATTTATACCCCCACCGGCACGCCGGCGTGGGGAATGGAATGGAAGCACGCGGCCGCCAAGAACTATCTACGCTCATTTTCGCTGAGCGTGCATGGTTCCTGTATGAGTCATCGAGGCAACTATTTGGACTTGGATCCGACTTATCGGGACATCCACGGCCGTCCGATGCTGCGCATGACGTTCGATTTCACAGAGAACGAACATCGCATGTCGGACTACCTTACCGATCGTGCGGCGGAAGTGGCAAAGGCGATGAATCCCCGGGAGATCAAGCTCAATCGTCGAAGCGGACCCTTCAATATCACGCCCTATCAAACGACGCACAATACTGGCGGTGCGATCATGGGCGACAATCCCAAGAAAAGCGTGGTTAACAAGTATCTGCAATCGTGGGATGTTCCGAATGTATTCTCGATGGGCTCCGGCGCTTTCCCCCAGAACGCCGGCTACAACCCGACCGCTACCGTTGCAGCGCTTGCCTATCACTCGGCCCATGAGATCCGGGCGCGCTACCTGATAAACCCAGGCCCCCTCGTACAGGTTTAATCCCATGAAAACCCCATATCGCGCGCGTACAGCAACATTTGTTATCGCCGTCGCTGCAGTGATCATTGGGCTGCCCCATTCCGCCACTAGTCAAACCACGCCTGCCCTTCCGGCACACCCCGTCACGAGGATTCTTCCCATTGATCTTCTGACGCGGCCCATACCTGATTCAACGCCGAACGCAGCACAGCTGCGGCGGGGGCAATACTTGGTAACGGCCGGCGATTGCATGTCCTGTCACTTGCGAGACGGCGGTGAGCCCTTAGCTGGTGGGCTCGGACTCAAGACGCCCTTCGGCGTGGTCTACAGCCCCAATATTACTTCCGACAAAGACACTGGAATCGGCAAGTGGACCAGCGATCAGTTCTATCGCGCTGTGCATGACGGGATCAATGGTGAAGGTAAGAACCTCTACCCCGCTTTCCCGTACCCATGGTTCCGACTCGTCAGTCGCGAAGATGACGATGCGATGCTGGCTTTCCTGAAGACCACGCCGGCAGTCAGATACAGTCCGCCTAAGAACGAGTTGCCCTTCCCGCTGAATATTCGCTCGACAGTCAAGGGTTGGAATCTTCTTTATTTGAACTCGCACGACTTTCAGACGAATCAGAGGCAGACCGCCGAATGGAATCGCGGAGCGTATCTCGTCAACGGGCTGGGTCATTGCGGTGAATGCCACACACCGAAGAATGCGTTTGGCGCCGACAAGACTTTCCAGTCACTCTACGGCGGGCCGGTGGACAACTGGGTCGCCCCTGATCTGACGGGCAACGATCGAACCGGCCTTGGCCGCTGGAACGTCGCTGACATCGCCGAATACCTGAGCAGCGGGCGCAACTCCCATGCGGGCGCTGGCGGCGCCATGGCGGATGTCATAACCTATTCGACGTCACTGATGACCGATGCAGATCGCCACGCCATTTCCGTCTATTTGAAGAGCCAAAATGCCAGCCCGAGCGCTGCCAATGCTCGGCCCGACGACGGCGCGATGCGCCGCGGCGCTGCCATCTATTCGGATGTCTGTGCGTCCTGCCATCTGGAGAAGGGTGTTGGACAACCGCGGTACTTTCCACCACTGGGTCCCAACGCGGTACTTCAGCAATCTGACCCAATAGGGCTTGAACAGCTGATTCTCGCCGGCGGGCGAATAGGGACGAGCCGCGCGAGTCCCTCGCCTCTTACCATGCCAAGCTTCGCATGGAAGCTGAGTGATCAAGAAGTTGCGGACGTGGCGACCTTCATTCGCAACAGCTGGGGCAACCAAGCATCGGCAGTATCCGTGTCCGACGTTCGAAAGGCGCGACTGCTGCTCAAGCTGGAAACCGCGCACCTGACAGCCAACTCGGGTGATCAGAACTGACCCGCATCATTCGGATAAGCTGCGGGCAGTTTGCGCGAGATAGCTAATGCTTCATTTGCTCAATATCGGACGACCTTCGTGCTGGACAAGCAGATCATGCATGTCGTTCGCGTGCTCCTCTTCCTGCGACAGAATGCGTTCCAACATCGTTCGAGTCGTGGGGTCCTTTTCGTCGAAATAGCGAACCATGTCGCGATAAGTCTCAATGGCGACACGCTCTGCGACGAGATTCTCTTTTATCATCTCGATGAGATTACTGCCTTCGATGTACTGCGACGCGGCACGCGACACTAACCCTTCGGGATTCATGTTGGGCTTACCACCCAGCTGATTGATGCGTTCGCACAGCATGTCCAGGTGCTCTTCCTCCTCGTTGGCGTGCTTGTCAAATTCCGCCTTTACCGCGTCGCTGGAAATGCCGGTCGCGACGACGGCATGATACTTATAGCGAAGCACACAGACGATTTCCGTCGCCACGGCTTGGTTCAAGAGCTCGACCGCGTGCTTTAAATCTCCCTGGTAATTGTCGGTAACCGCGCCTGCATCGAGTTGCGCGCGTGCGCGCCGGCGAATGGCTTCGATGTCGGCGAGAAACCACTCGGTGCGGTGGGGTTCGTCCCGCCACCTATCAATCCTCCGGGTCTTTGCAAGAACATTGGTCTTTGTCGCTTGTTTTCGCTCCATTTTCCATCTCCTGGTGAGTTCCTCAGATCCGGCGTCCCCGCTACCGACTCTTTGATTCAATCAACGGTCGTGAGCCCGGGCCATTGGACGAAGGTATCGGTCCCAATACCTAGATCCAATACCGGTCGGCCTCGCGGTCGGGCCAAATCAACTAGTCGAGAGGCTTCTTGTTTCAAGCGCATTACTCGCTGTCCGTTTTGCAGCTGCGTGGTTACCATCGCACTAGAGTCGACATCAGCGACAACGACCTACCGCCGGATCCTGGTAGATGGCGTCAACATCTTCTACAGGGAAGCAGGTGGCAACTCAGCGTCCACTATCGTATTGCTGCACGGCTTTCCGTCGTCATCCCGTGAATTTGACTCGCTTATTCCGTTGCTCGCCACTCACTATCACGTCGTGGCCCCTGACTTTCCGGGTTTCGGGCAGAGTGAGGCTCCTCCACCGTCGACGTATTCATATAACTTTGATGGTTTGTCCGCGACTACTACCCGCTTCCTCGAGCAACTTGGCATCGAGCAATACTCGCTGTACCTGCATGACTATGGCGGGCCCGTCGGCTTTCGCATGATGCAGTTACATCCCGAGCGACTTCGCGCTCTCATCGTCCAGAATGCGAACGCCTATCAGGAGGGTCTCGGCGCTAAGTGGATCGGGATCGCAAGCTACTGGGCCGACCGATCTGGGCATCCGGAAGTCTTCGACGCCTTTGTCTCCCAGGCGGCCACCGAGCAGCGCCACACTTTGGGCACTTCGCGACCTGAACGATACAATCCCGATACCTGGACGGACGAATTTGCCTTTCTTTCGCGGCCCGGCCAGCGCGAAATCCAAGCCGAACTATTGTATGACTATCGAACCAATGTAGCGTCCTACCCTGCTTGGCAGGGTTGGTTTCGGGCACATCAGCCGCCCACTCTCGTGCTCTGGGGCCGAAACGATCCCTCGTTCATCGCCGCCGGTGCCGAGTCCTTCAAACGCGACCTGCCCGACGCAGAAGTTTATTTGCTCGACGCCGGTCATTTTGCCCTGGACGAGAGAACCGACGAAATCGCGAGCCTCATTCTGCAATTCATGGACAAGCAACGAAGCTAGCCTGGATCTCATTCGGGATCACCTTGCTATCAAGAGCGCTCACGGCGCCCTTACAGATCTGGGGCCTCGAGCCCGTTTAGCCGTAAGCGAAACCCGGCTTGCTCTGCCCTACTTCTATAATATAGCTATCAGGATCGCGAATGTAGCAGCGCGTTTCACCGTACTTGGGGATCGGCTCCGTGATGAATTCCGCTCCTCGACTTTTCCATAATTCATAACACGCTTGAATATCCGCAACGCGGAAATTCATGAAGCTGTTGATGTGATTCGGGTCGGGGACGCTGAGCGTTACCGTCGGCTTATCCGGGGTCGGCCCACCTCCAACGTTCAGAATCATCCAGATATTAGCAAGCTGAAGGTACCCTGGCGCGTTGCCGTCACCCAGGCTCAGAATGCGCGCGCCGAAAACCCTTTCGTAGTAGCGAGCCGATCGCTCGATGTCGGCGACGGTGAGAAAGTGTGCGATGCTAATCCCATCCTGCGGCGGCATCTGATAGCTTTTCTGCTCGACTTTTACTTCATTCATTTGACGACTCCAATATTACACAATGCATCTATCGAATATTTTCCGGCGCCAGTCATGTACAACAGCAAGAAGCCCCCCATGATGCTGAGATTCTTGTAAAACCCGTCCATGCTGTCGACTTCGGCCACGCCCGATAGCGTCCAATAGTGATGCCCTATCAACGCAGTTCCGAAGGTGTACAAGAGTAAAAGCAAGGCCGAGGGTCGCGCGAACGCGCCAATGGCGACCGCGAATGCAACCGGAAGCTCCATGAAGATCGCCACCGCAGCAGCCAGCACCGGCACGGGAACGCCAAGCTGCACGATCTGTTTTACGGTGCCGGAGTAGTCTCGGAGCTTTCTCCATCCGAAAATCAGAAACAGAGTCGCGAGAAGAAGACGGGCGCCAAGAATGAGCTCATCGTTCATGACGCCACCCCTCCCTACGTGACCCAATTACCGTTTCTGATACGAGTGAAAGATGTAATCCCTGTCCTTCACGATCGTATGGCACGCGAAACCGCAATTGACGGTCCCGGTCGCATTCGGCGTGAACGTGTCGGCCGCGGGTTGATAGTCAAATACGGCGTAAGCCCACCCTTTGGTGTCAGGAAATCGCTTGCTGTCCTTTTCGATGAGGAACACGTCCTGCAAAGTGTCCGGCACATTCACTGCAAAGGGTGACTCCGCCATCTTTTTCGGCCGCCACTCGATCTTCGCGATCTTGGAGCCGTCGGGGAATGGCTTGCCATTGCCGGGTATGCCGGCCCGATAGGCGTCGATCATCGTGGGGTTGGCAACCTCCACCTTGAGCAGTTCCGCCGTCTGACTGACCGAGACCACCTGCCAGCTTTCGTATCCTCTGAATTCTGAGAAAGCGAGTCCGTTCGGCAGTCTCAGGCTGTACTTGTCCTGTGCCGACCCGGCAATCGTTCCCACCACCGCGAGAACTACTCCAAAACCCGCAATCGTCAATTTGCTTTTGGTCGTCATCGTTGTCACCTCGTTTCTCCTATTGTCACCTTCGGCCTTCCCACCTCTCGAGCCGGCACCGACGTCAATTCGCGGTCCGAGCCGCCTTTTCAATGACCGCGGCGACCTCCTTAGGGTGCACAAGAAATACGACGTGGCTGCTGGCAAGCTCCAGCGTCTCAGACCTGGCTCTGCTGGCCATGAACCGTTCAAGTTCGGGATTGATTTGGCGGTCGCGCTGCGGAATGACGGCGAAGCTCGGCTTTTTTGACCAGGCCGCCACCGTCACCTTGGCCGCAAAAGAATCGGCGGCGATCGGCACCTGCGAAACCGCCATGAAATCGGCCGTGGCCTTGGGCACGCCGGCTGCGAAGTCCTTGGCAAATGCGGGCGGACTCACATAAACGAATCCACCACCTGCGGGAACGACGCTGTCTCCGCCCGCAGGCGGATTCCTTGCCTGCAACGCGCCTGCAGTCTCACCGACGTCTGGCTCGAACGCGGCCACATACACCAGACTGCGGACCGACGGGCGGTCACCGACCTCAGTGATGATCATTCCGGCCCAGCTATGCCCCACCAGCACACACGGGCCCGCGCGATCGAGGACGTTGCGCGTGGCCGCGAGGTCCGCATCCCACGACGTCAACGGCTCCTGAACGACGTAGACGGTGTAGCCGTCGCGTTTCAGAATCGTCGCGACCGCTCTCCAGCCGGAACCGTCGGCGAATGCGCCGTGCACGAGCACTATATTCTTCACACTTGCAACGGCTAGCGGCGCCAGAGCTACGCCCAACACAGCAAACACAATCGATAGCATTTTCATATTTAGTCCCGCTGAATGAGAAGTGTCGAGGCGATCTGACCACAAGCATCGCCGATCGCGGTATTGCACGATGGTATTGGTGAACTGGTGCGTGCAAGCCATTTGCGTTGAGCGAAGCGCTACCGATCTACACTACCGATTCGGTCAGCGTCGCGGGTGATCGGCTCATACACGGCCGAGTCAACGGAATTCAAGTGCCCTCTTGAGAATGACCGCCTCGTTCTCATCGCGGTTGCGAGCCGCGTACAGGAGCGTAATAGGGCGGCGTCGGGCCAGGTTTCTTAGCGCCTCGAGTTGTGCGGTGCGTTGGGACAGCTCCTTTTGATAGCGGCGCCCAAACTGTTGCCATCGCTTCGGATCGTGGTTGAACCATAGGCGCAACTCCGTACTGGGCGCCAGCTCCTTGGCCCATCTATAAAGCTGCGCCTCGTCCTTACTCACCCCCCGTGGCCATAAGCGATCCACTAGAATTCTGAGTCCGTCGCCTCGCATCCGCGAATCATAGATGCGCTTGATCTGCACGCGAAGCTCACGTTTACCCTTGACGTCGTCCGCTCTTTCCGTGGGCGCATATGGCATTGATCCTGCCGGTCGAGCCTCCCGCTTACGCATGCGCCAGACCAGGAGCTTCGCTCTGCGCAGGGTGGTGCTCGAAGGAAGACAGCCCCGAGGATTTCAATACTTCCTGTGCACGCGAAATTTCCTGGTTGTCCCCGTGAAGCACCAGTATGAATTTGTTGGCCTTTAACGCCGTTTCATACCGCAATACCGAGTCCTTCGGAATTCCGATCGACATCAGAGCGCCGGCCAGCGCGCTAACGCCGCCCACCACGACTGCGCCTTGGAGGCCGCTGAATAGCATGGCGGCCAGCGGGCCCAGAATGACGATGTGGCCCAGAACCGGAACGAACATCAACGCCGAACCGAAAAGCACTCCCATTAAGCCCCCCCAGAATGCTCCATATTTACCGAAAATCTTGGCTCGATCGCCGGCATTGAGAAAGCCAATGACATGTTCCTCAGTCTCGTAGTCCTTGCCGATGATTGAGATCTTTTTCATGTCGAAACCGGCGCGCTGCAACGCCTTCACCCCATTTGCAGCCTGGGTGTGCTGGTCATAGACAGCAACGGCAATGTCGGGACTATTTGTCGACATAATGAAGTCCTCTCGTGGGTTTAAAGAATGTTCTTCCACTATCGAGAGTGAAGACACTGCGCCAATCTATGAGGTGTATCCATTGAACATAGGTATCGGTCCCGCACGGGCTAGTACGCCATCGCCGCTGGAACGCGCCATTTGATCATCATGACCTTCAAGGCATCGTTTATAACCAGGCAGGAGATCATGGCATAGCTAAAAATCGTGAGCGTCTGCGACCAAGGCAGCCGCTGGAATCCGGGAAGGCCCAGGCATGTCAGGGCGGTGCCTATGAGCGCATCCGCCATGAGGGCGACAACTAGCGTTTTACTGGGCATCGTCGACCAGAATGTGCGGCGTTCGCGGGCTGACAAAACAGAGAACACCGCGAAGTAGAGCAGCAGTAGGAAGCTAAATGTGTTGAGGGCATCATTGTCGGTCGCCAAACCGAATCGCGACCAGCCGATCCACAGCATGCTGAGTGTCTCCCCGACCATGGCAATGCCCAGTACCACCGACACGGCGACGAGACCTCCGATGTTCCAGGTTTCAGGAGCTTTAGATGGTCGCACTTGATCGGTCGCCAGCGCGACTTTCGCGAAGTCCGTCATAAAGGCCAGCAGCAGAATCGCGAAGGCGGAAACGACGAACTTGCCGGTCACAACAAACGCGATGGCCACAAAGCTGGACTTGAGGATCGTTCGGCTGATCTTGTTAATGATCCAGGTCAGGATACGCTGGTAGATTGTCCGTCCCTGCTCCACCAGCGCCACAATGTTCGTCAACCCTGGTTCCATCAGGACGACGCTCGCGGCTCCCTTGGCCACATCGGTCGCCGTGCTGACAGCGATCCCCACCTCGGCCTGCCGGAGCGCAGGCGCATCGTTGACCCCGTCGCCAGTCATGCCGGTGACATGTCCCGCGCGCTGCAGGTGCTGCACGACGATGTACTTGTCTTCTGGGTAAACCTCTGCGAATCCATCGACTCCGGCCAGAAGATCAATCCCCTCGTTGCCGGCCTTAGCACTGGCGGCCTTCAAGTCCGCCACGCGCCGGACGTTAGGTAACCCAACGCTTTGTCCGATCTCTGAAGCTACCGCCAATGCGTCGCCTGTGAGCATTTTTACTGAAACGCCCAAATTCCGCAGTTCAGTGATAAGTAGTTTTGCGTCCGCCCTCGGCGGATCATAAAGCGAGACCAATCCAACCAGTACCGGCACGCCCGTCGCGGCACCGCGGGCGACGGCCAGCGTTCGATAGCCCTTGGCGGCCGCTGCGCTGACGCGTGGCTCCAGCATCTCGATGGCTGGAAGCCCAAGCCCGCAGGCCTCGGCGATTGTACGTAAGGCCCCTTTCATGACGCGCAGCTGCACCCCGTTCTGTTCAACCACGGCTTCCGTTCGCCGGTTTGTGGCATCGAACGGGGTGAACGAGATGGGTACGATCTTGGGAGGCTTATCGAAGATATTCCTTTCTTTGGCAGCGAGGAGGAACGCGAGGTCAATGGGGTCCTGATTGGCCTCCCGCGACGCAAGTGCGCCCGCGAATAGCACGTCGGCCTCAGTCGCGTGCGCCAGTGGGATCACTTCGGTTACCGCGAGCTGATTCATCGTAATGGTGCCGGTCTTGTCCACGCACAGCACGTTCATCGTTGCGGCATCCTCAGTCGCGCTAAGGCGGGTGACCAGTACGCCGCGCTTAGCCAGTTCCCTCGAGCCAATCGCCATGCTAACCGTGAACATCACTGGAAGAGCCACCGGCACCGCACTCATCAGTAAGACCAGCATGAGCGAGATCATTTCGATGAGCAGCGCGCCACGGATCAACGACAATACAACGACCACGCCAAGCAGCGAGCCGACGATGACGAACAACCAGCGGACCACTTTTGCCACCACCGCTTCGATGCGAAGTTTTGGCCGCGCCTCCTGCACGAGCTGCGTGGTACGCCCAAAGTAGGTCTTTGACCCGGTCAGCATCACCACGCCGGTGCCTTCTCCGTGGCGCAGGATCGATCCGGAGGAAAGCACATCGCCGGACTTCTTATCCACATCCGTAGATTCGCCGGTGAGCGCCGACTGATCCACCGTAAGCGAACCGGCGAGGAGTTTCAGATCCGCCGGGATAATGTCGCCCGCTCGCACGCGAACAATGTCTCCGGGAACCAGTTCGCGGGCCGGTCTGATGCGCCAATTCGACTCGCGCAGCACGCGTGCGTTGATCTGCAACTGTCGTCGCAGTGCCTCAACGACCCCGGTGGCTTGACGCTCCTGCAAAAACCCCAATATGGCGTTGACGACCAATAGAGTTCCGACCACGACGAGATCGGAGTATTTTCGGAGCACGATTGACAGGATCATGATCACTTCGAGCATCCACGCCGAGATCCCCCAGAACTTGCGCAGGAATCTGAGGGCAGGATGTCCTCTCTGTACTGCGACTTCGTTGTAACCGTATTCTTTGCGGCGATCTTCGACGTCGGCGTCTGTTAGGCCTATTTCGGCCTTTACACGCAATCTCGCGAGCGTGTCGACGATCGACGCAGCTTCGATGTCGACCGGCTTGACGCCGACAGAATTCCGCTGTGCCGCTTCGGCTAGGGCCTGGTCTGGCGTCATTCCCATCGGGATATGCTCTGTCTCCTGACAGCACCCCGTCCCGGTTGAGCCTTAGCCCTACGTGACGTCGGTGCTCTGTCCGACTTCGATAATATAACCGTCAGGATCGCGGATATAGCAGCGTATCTCGCCGTACTTGGGTATCGGTTCCGTGAGGAACTCAGCTCCTCGACTTTTCCACAATTCATAGCACGCTTGAATATCCGCAACTCGGAGATTCATGAAGCTATTGATCTTGTAGGGGTCGGCAAGTGTGCTGAGCGTCACCGTTGGCTTGTCCGGGGTGGGCCCGCCCCCGACGTTGATAATGAGCCAGGTATTCTCGATCAGAATGTGCCCAGAGGCACCCTTGCTGTCACCTTTGCTCAGAATGCGACCGTCGAAGACCTTTTCATAGAAGCGAGCCGATCGCTCCATGTCGGCGACAGTTATAAAAAATGTCACCACGAACCCCTGTCGCGGGGGCATCTCATAGCTCTTTTGTTCGATTTGTACGCTGCTCATTGGCGACTCCAATCCGCATAAACAGAGGAAGCACTCCCGTCAGCAGTTGATCTGAATTATGACATCGGGAATCCGAACATCAACCATGACTGATTGGCTACCCAATTCGGGTAGAGCGCCGTCATCTGATCGAACAGATCCCGATCCGATGTCGCGGTTTTCTGCACCCGGTCGAAGTCCTGCAGGTAACGCTTCGTGTCCTGAATCGCCGAAGGAGAGTCGGGCGCGCCAGGCTTCTTGTGACCGGCGACAACAATCGTCGGGTTCAGTGCGGCTAACTGGTCCAGATCCTCGATCCAGTTCTTTCGGCTCTCGGGGGTGGTATCGCCGACATACATGCGACATTGGTTGTAGACAACGTCGCCAGCCACAATCAGGCCGATCGATGGAACGTATAGCGACGTTGAATCAGCGCTGTCGGTGCGGCCCTGCTCGATAATGCGTATTTCATGTCCCTCCAGAGTGAAGGTCTCATGCTCATAGGGCTCTGGTGCAACCAACTTAGTGGGCACTTGCCCAGGGAACAACCGGCGGGCTAGCCGCTCCACAGGGGGAGTGAAAGACATTTGCATATCGTTCACCGTCTTGGGCGTTGCTATCGCCCGAGCACCCGGGAATCGGTCGAGCAGAATGCCCAGACCGTAGAAGTGGTCGAAGTGGCTGTGAGTTATATAAATGGTCTCCAAGTTGCGGTTGTGCAGAGCAACCCAATCCGCGAGAGCCTCGGCCTCTGCCACTGTCGCCATTGCGTCTACGAGCACCGCGTCGTACTCGCCGAAGATTAGAGTCGACGTAATCGGGTCAAAGCCCAGCGCTTCGCCGAAGGCCTTTGGGCGCTCACCAACCATGGCTTTTCCCGGGGCGGTGAAAACGTTCACACTCAGTGTGCTCGACACGACGAGCGCGCTCGCGCGCGCAATCTCTTGCAGTTCTTTTATGCCGTCCATTTGATGATCCTCTCGATGAGCGAGTGACTACTTGCTCTCGTATTGGGCCAGAACAAAGTCGACTACGCGATTGGACGTTGGTATTGCCAATATCGTTGTATTGACTGCTCCGATCTCGACTCGGTCGATCCGCGCGACGATGTAACACTTAGGTATCGATCGATACTTTAGTGCAAGTGCGTTCGTGTTGCGCGAATGCCAGTGTTCCACCAGACGCGACGCAGACGCATAGACGGGATATTGGGTGGGCTGCGGCAGTGAGAGCCTTACAAACGATTGTATCGTGACGCGGAGGCTCGCCGGTCGAATAACTTCGCGACTCCGCGGCGATAGGGAAGACATAAATAAAACTGGCGGAGAGACTTAAGATGAAGAGCCCGTGCATTTGCAGGACCTTGCTGGTGGTGCTGTCAATTGTTGCCGTTGTGCTCGGGGCCGCCCTACCTCTGCCTGGTTATGCCGCTGATACGAGCCAATTAGGTGGTGCGGGGTCCGAAGAACTGGAGGTCATTACCGTTACAGCTCAGCGGCGCACCGAAAACAATCAGCAAGTGCCGATAACCATCACGGCGATCAGCGGCGACGCTCTTGTGAAGCAAGGAATATTCGACACCACATCCCTCGGAGCCGCCGTGCCGGGTCTGATATTTACGCGCGAGGGAAATGACGGCACGCCGTTTATACGCGGCATCGGCACCACGACCGTGGGGCCGGGCTCCGAATCGTCGGTCGCAGTATATATCGATGGAGTCTATCAGAGCGGCCAACCTGCGCTGGTGTTCAGTTTAAACAATGTCAACAGTATCGAGGTTTTAAAAGGCCCCCAAGGGACACTGTTTGGCCGCAACGCGTCCGGAGGTGTCATTCAGGTCACCACTAAGGATCCGTCCTTCACTCCCAGTATCGACCTGAACGTCGGATACGGCAATTACGATGCCGCACGGACTTCTCTTTATGCGACAGCCGCCTTAACGGATACGGTGGCGATCAATCTCGCAGTGGAGGGGGAGGATCAAACAAAAGGTTGGGGGCGCGATCTCGCGAATAACACCGAGGCGTTCGACGGCTACAACGGCAACGTACGCAGCAAACTACTCTGGATGCCGGACGAGAATACGCGCGCCATAGTCGCGTTGGATATCAGCTACAAACGGGACGAAACCGGCTTTGGATGGACGTTGTTTCCCGGCGCCAGCAACATCTTCGATGTCGCGACTTATAACGGATTTTACAATCCGGACGACGATCCCGGCGATGTAGATCGATGGAGGAATGAAGGCGTGTCGCTTTCGCTCGATCACAACCTAGGGTGGGCCAAGATTGTCAGTATTTCCGCAGAAAGATATGTAACAAGCGCGGGCTTGCTTGACTTGGCCGTGGCGCCGGTACCCCTCTTCGAGGAAGTGGGCATTTACACCAAAGAGACGACCTTTTCACAAGAAGTGCAGCTGCAGTCGTCAGAAGGCTCGGGTGTGCAATGGCTCGCGGGTCTGTATTATTTAAACGACGTGGCAGCGCTGGACCCAGACCACATTTATGGTACCGCGTTAGGCGCCGGCAACTATGAAAACATCGCCAACACCATTACAACAAACTCATTGGCACCGTTTGGACAGGCCACTCTTGAAGTCCTCCACGACACTCGCGTCACCCTCGGTTTGAGATATACGAGGGATATGAAGGAGATACTGGGTGGGCACACCTTTGATGGCGCAGCAATTCCTGACACGGCGGGTCGTCAATCGGAGATCTGGGACAAGTTGACATGGCGGACTGCGTTGGACCACCAATTCACTCCGGATGTTCTTGGATACATCTCATACAACCGGGGATTCAAGAGTGGCACTTTCGATATATCCTCCGCTCTTGCTCCACCCGTTGCACCTGAGGTCGTAGATGCTTACGAAGCGGGTTGGAAGACGGAATGGCTAAATCACAGTCTGCGTGTGAATGGGTCCACCTTCTTCTCTAGGTATAGCAAATTGCAGCTCCAGACCGTAGACGCGACGTCGGCTACCGAGCGGTTACTAAATGCGGCGTCGGCCAAGATATATGGCCTGGATCTAGACGCCGAAGCGGTGGTTACGTCCAATCTCAGAGTAACAGCAGGACTCGAAGCCCTCCACGCCCGCTATACCAGCTTCCCTTTTGCGCCATCCTACATTCCGAATCAGCCCCCACACGGAACCCCTCCATACGGTGGCGATACTCTGACGAGCGTAAACGCGGACGGTTTTCAACTTCTCTCTGCGCCGAACTTGTCAGCCAATATCGCCGTGGACTATACGTACGCCACATCCGGCGGCCTCTTCGATTTCAATGTTGGTCCCAGCTTTACTTCGAGGTATCCGCAGACGTTCGACGGGCGCATCTACCAACCCTCCGTTCCACTTCTGAGCGCTTCGCTCGCTTGGAGCTCCGGGGACAATAGATGGAGTATCCGTTTGTGGGGCGCCAATCTCTTGGGTAGGCAATACTTTACCTATGCCGGGGAGATCTCAAGTGGCGACCTTTATTCACCGGCGCCGCCACGAACCTTCGGAGTGGTCGTCGGTATGCATTTGTAGCTTAGCTTAAGCCTAGCTGAAAGCCTGTCCCAATGTTGGGACAGGCCTGAGTGAATAAGAAAACCGTTGCTCAGGATTCGAGATTCGTTTCGCATCGATTTGCTTGGGCTGTTCGGTCCTGAACGGGAGTGTTTTCAATGGCAGAGCTGTCCGACTATGTGCTGGAGCCGCTTCGCGAGGGTGCGGACTTCACCCTCTACCGCGGCCGAGCGCGCGGCAACGAGATGCCGATCCTGGCACTGGCGGTCACTGCTGAACAGCCGTCGCCTCAGAGTCTCCGACGGCTAGAACACGAATATTCGCTGGCGGCCGAACTCGATGCGGCATGGGCAACTCTGCCGCTCGCGTTGATTCGACAGCAAGGGCGACCGGTCCTGCTCTTTAAGGATCCCGGTGGTGAACCCCTGGATCAAGTGCTGGACCACGCAATCGAGCAACGAAATGGACAACCGATCGATCTGACTCGCCTTCTGCGCATCGCCATTGGTTTGGCGGTGGCACTTGGCCAGGCCCACCGCCAGGGCCTCATCCATAAGGATGTCAAACCTGCGAATGCACTTGTCGACGACTCCGGTCATGTATGGCTCACCGGCTTTGGCATCGCGTCCCGACTGCCGCGCGAGCGGCAAGCGTCCGTACCGCCAGACTTTATTGCGGGCACGCTCGAGTACATGTCTCCGGAACAGACGGGGCGCATGAATCGATCCATCGATACCCGAAGCGACCTATACTCCTTGGGCGTCACCGTGTATCAGATGCTGACGGGCATGCTCCCGTTTACCGCTTCCAACCCGTTGGAGTGGGTTCACTCTCACATCGCGCGCCAGCCGGTGGCGCCCGTGGACCGCTGCGCAGTCCCGGAGGCCTTATCCGCCATCACCATGAAGCTGCTCGCGAAGAATGCGGAAGAGCGGTATCAGACCGCCGCGGGCCTGGAGGCGGATCTGCGGCGGTGCCTGTTGGCATGGCAGTCGCAGGGTCGCATCGATTCATTCGTCCTGGGTGGAGACGACTTGTCCGACCGACTCTTAATACCCGAGAAACTGTACGGGAGGCAGCGCGAGGTTGACGCATTGCTCGCTTCGTTCGATCGTGTGGTTGCGGGCGGAAGACCGGAGTTGGTTCTCGTCTCGGGATACTCTGGTATCGGCAAATCCGCCGTCGTCAATGAGCTACACAAATCCCTCATTTCGCACCGCGCCTTATTTGCGTCTGGCAAGTTCGATCAATACAAACGCGACATTCCTTACGCCACGGTAGCGCAAGCCTTCCGTAGCCTTATCCGACCTCTTCTCAGTAAGCCTGAAGCCGAGGTCAGCCAATGGCGGGATGATCTTTGTAAGGCGTTAAGCCCGAATGGATCACTGGTTGTGGATCTCGTACCGGAATTGAAATTAATAATAGGAGAGCAGCCACCTGCTATTGCTCTACCACCTCAAGAGGCAAAGACCCGCGCGCAGCTCACCCTTCGACGGTTCATCGGCGTTTTCGCGCGCCCGGAACATCCGCTGGCGCTGTTTCTGGACGATCTGCAGTGGCTGGATGTGGCAACACTCGACTTTCTGGAGGATCTGCTAATTCAGCAAGATCTGTCGCATCTGCTGGTGGTCGGTGCTTACCGAGACAACGAAGTCGACTCGACGCACCCGCTGATGCGTAAGCTGTCGGCGATCCGTAAAGCCGGAGGGGGGGTGCGGGAGATTCAGCTGAGGCTGCTGGGCTCCGATGACTTGGCGCACCTAACTACAGATACCTTCCATTGTGATCGGCAGCGTTTGATACCTCTGGCGCAACTCGTACACGAGAAGACCGCTGGTAACCCATTTTTTGCCATTCAGTTTATCCACGTCCTGGTTCAAGAGGGGCTGATTACTTTTGACCATTCAGATGCGCGGTGGCGCTGGGATCTGGATGCCATTCGCCTGAAGGGCTATACGGACAATGTAGCGGACCTGATGGTTGCCAAGCTGAACCGCCTTCCGGTGGGGACTCAACAGGCGCTGCAGCAATTTGCCTGCATCGGCAATAGCGCCGACGCCGCGACACTCTCTGCGGTGCTTGAGAAGTCGGAGCCGGAGACCGAAGCAGAGCTATGGGAAGCGCTTCACCAGGAGCTAATCGTCCGCTCGGAGGGCTCCTACCGATTTGTCCACGATCGCATACAGGAGGCGGCCTATTCCCTCATTGCGGAAGCAGCCCGCGCTGAAGCGCATCTACGAATCGGGCGATTGCTCCATGCGCACACGCCGCCTGAAAAGTGTGAGGAGGCCATATTCGAGATCGTCAATCAGTTGAACCGTGGAATCGAGCTCATCGCTGCGGAAGACGAACGCTGTCAGTTGGCCGAGCTCAACCTCATCGCGGGTAAGCGAGCCAAAGCTTCTACAGCGTATGTGTCAGCTCTGAAATATTTCATCACCGGCGAGGCGTGCCTGACGAATGAAGTTTGGGAGCGCCGCCACGATCTCGTCTTCCAACTCGAATTGAATCGCTCTGAATGCGAGTTTCTTACGGGCGAACCGGCAGCGGCGGCAGAGCGCCTGGAAGCGCTTCGAGCGCGTGCCGCCGACACCGTCGAACTGGCGATGGCGACGTCCCTGGGTATCGATATTTACATGGCGCTAGGTCAGATCGACCGTGCCGTCGCGGTGGGCCGCGACTACCTACGCCATCTCGGCATCGACTGGCCGCTCCATCCAACCGAGGAACAGGTGCGAAGCGAATACGAGCGGATCTGGTCACAACTGGGAAGTCGTGCCGTCGAGGACATTATAGATCTCCCCCTGATCAGCGACCCTGCGTCGATCGGGGCTCTGGATGTTTTGACCAAGGCATTGCCGGCTGCATTGCATATTGATGTAAATCTTTTTGACCTGGTCGTCTGCCGAGCGGTTAGTCTGAGCATTGAGCACGGTAACAACGACGGTTCGTGCTTCTGTTATGTTTGGGTTAGCAGCGTCGTGGGGCTAAAGTTCGGCGATTACGCGAACGCATTCAGATTTGGTCAGCTCGGATATGACCTGCTTGAAAAACATGGCTTGAAGCGCTTCCAGGCCAGAACTTATCTCACGTTCGCCGTCATTAGCATGCCGTGGATGAAGCCCCTCCTGGCTTGCTGTGATGTGGCGCGCCGTGCCTTCGAGGTTGCAAATAAAGCCGGCGATCTCACCTATGCGGTATTTAGTCTTCTCGCCCTGCCTCCCCTACTCTTGGGGGCAGGAATTCCGCTCGATGAGGTGGAATGCGCAGCCGAGTCCGGGCTTGACTTTGCGCAGAAAGCCAATTTCGGTCCCTTCGCCCACTTTGCCAATGTGCAACTCGGGCTTATCAGAACACTTGGAGGCTCCACATCGAAATTCGGCTCCCTTGACCATACAGAGTTCGACGAGATTCTGTTCGAGCGTCACTTGGACAGTCAGTCGCCGATGGTCAGTTGCTGGTACTGGATTGCAAAGCTGCAAGCGCGCTTCTTTGCCGGTGACTTTGTTTCGGCCATCGAGGCCTCCGCGAAGGCACAACCGCTTCTTTGGCGCTCGCCGGGCCTTGATTTTGCGGAATATGAGTTCTACAGCGCGCTCGCCCGTGCGGCGTTGTGGAATTCCGCATTGCCCGACCGGCGTCAGGAACATTTCGATGCTCTCGAAGCCCACGGCAAACAGCTCGCAATATGGGCGAAGCACTGCCCGGAGAATTTCGAAAACCGCGCCGCGGTGGTGCGAGCGGAGATTGCGCGCATCGAAGGTCGATCTCTCGATGCCATTGAGCTGTACGAACAGGCCATCCGTTCGGCCCGCGGGAACGGATTTGTCCACAATGAGGCACTCGCCCATGAGGTCGCTGCGCAGTTTTACGCGGCGCGCGGCTTCGAGACATTCGCCGACGCTTCTCTCCGGAGTGCGCGTAACTGCTATGACCGTTGGGGCGCCCAAGGAAAGGTAAAGCAACTCGACGAACGTTACCCGCGCCTACGCGAGGGACGAACCCCAGCGCCTTCGAGCACGATAAACGCGCCGTTTGGACAATTGGACGTCGAGACAGTAGTTAGAGCTTCGCAGGCGCTTTCGAGTGAGATGGTGTTTCCCAGGCTAATCGAGAGACTCTTGCGAATCACGGTGGAGCATGCCGGGGCAGAGCGGGGCCTCTTGATCCTGATTCGAGACGGCGAGCCTCGGATAGAAGCCGAAGCCACGACTGGCCCGGGCAGGATCGATGTGGCCATTCGCGAGGGGCAGGCTACGTCATCTGATCTCCCCCAATCCGCGCTGCATTACGTGATCCGGACGCAGGAGGGCGTACTCCTGGATGATGCCTCGAGCGACAACGTGTACTCAAAAGATGAATATGTGCGGCAGAATCACTCCAGGTCCGTCCTGTGTCTGCCCATCGTCAAGCAGGCGAAGCTTGTCGGCGCGCTTTATCTTGAGAACAACCTGACACCGCGCGTCTTTACGCCGGAGCGGGTTACCGTTCTTCAGCTACTGGCTTCGCAAGCGGCTATTTCGCTGGAGAATGCCAGCCTCTATACCGATCTTCAACTCCAGGTTGGGCTGCTCCAGCGTCTTCCTGTATCCGCCTGGACGCTCAAGCCCGATGGAACGCCGGATTTTGTGAATCAAGTTTGGCTTGATTACTCCGGTCAGACTCTCGATTTCGTTCGGTCGCATCCCGAGGCCTGGATGACCGCGGTCCACCCCGAGGATCGCGAAGCAACATCGAAGGCCTTTTGGGACGGGGTACGTTTGGGGCGGGGTTTCACGGTGGAAGCCCGCTCTCTTTGCACACAGGACGGGACCTATCGGTGGCACCTCATTCAAGCTGTGGTCTTGCACGATGCGGAAGAAAACGTCCTCAAATTCGTCGGTACAACCACCGACATCGATGATCAGAAGCGCGCCGAGGAGGCGCTGCGCGAAAGCGAGCACGAATCTCGCTTAATCGTGGACAGCATCCCCGGCCTGATTGCAGTTTTAGGCGCGAGCGGCGAATTAGAGCGGCTCAACCAACCAACTTTGGACTACCTTGGAAAGTCGCTGGACGAGGCTCGTCAATGGGCCGTAGACGACACAATTCATCCCGATGATCGCCCTGCGTACCTTAAAGCTTTTGAGCGATCTTTCGCTGCAGGAGATCCATTTGAAATTGAAGCAGTTCGAACTCGTCGTTTCGATGGCGTCTACCGATGGTTAAACATGCGCGGGCTTCCTCTTCGTGACCGGCAGGGGCACATCGCCCGATGGTACTTCCTTATGACAGAAATTGACGATAGAAAGCGTGCCGAAGAGGCTTTACGCCAAGCCCAGGGCGACCTCGCACGCATCAACCGGGTAACAACCATAGGAGAGTTAGCCGCATCCCTAGCGCATGAACTCGGTCAGCCGATCAGTGGCGCTACGATCAACGCCAACACCTGCCTGCGAAAGCTTGAGCGCGACGATCTCGATCCGGGTGAACTGCGCTTGGTCGTGACTAGATTTGCAAGGGATGCGCAACGGGCTTCTGACATTATAGGCAGGATCCGCTCACTATTCGCGAGAGGCACCTCCAACCGCGAGGATATTGATGTAAACGAGGTCAATCAGGAAATCGTAACTCTGCTGCGCGATGAGGCAGTGCGATACAAGGTGTTGGTTCGCACGGAACTCGCGGCCGACCTTCCTCGGATCGTCGGAGATCGCGTGCAATTGCAGCAGGTCGCTATGAATCTAATCGTCAACGGCATTGAAGCGATGAGGGACGTTGATGGAATGCGAGAGATCGTCATCAAGTCGCAGCGAGCCGAAGACGAGCAAATTCTTGTTTCGGTCAGTGATACCGGCATGGGGTTTTCGCCGCAACTTGCGGAACGGATATTCGACCCGTTCTTTACAACCAAGCCTCAGGGGACCGGCATGGGACTTCGCATCTGTCGGTCAATCATCGAATCACATGGTGGACGGTTGTGGGGGGTCGGTACCCCTGGGCACGGCGCAACTTTTCACTTGAGCCTGCCCATAGCTCGGAACGTTCTGCGAGCCTGATCCCCGAATCCGAGCCCCTACAAAGCCACAAGGCAACCTCGCATTACGGGCGTTCGCGATTTGCAGCCAACCAATGAAATCGCTTTGCACGACCTTGGTGGCTGCACGCTACTGCGACGACCTGATTCGTAGCCAGGTGCCCGGTTGAATTTTGGATAAAGCTAAGAGGGCGCTAAGCCCGCCCAAACGCCTTCGTTACTATCTCCACGCACTCGTCGAACGAGCGCAAATATTCGAGGGCAGCCAATTCCGCGAAGCTCTCTCTTAAAATCGAATCGTAGCGCTCGATACGTTCCAAGATCAGCGCTCGCCGATCGCGAAGAATCGTTGAGATTTCATGCAACGCCTGCGGCTCGAGTTCAGCTACCATCGACAGATCAAAGATGTCGCGCGCTGTAAATTCGAAGCCGCGATGCCAAACTTTTTTTGCCACGATTTCTGCGGAAGTTTCTACGAGAATTCGATGGTCGAACAATGTCTCGACATGGGCCGGTTTCGTGGTGAGCGGCGGAGCGGCAACGAAGTCGATTTCGCCTTCGGAGAAAACGAGTTTGACGTAGTTGTGGTCTTCAATATAGTTCGTGGTGAGCGACTCAGCGGTCGGACTAAGCCGCGGCGTTAGATAGCCCAAAAATTGGGGATCGTTGATAAATATATCGATGTCCTTGCTCAAACGGTGTCGGTGGCGTCGCATCAGCACGGTGCCGCCGCCGAATGTCCAGTCATCGACAGGTATTCCGAGTTTACGTACCGAGTCGATCACAACGAGTGCTCGCTGGAACAGCCCTTCCCAACGGTTCAATCGCTCGTCCATTTGCTCGTGTCCCCTGGCCAGCCTATGGCAGCTGCAATCTTGGTAAGATTCTTCGCGACCCGTCCGGGCTTCGTCCATTGACCGACTTGCCTCATCACGCCGTGCATCACCTCAGGCTTGGCTTCCTCGAACAAAACGCGAAAATGCGGGCGGCGGTTCGCCGGGACCCGCCCCGTCAGGAGCGCGCGCAGAAGCTCATGGTCAGTCAGCGCGGTCTTGAAACTGACGCTGGCAGTGGTGCTCGCGAGGCTTAAGAAGTCAGGCGGCTGCGGCTTCGGGGGCGACTGAGTGGCCAGCATTAATCCAAGCTGTTCTAGAATGGCTTGAACTTTGCGGATGCCGAGATCTTTGACCAGCCCGTTCTCGAGTTGATTGAGGGTGGTACGGCTGA